>ERZ835980.575-NODE-575-length-49582-cov-4.567448_pt1 | contig 49582 bp, 41 predicted proteins | sample MGYA00519943_ERZ835980 | MGnify/ENA primary metagenome ERZ835980 (study PRJEB31850, sample SAMEA3708791) | human gut metagenome | biome: human gut; feature: human-associated habitat; material: faeces | place: China | collected 2014 ... | reverse complement strand
GGATATTGCCCTGTGCTTTTATGCCGACAGACGCAAATGCGCCATTTACGCAAATGTATATATAACCCTCTCTTACGGTTATAAGCAGGGCAGGGTTCAGGCAACTTTCGCCTTGTCCGAGAACGGCGCAAAAACCGTCATTATTCTGATCGGCAAACAAAAGGTTTGTTTCAAGCGTAAGCTTATTCTTTGTCTGAATCTGAAACTTTCTTTTAATTTCGCATTTTCCGTCTTTGTATATGCTGTGTATGCCGAGACGCACGTCGGGTTTTCTTTCGCCGGCGGTGTTTTCAAAATTCCAGCCGTATTTTCCGAAATGCTCCCAAAGACGTCCCAACGGATTGTCGTCAATAAAATATAAGGGTACGGGTCTGTTCATTGCAAATCACTCCTTTTGCACATATTATAACAGCAGTTCCGGAATTGTAAATGCATTTTTTGACGCTGTTTGAATATTTGACACGGAAAAGCAAAACGCCCGAAACTTTTTACGGCTTCGGACGCATATTGCTGTATAAAAATATTTTAACCTTTTGTTGCGACTATAACTCTGATTCTTCCTCCTTGTTCAGGCTTTTTGTCATAGTATGCCTTGAACGTGTAGTCTCCGCTTAAAACCTCATCAAGATCTGCATATGTATAAGTCACAATATTTTTGATGAATACTTTTACGTCGTTTGAAAGGAGATATTCCTTGTCATTCTCGTCATACGCAGCCTTTTTGGTGAGCGTCTCAACATCGATATATGCTCGCATCGGCATTAATGTTTCATCATTCTTAACGCAAGCCGGACCTTCGGAAACCTTTGTGCCTATTGCCATTATGCGCTCCGCGCTGTCAACCATATATTTCGTTGAGGTGCTGTTAGACGTAACAACCACGCCGTAATCGTAAAGATCGCCTGTAAAGTCGTTAAGTATCATCTTGGTGATGTTTCCTGAATCATCGAGCGAATAGAACAGAACTATGTTGCTGAATGTAAACTCGCTTATATCAAGATTTAAGCCTTTGAGTCTTGACGGATAAACTTTTACTGTCTTTGAACCGTTGGTGTCTATGATCTCACAATCGTCTGCAAATTTGCCTTCATAGAAAGCATTTTTGAGCATTGCCGCAACACCTGCACCGGTTGTCGTTGACATCTTGGATATTCTTACCGACTCGCCGAAATATACCCTTACTATGCTTCCGACAGGCAGATATTTGTTCTCAAATTCATAAGTCAATGCCGTATTTGACGTATCGGTAACCGTGACATAATCCGCGGTATATGCCATTCCGTCGGACTTTGTAAACTGCTTTTGACCTATATCGGTAACAACGCCGTATACAATACCGGAAATGTTTTCGGTTGACGTAACGCCTGCGACGCCGTCCTTGCCGAGAAGCAATGTAACGTCATCTCCGACATGATAAGTGCCGAGGCTTGAGAGGTCATATGACGCCTGAGATGCCTCAATAGAATATGTTTTGCCTGCCACAACGACGGAAGTAGGTGAAATTACGGGATTAACCGCCTCAACGGTTCCGCTTACCGTATCTCTGTATATCCATACAGTCTTTAAAAGTTCGGAGTAATAATAAACATCGTACTGCCTTATTTCGGAGGACGAAATTGTACTGCTGCCTTTATAAATTACGGCGTCGGCTATATCAAACGGAAGTTTTTCGGCCTTTCTGTCAGCACCAATGATGTACGGACCTTTAAGTGTAGAAGAAACAACTTCGGAATAAGAGGAATCGTTGTCTTTGTTTCCTATATCGCTTGTATTTGCGCTGTAAATATCTACAACTTCCTTATCCTTGCCGAGAATAAGCGTTACATAATCGTTTTCTGAGAATTCGCCGTATGCAGAAACCTTATATTTTGCACTGTCCGTTGCAAGAACATAGCTTTTTCCGCCGATCATGACAGTATCATTTCCGGCTGCGCTTATAACGCCGGACTGCGTATCGCGAAATACCCATATTGTATTGAACTGTTCGGAATAATAAACAACGTCATTGTACTTAATATCCGAAAGCTTTGCCGAAACACCGTTCAAAAATACGCTTGCGCCGTTTACGTCAAAGGGTATCTTCTGTTTCCATGCTGAAGAACTGTCATCGGCGGAAACAAGTATCGGTTTGCTTATTGTTTCGTTCACCATTTCAACGTATGTTGAATTGTCCGTATTATCCGCAATTCTGTCAATAGAACCGTCGATAGCGTCAACACATATACCGTTCATTCCGAGAAGCAGCGTTACAAACGGTTTATCCGATCCGTATTTTCCGCTGTTGCTGAACTTGTTTTTAACTGAGTTTGTAAGCAGCTGATATGTCTTTCCGGAGAGATTTACCGCAGACGGGGAATTGTTTATCTGATTTACCGAGAGTACGACGCCTGTTGCCGTTTTTCTGTAAACAACGAGCGACTTGAAAGCCTCCATATAGTAAACAACGTCGTTTTCACGTATATCTTTTACCGAAATGTTTTTGCCCGAAAGCACTGCCTCGGTTTTGTCTGTTACTGCAAACGGTATATTCTTTTTCCAGTCTGACGTGCCGTTTACAACTACCGGTCCCTTAATCTTATTCTCATAGAGCGCATTGTAATCGACAACGCCCTCGTCATTCACGGAATATCCGAGAGTCGCGGAATAGATCTGACCCGACTTTGTTTTTGTGCAGAGTACGTTATACAGGAGCCTCATGCACTCTTTTCTTGTAAGCGCCTGTCCCTGAACTGCGGAAATTCCGTCATTAAGCTCAAGTGTGCGGTATTTTGCAAGCTGATCGGACGGATACGGACCTAAAAAGTCTGATGTCGTATATCCCAGGAGCTTTAGGGCTATCGTAACCGCTTCTTCGAGCTTTACATTTTCATCGGGTCTGAATGTACCGTCAAGATATCCGTTTATAAGACCGTTCTTTACGCCTACCGAAATATATCCCGCGCCCCAATAAATGTTTTTAACGTCTGAGAACAGCGATACGTTAAGCTTTGCCTCGGTTGCGTCATCTTTTGCGGAAGAAGCGCATACCGCCATTTTTATAAACTGCGCACGTGTAACCTTGTCATCAAGGTTCATATTGCCGTTTTCATCACCGTTGGCAATGCCGAGCAGCTTAATTACGTTTATAACTTCGTCTTCGGAAACATTTGCGGCTTTTGTACCGGCGGCAAATACGTTAAAGGAGAAAGCGCACATAACTGCCGCAAGCAAAATTCCAATTATCCTTTTCATTGTGTCATACCCTTTCCTGAATGTATATATATCGGTATTATTCATGGTGCAGCGCATCTATCGGATTAAGCTTTGCAGCCTTATTTGCCGGCAGGTATCCGAAAAGAATACCGATTCCGACTGAAATACCGAATGATATGAGAATCGAAGAAGTCGTCGGAATTGCTTTCATATCCATTGACTGCTGAATTATTGTTGTAATTACAGACGCAATTCCTATACCGGAAAGTATTCCTATAAGACCGCCGAGAGCGCTTGTTGTGGCTGCTTCTATAACAAACTGCATTCTTATATGCTTTCCCTTTGCACCGAGCGCCTTTCTGATACCTATTTCGCGCGTTCGTTCGGTAACCGATACAAGCATTATGTTCATAATTCCTATGCCTCCGACAAGCAGCGAAATCGCCGCAATTGCCGCAAGCACGAATACCATTGTGCTCATCATCTCGTTCATTACGTCAAGAATTTCGGTAAGGCTTGATACATAGTAGTAATCTTCGTTTTTGAAAGTGCTGTAAAGGCGGTTCTTGATTATATCCATGCCTTCGGATACGGTATCCTGGTCTTTTGCTACAAACGTGAACGAATTTATGTCAGACATTCTCGACAAGAATTTTGCACCGGAAGAGTAGGGAACATATATAAAGTTATCAAGTCCGTCCTCGTCTGTCTTATCGTCCTGTTCTTCGACAGTACCTATTATCGTATATCTGTCGCCGTTTATCTTTATTGTGTTTCCGACAGCGTTTCCGCCGTATACAACGTAATTGTAAAACGCGCCCACAACGCAGACCTTGCTGTAATTTGCAATATCGACATAAGATATATTTCTGCCGTTCTCGAGATTATAGGTCTTTATGTCAAGATAATCTTCGCTTACGCCCGTAATCGACGGCGTATATATCTCGTTGTCCGAACCTCTTACCTGAGCCATCATTACGTTTACCGTCGGGGACATATATGTAAATACGTCCCGGTTTTCATCAAACAACTCATACATATCGTCTACGTCAACGGTTCTCGAAGAACCTCTGCCGGAAATATTTACGCTTATCTGAGTTGTGCCCATGCTCTCGAAACTTTCGTTCATGTACGTTGTCATGCCGTTTCCGAGAGACATTATGACGATTACCGCCGCAACGCCGATAATAATACCGAGCATTGTCAGAAAAGAACGCATTTTGCTTGTTTTAAGGCTCTTGAACGCCATTAAAAAGCATTGTCCTATACCCATTAATGCTGCGCCTCCTCCGACACGGTTTTCTGCTGACTTTTAAGCAGCGGATCATCTTCAAAGGCAACGTCTGCCTGAACAACTGCCTCGGGATCGTCCGCAGAACCGTCATATACTATCTGTCCGTCGTGAAGTCTGATTATACGTTTTGCCGACTTTGCAATGCCGTTGTCGTGCGTTATAAGCACTATTGTATTGCCTTCGGCATTAAGCTTCTGCAAAAATTCGAGAACTTCGCGACCTGTTCTTGAGTCGAGAGCGCCCGTAGGCTCATCGGCAAGTATTACCGACGGATTTCCGGCAAGCGCACGCGCTATTGATACTCTCTGCTGCTGACCGCCCGAAAGCTGAGAGGGGTAATTCTTTGCTTTTGCGGCAAGTCCGACGCGTTCAAGCGAATGCATAGCGGCTTCTCTGCGCTCCGATTTGTCAAATCCTGCATAGAGCAGGGGAAGTTCAACATTTTCGACTACCGTAAGTTTCGGAATAAGGTTATACTGCTGGAAAATAAATCCGAGCATTTTATTTCTTATTTCCGCAAGTTCGTCGTCGTCCATTGTGCTTACGTCAACGCCGTTTAACAGATATTTACCCTTTGTAGGGACGTCAAGACAGCCTATAATGTTCATTATCGTAGATTTACCCGAGCCTGACTGTCCGACTATGGCGACAAACTCACCTTTGTCTATATGTATATTTACATCGTTTGAAGCGTAGGTCGTGGTGTCGCCGTTGACATAAATCTTATAAATATGTTCAAGTGTTATCAATGTCAGCTCACCTCGTTAAAATCCTCCGGGGCCGCCACCGCCGGGTTCTCCGCCCATGCCTCCGGGGCCGCCTCCAAATCCGCCGTACTGACCTTGCTGCTGTGCGGTCGAATTGCCGATACCCGCTGCATTTGCCTCGTCGAGTATAACAACATCTCCGACTTCGAGTCCTTCGGTTATTTCGACGTAATCATCATCATTGATACCTATCTTGACTGGAACTTCATCATAAGATGTATCGGAAGAAACCGACGAATAGTCACCGGGCGTCATTTCATCAACCGATTTTGCCGCCGCTGCGGTTCTGTTGTTTCCTTTACCTGAGTTCTTAGCTCCGTCCTGCGGCATTTCGGGCATCTCACCGTCCTTGGGAATCTGCGTGTTTTCGGGCATTTCAGGCATATTTTCGGGTGCATTTGAGTTATTTTCAAATTCCGGCTTTGCATTTTCCGAATTATCCGCAGCGTTATCCTGCGAGACAGTGCCGTCTGAGTGCTTAACAACTTTTACAACATTACCGCGCTGAACTGCGGCAAGAGGAACAGCAATAGCATTTTCGACTTTCTTTACTACAATATCCGCGTCGATGTTCATGCCGGGCTTTAACATCTGTGTTTCATCGGTAACTTCAAGCGTAAGCGTTCCCATATCGGAAGAAAATGAATAATAGCTGTCGCCTGCATTGTAAGTACCGTCGGAAAGAGCGGTAAGGTTCTTTTCGCCTGCGGCATAGGTTCTTGTGCCGTCCTCGGCGGTTGCCGCCGTGATCTTTATATCCGAGCCGTAATTATACACGGTTCTGCCGTTTTCAACAGCCGTTCCGGAAAGTTTATACTGCTTTACGGTAGAAGTTTTGCCGGTCTTGTATGTCTTGTGAACCGTTCCGTCCTCATCTGTCGTGCGCTTATCTTCGTCCTCGATGTTTTCTATTGTAACTTCAACAGGGTAAACCGTCGTTCCGTTGGTTGTCGAACCCTGAATACTGATATTTGTAACAGTGCCGTGATATTCTTTTCCGGTTCTTGCGTCGGAAGTTATAACAACGTCCTGTCCGAGAGAAAGGTCGTCTATATCAAGTTCGTCTATACTCATTTCAAACTTGAACGCCGACATATCGTAAATTACCGCAAGAGCAGAGCCGCCGTTGGTTCCGCCGCTGCCGAGAGTATCTCCGGCTTTGTAATCCTTTGAAATTACAGTACCTGCAATAGGAGAAGTGATGTTATAATTGTCGTACGCGTCGAGTGCGTCGGAAAGCGATGTTTTTGCGTCGTCGAGACTGAGTTCAAGGCTCTCTATCTGATTGTCGATATTTGTGCTTGTGAGCTTTATAACAACATCGTCCTTGGAAACTCGGTCGCCCTCGTCCTTGTATATTATACTTACATCGCCGTTTGTTTCAGCGACAATTTTACCTTCGTCATTGTAGTAGAAGTTGGCGTTCTGAGTGCAGGCAGCGTCGCCGATCTTTGCAAATGCAGTCGTTTCGGGTGTTATACCGCCGCTGTTCTTTACCTTGATTTTTACAGTTCTCGTAACAACTCCGAGAGAGCTTACGCCGGTCGTTGTGCTGACTTCGGACACAGTACCGTAGACCGTTTCATAGCTTGAATCGACGGTAAGCTCGGCGGTATCTCCGACTTTGATGTTCGCAGCGTCGGTCGCCATGAAAGGAGAGTCTATGCACATGGTGTCCTTGTCGATTATATCGGCAATGGTCATACCTGCCGTAACTTCGTCGCCGACTTCAACGTACATTTTCTGAATTACACCGCTGTTTTTAGCTTTGATATTAAGCTTATCGCGGTTTTCATATGCGTCTTTAAGCGAACGCTCTGCGTTTTTGACGGAGTTTTCAGCACGCTTAACGCTTGAATCGAGATTCTTTGAATCTATCTCGTAAAGAAGCTGGTCCTTGACGACTGTATCGCCCTCGTCAAAATAATCCGCCGTAATATCGCCGCTTACAAGCGCGGTAATTGTGTACGAATCGTTCGGCTGGATTGTTCCCGAACTTGTGAGAGTCTTTGTTATGGTTCTTGTCGAAACGCTGTATACGGAAAGATCATTCAAACCGGAATTTTTATTTTCGGATTTGAAAAATCCCATTTTCCATGCCGCAAGCGCTATGACGGCAAGTATGATTATTACATATGTAACAATCTTTTTGATTTTTTTGCGTCTTTTTTTATTTACGGGCTTTTTTTCCTTGGTCTTTTTCGCAGGCTCCGCGTTCTGTTGTTCCGGTACGGCCGCCGTCTGAGTCTGTTCGGAAAGCTTGCTTGAAGTTTCGTTACTCATGTGATGTTTCCTTTCTGAAATAAATTCTTTTCAGTTCATGAGTAATTGTACATATTTTTTGTGAATTCAGTAAGTTACGAATGTGACGTTTATCTGTAATTTTTTGCACTCTTTGTTTACAATTTGGTATAAATAACAAAATCCGGTCGGCATAAAGTCGATCGGGCAGGCAAATTAGCTAAAACTAACTGCATAGTGTTCAGTAATTATTTTTTGTGATATTCTTCAAAAAGGTCATTCGGGGTACATTCAAGAATATTGCAGAGAGCTTCAAGATTATCATATTTTATAGCCGAGGTCTGATTGTTGACAAGTTTATTAAAATTCTTATAGCTAAAACCAAGCTGAATATAAAGCCAATACTTGTTTTTTTCTTTTACAAAGCCGGTATAGTTACGGGCGACGCAAGAACGCGCCTATACCGTCCCGAAGACAATCTGACGCGTGCGGAGGCTTGTGTTATTTTCACGAGAATTGCCGTTTCGAGCATGAGAGTTTCGTCGTTTGATCAGAAAATAACTCCGATATTTACACGTTAAAAACTGAGCTTTAGATTTTGACAGAAATAATAATGTTTCAGCTCCTTGACTTTTTCTATAATTCAGAGTATAATGATAGTTGTAGATTTTTTGGCATTAAATTATGCCTGAAGGAGGAATACAAATGGCTGAAAACTGCACTCACGATTGCTCAAGCTGTTCGGAAAACTGTTCTTCACGTGACAAGACAAGCATGATTGAACCGTTAAACGAAAACAGCAGCGTTAAAAAAGTTATAGGCATAGTCAGCGGCAAAGGCGGCGTCGGAAAATCAATGGTAACTTCCTTGATTTCAGTTCTGCTTGCGCGCAAGGGCTACAATATAGGAATTCTTGACGCGGACGTTACAGGTCCGTCGATACCCAAGGCGTTCGGAATTCACGGAAAAATAACAGGCTACGACGGTCTTATGATACCCAAGACTTCTCACAGCGGTATCAAGATTATGTCGGCAAATCTCTTGCTTGAAAGGGAAGACCTCCCCGTAATTTGGAGAGGCCCTATCATTGCAGGTGCCGTAAAACAGTTCTGGACAGATACGGTCTGGGAAGACATTGATTTTATGTTTGTGGATATGCCTCCCGGAACCGGTGATGTTCCGCTTACGGTGTTCCAGTCGCTTCCTCTCGACGGAATAGTGATGGTTACAAGCCCGCAGGAACTTGTTTCGCTCGTCGTTTCAAAGGCGGTCAATATGGCAAAGTCCATGGAAATACCGATACTCGGTCTTGTTGAAAATATGAGTTATGCCGTCTGTCCCGACTGCGGTAAGAAGATTGAAATTTTCGGCAAGAGCAAGACCGAAGAAACCGCAAAGGCACAAGGACTTGAACTGCTTGCGAGAGTTCCGTTCTGTCCCGATATAGCGTCGCTTACCGACAAGGGAGAAATCGAAAAGTTCAGCGGCGATTATCTTGATAAGGTTGCCGATAAGGTCGAAAAACTGCTTTAAAAATAAGAAAAAAATTTAATATTTCCTGACAGCAATACCTGAAATACGGTATTGTTGTTTTTTATTATATATACTGCAAAAAATTATAAACCCCTTATGACAGAGAAATCCATCATAAGGGGCAATTTTTATGCATTAAAAAGCTTATTTATGCGCAGCCTCGTACTGATTTACATAGTCAGCGAGAAGCTCAACCGCAGCGTCTACGCCGACGGAATCGCAGTTGAGAGCCATATTGTAATTAGCAATATCGCCCCAACGTCTTGACGTATAGTAATTATAGTACGTCGCACGCTTTTTGTCTTTCTGTTCAATGGTGCTCTCGGCTTTTTCTTCCGGAATATTATAATACTTGACAACACGCTTTTTACGGCTTTCCATATCTGAACTTATAAAGAAGTCAATGACATTGTCGTAATCGCGCAAAACATAATCTGAACAGCGACCGACTATAACACACGGTCCTTTATCAGCGCACTTTTTTATAATATCCGACTGCACAATGTAAACCTGGTCCGAAAGCGGAAGTCCGTAAACTCCTGCCGCTGAACCGAACATGGAAAGCGAATACAAAAGGCTGTGTGTGGATATTTGCTCGGCTTTCTCAAAGATATTCTCGGCATAGCCGCTCTCTTTTGCAGCCATTGTAATAATTTCGTTGTCGTAGTAGGGGATACCGAGCTTTTCCGCGAGCTTCTTGGCTATATATCTGCCGCCGCTGCCATACTGACGGCTTATCGTAATTATTGATTTCATAAAGATGCACACCTTCCGTTGAGTAATTTCTGTGGAAGTATTATAACACAATACACAAAAAAATTCAAGTACCTAAAGCAAAAATGTACAAATCAGCCATTATAAACTGATTTTTTATTTAGATACGCCGAAAAACACGGCTGTTCATCAGATTCCTTTACCGCAAGAATATCAATTTCGTCGCACTCCGGATCTGTTGTATTTATAATAAGCTTTTCACCGAGCCGTGACTCATTTTTAAAATTAATCTCAAAAAACAGATTTTTCATTTGAATTTTGTCGGCATCTGGCAAAGAATCAAAGACAATATCAGCGTAAAATGTGTTATTAAGGTGACCGTTCATATCAAGTTCGGAATAATATGTTTCCCGAACATTTGTTTTCAAGAGAGAATTTTTATCAATTTTTCTGCGGACAAAAGGCAGCGAGAATGGATTTTCGGTCGTTGTCGGAAATGTGCCGATGCCGTCAAGCGCGTCCGGACGGAGTATAGAGCGCTTTTGCAAATCAATAAGACACCATACCGTCGAAGAAAGTCCGACGCGCACACCGTCACGAAAAATTATAAAATCACGCTGAAAAGAAATTCCACGAACGGGTCTGGGATATGTCTCGACAACGATTCTGTCGTACATTTTAATATTATCAAGCAGCTGCAACGTAAACTTTGTTATAACAAACGCGCAGTTGTGATGATAAAGATTCATATACGTAAGATTGCTGCCGTCGAGATCGTTTCCGGCAAGCTCCTGTAATATTCTCATAAGTGATGATAGTTTTACATATCCGTTCGGTTGAACATCGTAGCTTTCGATCCTGTACTCAAGTTTTGTCATTTTCCTCACACTTCCTGAAAATTATATATTATATGTACAAATACGGCAATAACGTAAATCCGCTGTCATTTGCAATACCCCGAACTATATAAAATTCTTATTTTATATAATTATCTGTATAGTTAATCAAGGTACCTCAATTATACTTCCGACGTCGTAAAGCGGCTCATCGGACAAAGAAACGGGCTCTACGCCTCTTTCGGTGCAGAATTTGAGAATTTCTCTATATTCGGCATGAGATTCTATACAGCCCGCAAAGACAAGATGTCCGTCGGACAGTTTTCCCGAACAGCCGCCGAAAAATCCGTTTTCAAATCCGTCAAGTTTTACGCCGTGCGTTTTCAAAAGCAATACATCAATTCCGGCGTTTGCGCACTTATCCGCAACGCCTTTATCCTCGGTTATAATCGAGTTATCATCAACTACGCAAACAGAGCATTTTGTATAGCCTTGTTTTACATCAACAATTTCATAGTCCGTTTTTAATGCATAATCAAGAATGTACTGCGAAATATATTTTGAATTGCAAATAAGGCGTTTTCCGAGAACTGCGCCGTTAAATGCTACGTCAAACGGATAACTCAAATTATTCCGCACACCGTCTGCCCTGCTTATAAACTCACAATCGCCCAAGAATGTGAACGCTTTGTAAACGTCGTTTGCAGCGAACCATTTTTGTCCTATATTTATGACCGACATATCCGGGTGTGCGCAAATCGGCACATCGAGAACCGAAATCTGCGGCGTAAATACAAGTTCATATCCCATTTTCTGCAATTTTTCACAGCATTTTGCACTTAATCTTGAATCTACAATAACTTTTTTGCAAGTCATTTCTTCTTAAACACCGTTATTGCGTCTGTAATGCTTGCCACCGGAAGTATTTTTACACCGGCGCCGGACGCGAATTCCTTACATTTTGCCGACAGGCGTTCAAAGTTGCGCTTAGGTATAAGTATTGTGTCAAATCCGAGTCTGACGCTCTCACGAATGCGCTGTTCAATGCTTCCTATTGCCCTGCACTCTCCGGCAAGACCGATTTCTCCCATTGCTATCAGCTTTTCGTCAATTAAAAGATCGCGGCAGCCCGAAATTATCGCAAGACAAGCCGCAAGATCTCCGGACGGATCATCAATACGTAATCCGCCGACTATATTCACAAAAATATCTGAACTTGAAAGCCGCAGTCCAAGCCTCTTTTCCAGAACTGCCGTCAGCATTGCAAGTCTGTTATAGTCAAGACCGTTTGAAACGCGCTTCGGCACGGGATATGCCGTGTTGGTTATAAGCGCCTGAATTTCAGCAAGAATCGGCCGTGTGCCTTCCATTACGCAAAGTGTGCAATTGCCCGACACATTTACCGCTCTCTGAGAAAGCAAATATTCCGACGGGTTTGTGACCTCGCACAGACCTTCGGATTCCATTTCAAAAATCCCGATTTCGTTTGTAGAGCCGAATCTGTTTTTAACGGCTCTCAGCATTCTGTATGAATACTGCTTTTCACCCTCGAAATACAGCACCGTGTCAACCATGTGTTCAAGCACTTTAGGACCTGCAATACCGCCGTCTTTGTTTACGTGACCGACAATTATAATAGACACGTTTCTACTCTTTGCAAGTCTTATAAGGCGCGTCGTAGTGGAGCGCACCTGTGTTATACTGCCGGAGGCGGACGAAGAATCGGGATCGAGCATCGTCTGGATCGAATCGATTACGATAATATCAGGGTCTGTTATATCAGCCTCTGCAATTATTTCAGATATGTCGGTTTCGGCATAAATAAGTATATTTTCGCATGAAACGCCGAGTCGTTTAGCTCTGAGCTTTATCTGGGACGGAGATTCCTCACCGGTAACATACAACAGCTTTTTTGTATTGCCGAGACAGCCGCAGACCTGCAATAAGAGTGTAGATTTTCCGACACCTGGTTCACCGGAAAGCAGTGTTACCGAGCCTTGTACGAGTCCGCCGCCGAGAGTTCTGTCAAACTCCCCTATTCCGGTGTTTATTCTGTCCTTTTCATCATAGGTTATTTCATTTACTGAACGGGACTTTTGTTCTGTATGAAGTGTTTCGGAGACGCCCGAACCTTTTTTGCGCGCAAACGCCGGCTCGTCAGCTGCGGACGGCATTCTTTCTTCAAGACTGTTCCAAGCGCCGCAGGACGGGCATTTGCCGAACCATTTTGCGCTGACGCTTCCGCATTCGCTGCATACAAATTCCGTTCTTATCTTCATTTTCTCACCTGTCTTTTATTTTTGTGTACAATACTGCATAAGCGACGTAAAAATTACAAACGCCACTTTTTTCTGATACTCGCTTGTTTTTAACAGCCTTGTTTCTTCCGGATTTGACAAAAAGCCGCATTCCACAAGAACCGCCGGCGATTTTGTCTTATACAGGACATAGATACTGCTGCCGGACGGCTTGATTTCCCGGTTATTTTCCGGCTGAAGCTTTTGCTTGGTATTTTCCTGTATTATTGCAGCTAAAACTTTGCTGCCGGGATCGTTCGGAGAGTAATATACCTGAAGTCCGCTGTACTTTTGCACGGGAAATTTATTCTGATGAATACTTATAAACGTACAATCCGGGTTTTCGGTTGCCACTGCCGCGCGGTTTCGCACATCATAGAACTTTTTCCGTTTTTCCTCACCCGAATTATAAAGCAGTCTGTCATCTTGGCGCGTCATAACGGTTTTTACGTCCGCAAGTCTCAGATATTCTTCAAGATATTCGGATATTGCAAGATTAATGTCCTTTTCAAGCGTTCCGTCGCTGCTCTGTGCGCCGCCGTCCTCTCCGCCGTGACCCGGATCAATTACAATAACGCTTTTTTCTTTTACGGAAGCCGACGTTTTTCTTGAAAACAGACCGTCATTGCCCGATATTTTTTGCCCTGCAAAAGAAAACGCAACCGTCAGTAATGCGACTACGACGGTAATCAGCAAAATCTGCAAATATTCCTTATTATTTCTTTTGTGCAAAACAATGCCCTCTTTTCTGATTTTAAATATCAGTAAAGTATATTAGGGCATTGGATTTTTTATTTCTTTTTCTTTGATTCGGTGTTCACGTGAATTTTGCCGTTATATGCTAAAGCATAGGAAATTCCGCAGATAACAGGCATAAGAACAAGGCACATTACGTAAAATATAGGGTTTTTAGCGATTTCGGCGTTGATATTAAACATACGGGGGACGACAGCGAAATTGTTAAAATTCCGTTTTCCGAAATAAAGCCCGAAAATGCGCCTGCTCCATCGGCACGCAGTTTGACATCAATCCCAAGGTACATTCCCATAAGGAAAAATCTGATTATTATGTTGAGAACAGCTTTTGCGCCCGTTATTATGCTGTCGGGGCTTGAAAGGCGCATTATCATGTATACGACAGTCAGGATAATCGTTGGTATGTACGAAACAAGGGCGTACAGAAAGCCCGTAAAAACGCCGAATTCGCACCTTCCCGCTTTTACGGAAATGTACTCCTTCTGCCCGTCCTCGATTACGGCATACGTAATCAGCGAAAAATAGAAAAGCATTGAAAAAATGCCCGCTGCAAGGCACAGAGACGAATTTGCAGTAAACGGACTTACGACAAACAATCCCAAAAGCGACATTGCAACCTGAAAGATAAAAAGTTTTGAAATCATCGAAGATTTTTCGGTAAATATTTTTTTCATACTGTCCTCCCGATTTTTGTTAAACTTTGCGGCACTCAATATTGCCAAAAACACAAATTTATGATATACTCATTATATCAGAAACGAACGGAGGTCAAAATCATGCAGTCATACACCGACGCACCCGAGCTTGTCCAGCAGTTTTTAAACTACAAAATATCGGTACAGAACCGTTCAAAGCTGACCGTAATGCAATATTACCATGACCTGCGTACTTTTTTCAGATTTATAGTAAAAACCAAGTATCCTGCAAAATTTGACGGCGTAAACGAAAGTGAAATTTCCTTTGCCGAAGTAAGCGACAAAGATATAACCGACGTTACAAGCATGGATATATACGAATTTCTCTCGTATGCCGCAAATGATCTTGACAACAAAGGAGATTCACGTGCAAGAAAACTGTCATGTCTGCGTTCGTTCTACAAATATCTGACCGTTACGAGAAACATTATCGAAGATAATCCCACGCAAAAAATAGACTCGCCTAAAAGAAACAAAAAATATCCGAAATTTCTCAGTCTTGACCAGTCAAAACAGTTACTCAGTGCCATTGACGGAAAAAACAAAGAGCGCGACTATGCAATTATAACGCTGTTTCTCAACTGCGGACTTCGTGTATCAGAGCTTGCAGGCATAAATCTTTCCGACATCGACAGCGAAATGACAACGCTGTACGTAACCGGAAAAGGCAGCAAACAGCGTATTCTGTATCTCAACGACGCTTGCAGAGACGCATTGAAAAGCTATCTCAAGGTACGTCCCGGAAATGCAAAATCAAAAGACGCGGACGCGCTGTTCATATCGCGCAATCACAACAGAATGAGCGTAAAGACCGTCCAGTACATGATCTACCAAAGACTTAAGCAGTCGGATCTCGGAAATCTGCATATGTCGGTTCACAAACTGCGGCATACAGCCGCAACGCTGATGTACAAATACGGCAAGACCGACGTGCGTGTGCTGAAAGACATACTCGGTCATGAGGAAATGTCAACAACGCAGATCTACACCCACGTCAGCGACGATCAGCAAAAGCAGGCTATTGACAGCAATCCTCTTTCACACCTCAAGCAAAACAAGTGAACTTCACAAAGACTACGGTATGCGGTTAATTCCGCATACTTATTTTTTATCCTCTGTCAACAAAGACGCTTTCCTCGGTTGAGCCTTCGTCATTTTCGCCGTCATTATCCGAATAATACGGATCTATCATATACTTTTTGATAACGGGATAAGAGGCATATCCGGTAATAAAATTGCATAGCGAGAAAGTTATTACAAGCGGCAGCAGTATTCCGAGTACCGGAAGCATATAAAACAGCTGAACGTTTATGAAAAGCACCAGCGCAACGCCGACGAGCGCAAGCAAGTTGCGTTTAAGTCCGAGAAAAGCAAAGATAAATGCGTTTTTGAATATCTTGGGAATCGAAAGATTAAAGGTTATAAGCAGCGTATAGATGTAGTAACGCATAAAGAAATATATAATTCCCAAAAACATGCTTGCGTAATAAAACATTGCGTTTGCAAAGCCCGACTGTGCGTTCCAGAAAATAAAATCCCAGACCAAAAGAAAAGATATGACTATATCCATAATTCCGACTATAAGTCCCTGTTTCCAGTTACGTTTTATTGCGCCGAAAAAGTCTGAAACCATAAATATCGGATCTCCCCTGTTATAACCGCGTATAACATATGCGCTGCCGACGCTTGTAAGCGCAAAAGTAAATACGGCAAGCAAAGATATATACTGAAAAACTCTGCACGCCGTTGTCGGGACATACATCGGTACAAATCTCGACACAAACGGCGCAAGCGACAAAAGTTCCGGACTCTTGGAAATTGTAATCATGCCGTAATACGCCGGATACAGAGGATTTCCGACAGCATATATCTGATTGCTCAACTGTCCCGTCAGTGTATACAGATAAAAGAATATCGGGAAATTGCACACCACAAACAAAAGATTCAAATTTGACAGATTCCAGAACTTTCTGCCGAGCATAACAAAAAAGCCTTTAAAATCGGTAGGCGCTTCATTATATTCGTCGTCTTTGTTTATGGGTTTCGGAGAAAACATTTTAAAAAGATTGAATTTTTCCATATCGGAACAAAAGCCTCCGTAAAAAAATAATGCAGGCACAAAAATATATACCTACATTAAACCACAATAATATTAACTGAAAGTGAAAAATAACGCAAATTACTGTAACGTATTATTCATAATTTCAGGTTCTGTGAAGATATTTTAAATACGAGTCCGAAATACGGCTCTTGACGTACTGCGCATAGATCTGAGTCGAGGAAATGTCGGCATGACCGAGTATATTTTTTATATCGTTTATATCGGCGCCGTTTTCAAGCAAATGTGCGGCAAAAGAGTGTCTGAGCGTATGCGGAGTAATGGTCTTGGTAATACCAGCGTTTTTGGCATATCCCTTTAAGAGTTTCCAGAAGCCCTGTCTTGTCATGCGTTCGCCGTTTACGTTTACAAACAGCGCATTTTCCGACGAATCTGTAACAAAATAGTTTCTCGCGGCTCTTATGTACTGTTCAAGCACTCGGACTGCTGTCGGATAAAGCAACACCATGCGCTCGTGCTTTGCGTTGTCCTCGCCGTGGCAGCGAACAAAATTGAACTGCAAATTGACGTCGGATACATTAAGGGATATAAGTTCCGTGACCTTCATTCCGGTAGCATAGAGCGTTTCAAGCATAGCCTTATCGCGTATGCCCTTAAAATCCGACGTATCGGGCGCAGACAGAAGTTTGTCAATTTCAGGTTCTGAAAGTACTTCAAAAAACTTCTTTTCCTGTTTATCATTTTTAATTTCCGAGGACGGGTTCTGCGTAACGGCAGATGTTGCCATAAGATACTTATAAAGGCTTCTTACGGAAGACATACAGCGCGAAACGGTAGCCACCGACTTTCCCTGTGCCGAAAGATATGATTTAAAAGCGTTCACAGCCTCTGAATCTGCGTTAATAACGGTTTCGCCGTGTTTTTCAAGATATTCGGCATATAAATACAAATCTCTGCTGTAAGCGCTCAAAGTATTCTTTGAGCTGTTCTTATGCTCAGCAAGATATGAAATATATTCGTTAACAACATTTACGTCCGTCATTTTTATCTCCCGAAAGTCAAAATCTAATATAAAATAAAAGCAAGAGTAACAGCAAAGGCGATTACCGAAAAAGCAGCAGGCAGATACAAATTTGCCGAAAAATCATGCCGAACCGCAGAAAAAACATCTGCAAATTCACAAAGCAGAAAAGACAAGACAAAGTCAAACAACACGCAAAAAACAGCCGATTTCAATCCGAAACAGACAAGTGAAACATAAAAGACGTATCCGCAAGTCAAAGCACGGACAAGAATAAAAGCGCGAATAAAAGCAAGAACAGCTTTAAATACCACGCAAAAAGGGCAAATCAGAAACGGCAGCGCAAGATAAATCACACAAAAAATTTTTGATGAGTTAAGATGCAAAACCGAATACCATTCAAAACCGTATACGGTGCGAACCGAGATACCCGAATAAATGCCGGCTATAAAACCCGGGAGAAATGCACATAGAAAGAGACAGTTACAAAAGCCATGCCGGTAACTGCCATTGAAAAAATGATTTTCCACATAATCACCTGCACTAATATAATAAATACTATGCAGGAGGCTTGGGAATTATGTTACCTTCCTATCTCATCGGCGCGCTGTGTGCAGGCATACATTGCTTTTGACACAACATCGCAGAAATTGAGTTCATTAAGTTTTTTGAGCGCTGCTTCTGTCGTGCCTTTCGGCGACGCAACCATCTTTATAAGCTCGTCGGGGCTGTATTCCGACTTGCACAGCATCTCAACCGATCCTTTAAGCGCCTGAAAGACAAGCTCACGCGAAGCTTTTTCATCAATCCCCTGTTCAACGGAATTGTCAATCATAGCTTTTGCCAGCATATACAGGTAAACCGGGCTTGTAGAGTTTACTGAAATAACCGCGTTCATAAGCGACTCGTCAAGCGCCGTAACTGTACCGGACGCTGCAAACAATCCGCATATCTTTGTGTAATCCTTATCGGTCACATACTTGTTTCTTGAAATAGCCGTAGCTCCTACGCCGAGTAAAAGCGGCGTATTCGGCATTACGCGCACAACAGGACATTCAATCCCCAAGGTGCCACAAATATATGACGTTGAAATGGCAGCCGCAACCGAAATAAAAATCTTTGAACTGTCGCAGCAGCCGCGGGACTTAATATCCTCGAGCAGGCTCTGATAATCCTGAGGCTTAACCGCAAGCAAGATCATATTTGAAGCTTCACACGCCTCGGTAAGGTCTTTTGCAGCCAAAGCGCCGAGTTTCAAAAAGGGCTCATACTTCGTTTCGTTGTGATCGAATAATGTTATATCCTGCGGCTTTAATCTGCCGGAATTTATAATTGAGCGTATAATTGCGCCGGCCATATTGCCGACGCCGACAAATGTAATTTTCATTTTAAGAACCTCTGCAACATTTGAAATTCACTGTAAATATAATACCACTTTTTACGGATTTTTTCAAGGGCTAGGAGAACAAAACCCGAAATTCGTGAATTATGACAACGTATTATGTCAACTGCGTTATGTTAACTTATGCAACTGCAATTACCGACACAAAATATGCCGGAAATTTTGAGTTTCATTTCAAGATATTGTCTGCTGATTATTCCGATAATTTTTTAAATATGCTATTTTTATGCAAAGTGCTGATTTTTACAATAGACGCTTGGGAACATAATATGCCTCAAAAATCATGATGTCACGGTTATCGCATTAATTTGCCGCTTGCGGATCAATTTTTAAATCCGGATTATTTTATATGCATAGCAATAGATTCTTTGCACGTTCCATTGAAATTTTCTTTTTGGATTTAAGCACTCGCACCGCTGTCTGTCGGTTCTCCCGCCCTATTTTTACAGGATTGATTTATCGCCCTGTTATTACAACACCGCCACCGTTCTTTAATACGTTTTATGCGTATGTCCGCTTATCTCAAAGCCGTATACCCAGCGGCAATTTGATATGTCAACTAATAGTCCGCACTCGTGCGTAAAGCTTTTTTGCTAAAAAGAAAAAGCAGCACGTGCCGTACAGCGTGCCGCCTTGCATTAACTTAAATGTACTTGTTATTCAGGTACTTAAAAGTCAATTATCGATTACTTCTTTTTCTTCTTGAGAACAACTGCAACTACAACAGCAATTATTACAACAACTACGATAACTATTGCAACAATAGCGCCGGTGGAGAGTCCGCCATCCTTTGCTGTATCAACAGCAGTATCAGCAGTGTTATCAGCCTTGTCTTCAGAAGTGCCGTTTACAGCTTCTTCAGCAGCTTTTCTTGCTTCTTCAGCAGCCTTCTTTTCTTCTTCAGCCTTCTTAGCTTCTTCTTCAGCTTTCTTTGCTTCTTCAGCAGCCTTCTTTTCTTCTTCTGCCTTAGCCTGAGCCTCTGCGATTGCAGCGTCTTCAGCAGCTATTTCCTCTTCAGTCTTAACAGCACCGTCGGTAACGTTGGTGATGGTGTACTTGAATGCGTCCTTTTCAGAACCCTTGAGGTTTGCAGCAATAGCGATGTGAGCCTTGCCCTGCTTGAACACGTCAACGAGCTGAGTGAAAGTGTAAGGAATTTCAAAGGGCTCTTCGTTGTTCTTGGTGTAGGTGAAATGATATGTACCGTCAGCGTAGGTAACCTTGAATGTAAGGGTATCGCCGCTTACAACGGAGAATATCTCATTCTTGTCATAGCCCTGGGAGTTATAGATCTGGCTGAAGCTTGAAGCACCTTCATATACTTCGAGGTAAGGTCTGCCGAATCTTACGAGGCACATAAAGCCGCGGTTTCCTGCAATGTCCTGTACGTCGAACATCTGTCCCTTTTCAAGAAAGTCAACAGCTATCCAGCAGTCGTCTTCAGCAGTAACTTCTGGAACCTGATCGAATCTTACGGTAACTTCGAGACCGTTGAGGTTGTACTCGCCGGTAGAAGCAACGCCGCCCCAGTTCTTACCGTTCTGGTAGTAGCCGCCGTGCATAACCTGTACGCCGTCAGCAACATCGGTAACAGTTACGGGTGTGTTTTCGGAAACTACGTTTCCTTCCTTATCAACGATGTGGAAACCGTTTCCGGGAGTCCAATCGGAAGCTGCTGCGAATGCAACAACAGAAACAGATGCAACAAGCATCAGAGCCGCGAGGCAAACTGATAATAACTTTTTCATAGCTAAGCATGTATCAATTCTGAATTGATACATATTCCTCCTTTACTAATTAGCACTTGTTTGTACTTCAATAATATTTGATTCGAAACCGGATTACGTACGGCAAGCGGCCTCGATATATTATTAACTTTTAAAATTTGACCGTCAGACCGTCATATGCGACATTCACGCCGCTGTCTGAAAATCTGCGGCACACCGCGTCATGCGGTTCATGCAAGGTTCTTGCAAGATGCGACACAAAGATCTTTCCGTTTTCAGCAAGCGCGCCGAAATTTTTCAGCGTATCGACCATTATCAGAACCATGGGTATTGTGTTATGCTCAAACACGCGGAATTCCGGCGTTTTATCTCCGCAGGTGCAGTCAAGCACCAGAAGATCTGCGCTTTCTTGTCTCAGAACCCTGTATTCACGGTTTGTGAGCCATGCGCCGTCAAGTCCGTAAAACAGCTTTTTGCCGTCCGGAGCCGTTACAAGATAGTGAAACGTATCTCCTTTTTCACATTCCTCAACATAATGGTTGGAAGGAAGCGCGGTAATTCTATACCCGGAAATTTCTGTGCATTCAAAAGCGTTTATACCGCGAAACATTATATTTTCCGATTTCGGCATTACGCTTTCAATCGCATTGTTTCCGACAACCGTAAGCTTTCCTGTAATTTTCGCGAGCCTTTCGAGAGATTCAGCGCAAAAATGATCTCCGTGCGAATGGGTCACTATTACACATTCAACATTGCCGAAAAGTTTTTGTACGTCCGTGCCGTCAAACCATTTAAAAATATGAGGTCCCGGATCAATAAGAACTTTTTCGTCAAGCATTGCCGAAGAAAAACGCCGTATTCCGGGTTCGGAAGTCGGCTCTCCCCAATCCGCGGCACCCGTGCCCAAAAACTGTAATTTTGCCGTAAGGCATTCACCTCCGAAACAACAACGCGTATTATCTGTACTCGACCAAGGTTTTGAAAAAATCCGCATTAGCGTTATAAAAATCGATGTCATCGCCCGAACGCTTTGCCCTCAGACAAATTACATAATCCGACGGGAAACTCGAAAGTGCGGTTTTCCTATAAGCGCCAAGATCCGAAAGCTTTATGCCTTTGCCCGACAGCGCGTTTTCGGGAACTTTATCCAGAACACTGTCAAGCGGTGCTATATAGTCGGTATTTGCGGAAAACAGGTTGGGTTCCATAATGTAGATAAGACATTCGCCCATGCCGAGTTCCATATTGAAACGCTTTACGATGTCAAGCTGATCCGTGCTGTTATAAACATACGAACCTGTTGACGTGCCGTCCTCAATGGAGTACATTACAAAAATATCTTCTTTGTAGTCAACCTTCTTTTTTCCGTCGCCGTTATAATCTTTCGGCATTATATTCTGCATATCGTCGCAGAATTCTTCAATATCCTTTGCCGTCGCACTGCTCTGACCAACGTAGTAGAAGAATACGTCTGGTTCAACTTTTGAAAAATACTGTACCGAGGCAATCGTAAACATAATTACGGCGCAAAGTCCGATAATTATATGCCACTTATAATAATACCATATGTTATTGACGACGCTCAGAAAAGTCCTTGGCTGTTTTTCACCGTTACCGTTCATGATCAGTCATCAAGCGGCTTCATCGTCGGGAACAGAAGCACGTCTCTTATCGAATAGTTATCGGTAAGCAGCATGACAAGTCTGTCAAGACCGAAACCGAGACCGCCCGTAGGAGGCATACCGTATTCAAGTGCGTTTATGAAGTCTTCGTCGACACTTGCATTTGCACCCTGAGCACGCTTTTCCGCAACCTGCTTTTCAAAGCGCTGTCTCTGATCGATAGGATCGTTGAGTTCCGAAAAAGCATTTCCCATTTCACGCGCATATATGAAATACTCAAAGCGCTCCGTAAATGCGGGATTGTCAGCTTTTCTCTTTGCAAGAGGAGAATTCTCAACAGGATAGTCATATATGAAAGTAGGCTGAATAAGCTTATCTTCAACATACGCGTCGAAGAATTCAGCAAGCACCGTACCCTTGGTCGCATTTGCGGCAACTTCTACATGATGCTCGGCTGCGCACTTTCTTGCGTCCTCGTCGGTTGCCCAGTCGTTATAATCAACGCCGGCGTACTTCTTGACGGATTCCGCCATAGTAAGCCTTTCCCACGGCGACGCCATATTGATCTCAACGCCCTGATAGGTAATCTTTTCAGATCCGCATATTTTACGCGCAAGCACGTTATGCATTTCTTCGACTAGATCCATCATTCCGTGATAATCGGTATATGCCTGATAAACCTCGACGGAAGTAAACTCCGGATTATGCTTTACGTCCATACCTTCGTTTCGGAAGATACGTCCGACCTCGTAAACCCTGTCAATACCGCCGACAATAAGTCTTTTAAGGTAAAGCTCGGTTTCAATTCTGAGGTACATATCAATATCGAGTGCGTTGTGATGCGTAACAAACGGACGCGCCGCGGCACCGATCTCAAGCGTATGAAGAACCGGAGTGTCAACTTCAAGAAACCCCTTTGCGTCAAGGAAGTTTCTGATCTCCTTGAGTATCTGAGAACGCTTTACAAACGTATCCTTTACTTCGGGATTTACTATAAGATCAACATAGCGCTGTCTGTAACGCATTTCCTGATCTTTCAGACCGTGGAACTTTTCGGGAAGCACGCGAAGGCTCTTTGAAAGAAGTATAAGCTCTGTTGCGTGAACCGAAATTTCTCCCGTTTTTGTCTTGAAAACAAAACCCGTAATGCCGACAATGTCGCCTATATCAAGTTTTTTGAACGCTGCGTATTCGTCGTCACCGATGTCGTTTTTGCTGACATAGCACTGAATTCTGCCTTTGCCGTCCTGAATATTGCAAAAGCTTGCCTTGCCCATTATTCTCTTGGACATAAGCCTGCCCGCGATAACTACCGTCTTATTTTCAAGTTCTTCAAAATTTTCTTTAATATCCGCAGACGCATGGTCGACCGGATATTTCACAAGCTGATAAGGATCGTTTCCCTGCTCTTTCAAAGCGTCGAGCTTTTCGCGTCTTATACGCATCTGTTCGCTGAGTTCGCTTTGCGAAAGAACCTCGTTTTCAGCCTGATTTGTATTGTTGGTTTCTGCCAAAATTTACACCGTCCTAAAATAATTTGTGCGTTTACTTTGAAATCTCAAGAACCTTCATGAGAATTTCGCCGCCGGGAGTTTCTGCTTTTACGGTCTCGCCTATCTCTGCACCTATAAGCGCGCGGCCTATCGGAGATTCGTCCGAAACCTTGTAGTTTATCGGATCGGATTCGCTCGAACCGACTATCGTGTACTCAACATCTTCATTGAAAGTTTCATCGTGAACTTTTACGCGGTTTCCGACGTTTACGACATCGGTTTTGATTTCATGCTCGTTTATAACTTTGATGTTTTTGAGCATTGCCTCTATTTCCGCAATTCTCTGTTCAACGGAAGCCTGTTCGTTCTTTGCTTCGTCGTATTCGCTGTTTTCCGAAAGGTCTCCGAACGCGCGGGCAACTTTGATTGCCTCCGCAACTTCCTTACGTTTTGTGGTTTTGAGATATTCAAGCTCTTCTTTAAGTTTTTTAAGACCTTCGCTTGATACTGTTGTCTGTCTTGCCAAGATATTCACTTTTCCTTTCAATGGATTTATCTTAATTGACAGTGTAATTATATTAAATTTTTCCTCATCTGTCAACCATTTTTGTAAAAAATTTATAAGCAGAGTCAAAAATTGAGCCGTTATTTTTGTTTTTTACCATATCGGAATGCAAGATTTGAGACACATTATGCGCTTTGCGGGCATCAGAGTGCAATGAGTATAATTTTTGTTTTCTAAAAGGAAAATTGTATTGACATGATGTGACAAAATATGCTATAATCTGTTTGTAAACATATGCGGACGTCAAAAAGACTCCGCGCAAATTTAGGAGGTATATCATGCAGGACTTGTCAAAAGAGGTCGCGTTCAGTCCTTTGGCGCTTATCGGCACCCGCGGAACCGAAAAAATGCTGCAGAGAATTCAGAAGTACATAGGCGAATGGAGAAAAGAAGAAAATCCGGATTATATTATTGAGACATCTTTCCCCAGATTCGGAACGGGTGAAGCGAAGTGCTTGCTCAACGAGTCTGTACGCGGCAAGGATGTCTATATTGTTGCCGACTGTTACAATTACAGCCAGACATACAAAATGTACGGAATGGAAGTTCCCATGAGCCCCGACGATCACTTCTGCGATGTAAAGAGAATTATTTCCGCTATCAGCGGCAAGGCTGCGAGAATATCGGTAATCATGCCCATGCTATATGAGAGCCGCCAGCACAGAAGAACCGCACGCGAATCGCTTGACTGCGCATTTATGCTGCATGAGCTTATTTCTCTCGGCGTTGAAAACATCATGACATTCGACGCACATGACGACAGAGTAAGAAACGCAATACCGCTCGAAGGCTTTGACAACCTCATGCCTACATATCAGATGATAAAGGCGTTTATGGCAAACGAAAAAGACATAGACATCAAAAACACTGTTATAGTATCTCCCGACGAAGGAGCGCTTGCACGCGGAATGTACTATTCCTCTGTACTCGGCATACAGCTCAGTATGTTCTACAAGAGAAGAGATTATTCGATAGTAAAAGACGGAAGAAATCCGATAGTTGCGCATGAATACCTCGGTGATGACGTCAAGGGCAAGGACATTATAGTTGTTGACGATATAATCTCCTCCGGCGACAGTTTCCTTCACATACTTGACAAGCTCAAAGCTATGGGCGCAAAGAGAATTTTCGGATTCTTTACCTTTGGTCTGTTCTGCAACGGCTTTGACGTAATAGACGACTACGCAAAGCGCGGAATGTTCGACAGAATATACGCTACAAACTCCGTTTACAACACTCCGACCGCGCTCAACAAAGAATGGTTCAGAGAAGTTAATGTTCTGAAGTATGTCGCCTATTACATTGAGGCTGTCAACATAAACAAATCAGTCGGCTCGCTGCTTGATCCCACTCAGAAGATCCACTCTCTCTGCGAAAAATACAACATTTAATAAGCTGCGCTTTTCAGCGTCGCTGCGGACGGTTTTTCACGCCGTCCGATTTTTTGTCCCTTTTTTGACGAAATTAAGGCGAAAATTGAACGATTTTGTTCTTGTAAATCCGCCGCAAATATGGTAGAATTATCTAAAAAAGCAATTTAATTCGGAGGTTTAAATGAATTATATCGAAAAGCTTAAAAATCCGCCGGCAAAGTACAGGCCTATGCCCTTCTGGTCATGGAACTCAAAACTTGAAGTACCGGAAACAACCGAACAGGTTGACAAAATGCATGACATAGGAAACGGCGGTTTCTTCATGCACGCAAGAGGCGGTCTTAAAACCGAATACATGAGCGATGAATGGTTTGACAACATAAAATCCGCGGTTTCCGAGGCAAAAAAGCTCGGAATAAATCCCTGGGGCTATGATGAAAACGGCTGGCCCAGCGGTTTCGGTTCGGACGCCGTCAACGGTCTCGGAATTGACTATCAGCAAAAATATCTGCGCCTTGAAATTACCGACAAACCCGCCGAAACGCAAAGAACAATCGCAAACACAAAAGCGCCGAACGGCAAAAACGCTCATTTTTACTATGACGTAAATCCGTTTTATATAGATACGCTCGACCCAAAAGTTACCGACGAGTTTATAAGAGTAACGCACGAACGCTACAAAAAGGAACTCGGTGAAAACTTCACCGATATGACGGGATTCTTCACCGACGAACCTCAGGTTTCAAGAAACGGTATTCCGTGGTCGTTTACGCTTTGTGACGAATACGAGAAAGCATACGGCGAAAAGCTCATTCCCGTTCTTTACGATCTCTTTGAAGATACCGAAACGTCGGTAACCACAAGATTCAGATTCTGGAAACTCGTAACCAAACTTTTCAGCGAAAACTTTTTAGGCAGAATTTACGACTGGTGCAACAAAAACGATTCTCATCTCACGGGACACATGGTTTGCGAAGAAAGTTTCAATTCGCAGCTTGATTCAAACGGCGCTTGTATGCCGAACTACGAATACTTCCACATTCCGGGCGTTGACAAACTCGGCAGAAGCGTCGGCAGAGATCTGCTCGCACCTCAGGTCACATCTGTTGCAGCCCAGCTCGGCAAAAAGCAGATTCTTACAGAAAGCTTTGCCATGTGCGGCTGGGACGTTAGTTTTGAAGAATTAAAGTGGATACTTGAGTGGCAGATGGTAAATGGTGTAAATCTGCTTTGCCAGCACCTTGCAGGTTACTCTCTCGGCGGAATCAGAAAGCGCGACTATCCCGCCGGTCACTTCTATCAGAACCCCTGGTGGGACGAATACAAGGACTTTGTTGACTTCTCCGCAAGAATGGGTATGCTGCTTTCCGACGGAGAACTTAAATGCGACGTTCTTGTACTTCACACAATGTCATCGGCATGGATTGAAAGAAAGAACGACGGCTATCAGCAGAAAATCGAAGAACATAACAAACGACTTATGGAAATATCGGTTCTGCTTGACAAAAATCAGATCATTCACCATCTCGGCGACGATAAAATAATGTCTAAATACGCAAACGTAAAAGACGGGCTTCTGAATGTCGGAAAAATGTCCTACGGCACGGTTATCGTCCCCGGCAGCAGAATTATTGACTCAAACACATTCAGACTTATAGAAGAATTTGCAAAATCCGGCGGAAATCTGATTTTTGTCGGTCAGATACCTGAATATATTGACGGCATTGCAAGCGAAAAAGTCAAAGAACTTGCCGAAAAATGCACGCACATTGACAATTTCAACGAGGTTCTCGCGCATATTCCCGAAAGCGCAAAATACTGCTCGGTTACCGACAAAAACGGAAACAACGCCGATATACAGTTTGCTTACCGCAATCACGGCGATTTTGAAATGTACTATTTTGTTAATACATATTCGCCCAAGTGCGAAAATATCCGCCTTTCAATGACCGGTAAGTCGGTCTGCGAATTTGATTACATAACGGGTACGGAAAAGCCTTGCATATTTGAAAACGACGGCGAAAATATTATCGTACACCATACATTCGAGGAAAAAGGTTCATACGTCCTCTTTGTACGCCGTGACGGCAAGTACAAGAGCGCCAAAGCCGATAACAAGGCTTTATCAAGCATTAACGGCAAACTCCGCGGAGAATGGAAAATTAAGGAACACGATCAGAATCTGCTCACTCTTGACCGCTGCGACTGCTATTTTGACGGCAAGCTGTGCGGAAAGAATATGTATGTGGGAGATATCCAGGAAAAGGCGTGCGCATTCGGAAAGAAAGTCGGCGTAAAGCTTGATTTCCACGTAAATGTAAAAAAAGCGCCCGAAGGACAGCTCTTCCTCATACTCGAACAGCCCGAGAATTATACTCTGTACATAAACGGTTCGGAAGTTAGCAAGAATATCTGCGGTTATTACCGCGACAAGTCGTTTATAAAGCTTGATATTTCAGGAAAGCTCATTTCCGGAGAAAACACGGTAACACTCATGTGCGACTTTGTACAGCCTGAATCGGTATACTCTCAGCTTGAGGACTGCTTAAAGTTTGAGTCCATGAAGAACAAGCTCTGGTATGACATGGAAATTGAATCGGTATATCTTCTCGGCAATTTCGGCGTCGGCTTTGACAAAGATTTCCGTCCGGCAGCATATGATTCGCTTGTAAACGACGGTACGCCGTACATTGACGAAATGCCCGCAGCTCTTAGCGACGGTGACTTCACGGAACAGGGACTTCCCTTCTTCTGCGGTCACATTAAGGTAAGCAAGGAAATTGAGCTTTCTGAAAGTGAAATCAATTCGGCAAACATTGAGCTTTCAAGACTTTGCAGCACGGTATCATGGTTTACCGTAAACGGCAAAAAGCTTGAAAACATATACTGGGCGCCGTACAATGCAGATCTTACGGGACTTCTCCACGCAGGCAAAAACACGATTGAACTCGACATTGTCGGAAACTTCCGCAATATGCTCGGCCCGCATCACACAGACGGCGAAAACTATTGGGTAGGTCCCGGCTCCTTCATGCATGAGTCGCCGATATTCGGTCACGGAAACTGGTATGACGGTTATTGCTTTGTAAAGTACGGCCTGTTCTTAAAGTAATGCAGCAAAATACCGATATAAATTAAAAATGTCCCGGACGAAAAATCCGGGACTTAATTTATGTGTTTTGAAGTTATTTGGAAATAAACTTTATGAACTCGTCGTCAACTTCGATATTATAACCGAGAATTTCAGCAAGCAGATCGGCAGGTATGAGCGGCACACCGTCTTTAAGTTCAAGCGGTCTGTCAAGTCTGATTTCCCTGCCGTCAAAGTCAGCCTTATCCGAACCCACGGTGAATACACACTTTCCGACGCCGTATACGGTAAGCTGTTTCTTTGCCTTGCACCACTCGTAATACATTCCCTTGATATCGGCAAATTCCGATGTTGTATCAAAAGGAATATACAGCTTGGAACCTTTTATTTCCGAATACAGAGAAGTTGCAATCTCTACTCCGTCTACCATGATTTCTCTGTGCGGCGGTGTCGCGAGAAGTTCAACGTCTACAAGTTCAAAGTCGCCGACAGCGTATATCGGGTCAAAGCGCAGAGCCGTTACTTTTCCTTTCCACTTAAAGTAAGATTTGCCGTGAAAATCAAGCGTGAGAGGCGCAACGCGCTTGGGATCAGTCAGGCAGTAGATATTTCGGCTGTTTATAACGCCGTCAGGTCTGTCAGAGAAGAATGCCTCGATGCAGCACATCTGATTTACCGGCTTATATGCTCTTATATGCGCCCTGAGTCCGGCAATGCGTCCCGTATTGAGCGGGAATATGTCATCTTTGAGCAGCATATACGGATCTGCTTGATCAGAATGTCCGAAAAGGCGTCCGTCTTTAATTTCAAGGCTTGAAAATCCGTGGAATTCCCACTTTTCAAGATCCTCTTTCGTTTTGAAAGTATACTTTTTGAAAATCGTTCCGTCGGGGGCGTCGTCCTTTGCATATCCGAGAGGAGCTATTGTCGCTCTGTCCATCGGGTGAAGTATGTCAATGCGCTTTTTCTGTTCTTCGTTGGGTGCTATATCGGTATGAGGAATATCCTTTAAGAATACGCTCCTTACGGCGTCCATATAGCCGAAACCGTTAAGTCCCGACGGGCTTATATAAGTGCCCTCGCCGTATTCGTTCCAGTTAGAGAGCATTACAAGCTTGCTCTTCCAGGAATCTTTTTCATACGTCGGGAGAATTTCATCCCTTGCCCATGTAAGCAAAGATTTCATATCGTCAACAGACATATTCGGAAAACGCTCGCCCGACCATGCAACATGGTTGAAACCTGTACTTGCGGTAGAAACAACGTGTACGTTTCCGAGTGCTATATTATCAAGTATGCGTTTCTTGGTATATTCAAGATCATATCCCTGCGTACCCCAGCCGTATGCATGAACTGCGTCGAATCCGCACTTCTTATATATTTCGGTATTATCAGCACAGCCCATGATTATCAGATCTTTGTATCCGAGTTTTTTGACTTCGGAACGCAGATAATCAAATTCTGCCTTTACAGCTTCGGGACTTCCGAAATCCTTGACAAGCTGCGCAGGGCCGAATATCGACATTATAGCTTTGCCGTCGATGGTCATATATCTGCTGTCTGAGAAGAAATAGTCAATCCAGTACGGCACAAAATATTTTCTGAAAGCCTCGGCGTTCAACGGATGTGCCGCGTTCTGTGCCTCCCATAAAAGCGCAAGCTTTACCTTATCCGAATACTTTGCAAGCATATGACCGCCGTGTATTGCGCTTGAAAGCTGTGTATGTCTGAAAGGCGCGTTGCGTTCGGGCGCATACCAGCAATACAGTTCAAAATCAATACCGTGTTCACACATCCATTTGAGTTCCCAATCCGCAGTTTCGGGAAGCCCTTCGTCGTAATATCCGAGTAACGGCTTTACTTCGTCAAACGGAGTTATGCAGTCCCAGCCGTGATGGTCTCCCGTTCTCCAAAGTGAGCATATGTTCATACCGACATAATAATCGCCTTTCTTTTCAGGCACAATCGGTTCGGGAACATAATCGTCCGGCATGGGCTGGATTTCAAATACGAATATATCGGTAAACTTTGCGCAAGATGCCGCTTTTGCGCTAAGCTCAAGCCTTATCTCATCAAAAAATCCTATTTTTTTCTCAAATGCAAGAGTAGTAACTTTCTTTCCGTTAAGTCTGATAAGCGCGGTTCCGGTTGCGGTGTCTGCCTCAAATCTCAGCGTCTGCCATACTTCAAAGCTGTGATTTCTTAACTCTCCGCCGCGGCAGAATATGCCCTTAGAGGCGTCAGAGACAGTGATAATTCTTTCACCGCCGCTGCAAAGCGAAAGATTCAGCACAGAATTCTCATCGCACATCAGATATTTTATCTCAAAGCATATATTTCCCTCTGCACGTGAAAACTTTTTGGATATGACGGTTTCGGATTTTCCGTCCGCGTCGATTTCATAGACGCAATCCGGTGCAATATCGGAATATCTCTTTCGTGAAACTTCGGAATTTCCGCAAACCGATACTACATAATCCTCGGGCAGTATTCCCGGAACGTCAAAAATGCACATATCGTTGACGTAATAATTTTTGTACATCTTTACAAAGTGGTAAAGCTCCGCCTCGCCTATCGCCTTTTCGTCAAAGCCGCATTTGAATGTCGATATACTCTGCGCTTTTCCTGTAAAAGTACACTTCGCGGCAAAAACACCGTCGGAATATATAAGTGCCGTGCCGGAATCAATATCAAGAACAAATTTTATGTAATGCTTTGAATTATCCGCAGCAAACAGCTTATAAGAGCCTGCATGGAAAAAGCCGTCATGCAGTACTATTTTCAGCGCTTCGTCAGTCTTGTTGAAAAATCCGAGATAAAAGCCGTCGCCCGAAACAGGTCTGTACATTGCCTCAAATGTAACCGTTCCCGAAAACTGTTCGGTAATATCTCTTTTTACCGATGTCGGCTTTGTGTCAATATTGCTTACAAGACGCCTCGCGGGCATTTTATCACCGGGTGTTATCTGTCTGTCAGCGCCTCGGAAATCCGTGTCCCAGCCTGAATACGGATACGGCCAGCTACGGTGCTGTTTGTCATCAATCAAAAAGAAAGCACTCTTATTCTCCATTGTTTAAATTCCCCCTTGTTTAGGTAAATTTGCATATAAATGTATTGATTTACAAAGCTATATTACATTATAATAAATAAAATGTCAATACCAAAAACTAATTATTTTGTACTCCATTTTAACGTGTTGTGTTTTTGACAAAGATGTGGTAAAATAAGTGTATTAAAGATACAAGGAAGTAACCATGAAAAGACTCACTATCGGAATACTTGCCCATGTTGACTCGGGAAAAACGACTCTTTCCGAAGCATTGCTCTACACAACGGGCGTTATAAGAAAACTCGGACGCGTTGACAAAAAAGACGCGTTTCTGGACAGCTATTCGCTTGAACGCGAACGCGGAATAACCATATTTTCCAAGCAAGCCGAAATACAAACGCAAAATTCCGCTTTTACGCTGATCGACACACCGGGACACGTGGATTTTTCACCCGAAACCGAACGCACGCTCGACATTCTCGACGCCGCGATACTTGTAATCAGTGCGACCGCAGGAATTCAGAGCCACACGAAAACTCTCTGGAAACTGCTGACAAAAAAACGTATTCCGATATTTATATTTGTAAACAAAACCGATCTTCCAAATGCCGACAAAGATGCCGTTTTGTCGGGACTGAAATCCAATCTCACCCAAAACTGTATCCCGAGTGATCTCATGGGCAATACTGAAGAATGTGCCGTGTGCAGCGAATCACTTATGGAAAGTTTTCTCGGGAACGGCATATCAACCGAACAAATTTCATGTGAAATAATGCACCGCAATATTTTTCCCGTATATTTCGGCTCGGCTCTGAAACTCGAAGGCGTTGACGCACTTGTTTCGGGTCTTGACGAATATCTTCCGGACAAGCAATATCCGGAAACTTTCAGCGCTAAAATATACAAGGTTACTCACGATTCTTCGGGAAACCGTCTTGTTCATATGAAAATTACCGGCGGTGTACTTTGCGTAAAAGACGAGCTTTCGGGTACGGACAGAAACGGTGAAGAATGGCGTGAAAAAATAAATCAGATACGCGTTTACAACGGTGAAAAATATACCGTGTGCGATAAAGCCTTTGCCGGAGGTATATATGCCGTGACGGGGCTTTCAAAAGCAGGCGTCGGTGAAACAATCGGAAACTGTTCCGGTACGGCGTCATATTCGCTTGAACCGGTTTTGAATTACAGGCTCATACCGCCTGCGGGTACAAGTCCGCAGACCTGTTTTTCGGCACTAAAGTCGATTGAGGACGAAGAACCTACCCTGCACTGCTCTTTAAATACTCAGAACAACGAAATAAATGTCATGCTTATGGGAGAAATACAGCTCGACGTACTAAAAAAACGTCTCTCCGACGGTTTCGGCATTTACGCGTCTTTCGGTGACGGAACAATAGTCTACCGAGAAACAATAACCGAAGCCGCGGAAGGTATCGGGCATTTTGAACCTTTGCGGCATTATGCAGAAGTTCATCTCATACTTGAGCCGACAGAACGCGGCAGCGGACTTACGTTCTGCACCGACTGCGACGAAAATCAGCTTTCACGAAACTGGCAAAGGCTGATACTGACGCACCTGGAGGAAAAAATACACAAAGGTGTTTTGACCGGTTCTCCTATTACCGACATGAAGATAACGCTTGTTGCCGGGAAAGCGCACAAAAAGCACACCGAAGGCGGAGATTTCAGAGAGGCAACCTACCGTGCCGTCCGTCAGGGACTTATGAAAGCAGGCAGCATTTTACTCGAACCGTGGTACAATTTTGAGCTTCACGTTCAGACCTCGCTTGTAGGAAAAGCAATGTCTGATCTTCAGAACATGAGCGCGGTATTTTCCGCACCCGATTCCGATGGTGAGTTCTCGGTCATCAAGGGCAGCGCGCCGGTCTACGAAATGCGCTCTTACAGCAAAGAAGTCGCAGGCTTTACCCACGGAAAAGGAACGCTTATATGCGAACTTAAAGGTTACGAGAAATGCCACAACTCCGAAGAAGTCATAGAAAGTTTCGGATATGATCCGGATTGCGACATATACAATCCGTGCGGTTCTGTTTTCTGCGACAACGGTTCGGGGTTCATTGTCGAATGGCAGGACGTCGAAAAATATATGCACATAGAAAGCGTTCTTGAACAAAGCTCAGAACAAGCCGAGGAAAAGCGACTTCTGAAAATACGTGCCGAAAACTATTGCCGTGCCGCGGCAACCGACAAAGAGCTTATGGAAATTTTTGAAAGAACCTACGGCAAAATAAAGCCGCGTGAAAATTCAAAGCCAAAGCTCAATCCGTCGGCACGTCAGAATCCGCAAAAAAGCAAGCCCCAGCCTGTTAAAAACAACTATGACGGCGAAGAATTTTTACTGATTGACGGTTACAACATCATTTTTGCATGGGACGAACTTCGCAGAAAAGCCGATGAAAGTCTCGAAAGCGCGCGAAACGAGCTTATAAGCAGAATGAGCAACTACCAAGGCTTCTGCGGTTACAACATTGTAATAGTTTTTGACGCGTACAAAGTCAAGAAAAATCCGGGTTCAGTCGAAAAGCACCGCAACATAAGCGTCGTATATACAAAAGAGGCCGAAACAGCAGACACTTATATTGAACGCGTATCAAAAACCCTTTCAAAACGTCACCGTGTCCGCGTCGCGACCTCCGACGGTCCGGAACAGATGATTATTCTCGGCAACGGCGCGCTGCGTGTGCCTGCCGCGGCACTCAAAAAGGAACTTACCGACGCTGAAAAAGCAATACGCGAAATTATGGAAAACTTCTCATAATAACAAACATCTCCGGCAAGGAACTAAATCCAAACCGGAGATTTATATTCAGATTTTTGAAACAATGCCGGGAATTTCTTCTAGGCTGTGTGCCTCAAAATCCGGCTTAATGCCGTTATCCGGCGCAATATGTGCGGGATTGTACCAAAGCGTTTTTATTCCTGCATTTATGCCGCCCGCAATATCCGAAGTAAGGCTGTCGCCTATCATCAGTGCTGTTTCGGTATCAAAACCGTCTATTCTCGAAAAGCATATATCAAAAAATGCTTTATCTGGTTTGCTTGCTCCGAGTTCATGCGATATAAAAATGTCTTTAAAGTATTTTGCTGTACCCGAACTTTCAATTCTGCTGTGCTGAACGTTAGGCGTACCGTTTGAAGCAATATACAGGTCATATTTCTTATACAAAGTTTCAAGCACTCCGACAGCGCCCGGGATCGTAAAATACCCGCGGCAAAGAGCCTGCTCATAGTATTTTGTCGCATCTTCGGGCGATACATCGCGTGCGCCGATTCTGTCAAGAAAAATTCTGTAACGCGACACTTTAAGTTGGGCCAGAGTAAGTTTTTTCTGCTCAAGCAGTTTCCACTGCGAAAGATTTATTTTGCTGTACAGGTCTAACTTTTCATCATCAGGCTCAATTCCGAAATGCGTCAGCATCTGCGAAAGTGCACTGCGCTCCGATTTACGAAAATCAAGTATTGTCTGATCAAGATCGAAAAAAATTGTTTTTATCATAATATATGTCCCGTTCTGTCTTTATAATTAAAAAAAAGAAAAGACACCGGATATAGCTGAATCGAAAAAATTCCGATACTATACAGTGTCTTTCTTGGCGCAGAAGGAGAGATTTGAACTCTCGCGCCGGTTGCCCGACCTACACCCTTAGCAGGGGCGCCTCTTCACCACTTGAGTACTTCTGCATTTGGTGAAATTCGATTTTATAAAATTGAGAAAAGGTGGCGGAGAGGGTGGGATTCGAACCCACGGCTCCGCGAAGAGTCACTGGTTTTCAAGACCAGCTCCTTAAACCGCTCGGACACCTCTCCGTAAAAAGCCTTGCCGATCTGTATCGGCTCAACAGTATATATGATACCACATTTAGTATGTTTTGTCAAGTGTTTTTTGCACATTTCTTCATTTTGCAGGCAAATTATCCCCAATTAAAGAACAGTTTTCACAAAATTTGAAATATACGCTTGATTACACAATATGCTGTGATATAATCATAGGAAAAAACATTTACAATCATAATCAGAGGTTTGATATGAATTTTAAAATTATAAAAAGCACCGGCTGCACCGAATACAACGCAGCAGCAGACCTATACGAAATCAGTTTTCCGGAACACGAGCAGCGGCTTGAAAGATCACAGCGCGAGATAATGAACTCCGACGAATACAAATACACTTTAATATACGACGGCGAAAACTTTATCGGTGAAATTCTCTGTTGGGAGACATCTAATTTTATTTATGTCGAGCATTTTTGTATTCTGCCGGAAAAGCGCGGTTTGAAATACGGTGCAAAAGCGCTTGAAATGCTTTGCCGAACTTCCAAAAAAGTAATTCTCGAAATTGATCCGCCGACAGATGATATTTCAAAAAGACGCAAAGCTTTTTACGAACGATGCGGTTTTAAGGCAAACGGGTTTGAGCATATACATCCTCCGTACAGACCTCAAAACCCAGGTCACAAGCTTATAATCATGTCATACCCTGCCGAATTGAGTACCGGAGAATTTTCCGAATTTTCAGAATATCTGAACAACACAGTCATGAAAAATGTATTTTAAGGACGGGATATCAAATGTTGAATTTTTATTCGTTAAGTGCGCAAAACGGCGATATAATTGACAGTCTGAACGAAACCATAGACAATGCAAAAGACGAGCTGAGCGCCGTTGAAAAGTTTATTGCGTCTTACTGGTTTTCTGCACTCAAAGCCGTATTTTTCCTTGTAATAGGCTATGCTGCCGCAAGAATTCTCTCGGCTATGCTAAAAAAAGCTCTTACACGCTGTTCGGTTGACATATCCCTTACAAAGTTTCTCTGCTCCGCTGTCAGAATATTCGTATATATAATTGCAATTATCAGCGCACTCGGAATTCTCGGTATACCGACGACAGGACTTATTGCAGGAATGAGCGCTGTCGCGGTTGCGATTTCGCTTGCACTTAAAGACAGCCTTTCAAGCCTTTCGGCAGGAATATTTCTGCTCATCACGCGTCCTCTTATGACGGGAGAAGTCGTAAAGGTTCAGGATTACCTCGGAACCGTAAAAGAAATTAAGCTTATTCACACAATTATCAGGACGTTTGACGGCAATGATGTTATAATTCCAAACAGCACCATTATAGGATCAACCGTAATCAATTATTCACGCGAAGATGTGCGGCGCATTGACCACGTATTTTCAATCAGCTACGACAATGATCCCGAGCTTGCAAAATCCGTAATGCTCAAAACCGTATTGCGCAATGAAAGAATTCTGAAAATGCCACAAGCACCCGAAGAACCGTTTGCAAAGGTGTCGGCATATGCCGCAAGCAGTGTTGACATAACTTTGCGCGTGTGGTGCAAATCAAGCGACTATTGGGATCTGTACTTTGAATTGCTTGAATCAATCCGCCGCGAGTTTGACAAAAACGGTATATCAATTCCATACAATCAGCTTGACGTTCACATTGATGGTTCGGAAAAGTAAAATACAAAACAAAGACTGCCGCGCAAGCCAAAAGCAATGTACGGCAGTAATTCTTTGTCTGTTATTATATGCGCGCTTCGCTGTCGCGCTTTTTGTTCTGCTCGATCTGTTCGTTAAGCAGCATATCCTTAACCTTCATAAGCCTTGTGGTCGTACTGCGTTCGTTTTCGTCAAGCTTCATGGTAATATACTTTATGGTGTCCTGATACTGCGGAATAAGCACGTGTTCAAGAGCATTTACTCTCCTGCGTGTTCTTTCAATTTCGGACGACATAAGCTGACATGATTTTTCAACCTCTGCAAGCCTTACCATTTTTTCAAAAACCTTGCCCAACGACTGTACGGCAGAGTCAAGTTCTCCCGACGTATAAGCAAAACCATATGAGTAAACATCATTTGGGTCGGGACTTTTCATTTTTGTCTCGAAGACCGGTATCATAACGCTCATTACATTCTTTTCGCTTATTTCAAGCTCTACCTCCTGTTTAGGAAGCATTAAAGCAACATCAAGCATTTCACCCTGCATTACGGATCTTGCAACAGCAATATGCTTATTTGACTGCGCAAGCGCGTCCTCAACTTCACGGCGAAGCTCCTTGTTCTCTCTTACAAGATCAAGAAAGCGCCGCATGAGCTCGTCTCGCTTATCTTTAAGCAGTTTATGTCCCCTCTGCGCCGTAACAAGCTTCTTTTTGAGGTTTGTAAGCTCCATTCGGGTAGGATTTACATTCATTACAGCCACACAATCACCTCCGCAAAAACGTTAACTCCCGTCAACGTCACTTTTTATCGTAGTATTGGTCAAGCAGCTTATCGCTGATACGCTTGAGTTCGGATCTCGGAAGTATTCTGAGAAGTTCCCAGCCTATATCAAGCGTTTCTTCAATACTGCGGTCGGTGTTGTAGCCCTGTGAAACATACTTTTTCTCAAATTCGTCGGCAAACTTAGCATAAAGTCTGTCAATATCGGTAAGAGCCGATTCACCGAGAATTACCATAAGCTCTTTTGCGTCTTTGCCGCGTGCATATGCCGAGAAAAGCTGATTCATGGTGTTGCTGTGGTCTTCACGGGTCTTGCCTACGCCTATACCTTTATCCTTGAGTCGCGAAAGCGACGGAAGAACGTCGATAGGAGGAGTAATTCCCTTTCTGTAAAGATCGCGCGAAAGAATTATCTGTCCTTCGGTAATATATCCGGTAAGGTCAGGAATAGGATGCGTCTTGTCATCTTCGGGCATGGTCAGTATCGGTATCATGGTGATACTTCCGTTTTTTCCGCGCTGACGTCCTGCTCTTTCATAGATACTTGCAAGGTCGGTATACATATATCCGGGATAACCGCGGCGTCCAGGAACTTCCTTTCTTGCTGCGGAAACTTCACGCAATGCGTCGGCATAGTTTGTAATATCAGTTAGGATTACAAGAACGTGCATATTTTTTTCAAATGCAAGATATTCCGCCGCAGTAAGCGCCATTTTCGGAGTTGCTATACGCTCGATTGCAGGATCGTTTGCAAGGTTTACAAAAAGCACGGTTCTGTCGATAGCGCCTGTTTCGGTAAAACTCTGTACAAAGAAATTGGATTCTTCAAACGTAATACCCATTGCCGCAAATACAACGGCAAACTGTTCGTCCGTACCGCGGACCTTTGCCTGACGCGCTATCTGCGCCGCAAGATTTGCATGAGGCAGACCGCTCGCGGAGAATATCGGCAGTTTCTGACCTCTTACAAGCGTATTAAGTCCGTCTATTGCCGAAATACCGGTCTGGATAAATTCCTGAGGATAATTGCGTGCGGCAGGATTTATAGGCATACCGTTTACGTCCATACGCTTATCGGGTATAATTTCGGGACCGCCGTCGATAGGACGTCCGAGACCGTCGAAAACACGTCCGAGCATATCTTCGGAAACGCCGAGTTCCATCTGACGTCCCAGGAATTTTACGGTACTGTTTGAAAGATTTATACCCGTCGAGCTTTCAAAAAGCTGAACAAGTGCATTTGTGCCGTTAATTTCAAGCACGCGGCAGCGTCTTTTTTCTCCGTTTTCAAGCTGAATTTCTCCGAGTTCATTGTAGGTAACGCCCTCAACATCGCGCACAAGCATAAGAGGCCCTGCTACTTCTTCGATTGTTCTGTATTCCTTAGGCATCAGAAGACCTCCTTTACAAGCGTTGTCTGCATCTGTTCGGTAAGCTTGGTACAAATATCGGAAAATTCATTATCAACGTCTTTTTCTTCGACATATTTGAATCTGCCGATTTTTTCGCGTATCGGTAGAGATACTATCTTTTCAATATCCGCGCCCTTTTCGAGTGCGTCGGAGGCAATATCGTAAAATTCAAGTATTGCCCTCATCATAAGCAGCTGTTTATGCAGGCTTGTGTATGTGTCAACCTCATGGAAAGCAAGCTGATGCAGAAAATCTTCTCTTATCGAACGTGCGGTTTCCATTTTGAGTCTGTCCTTTGCGGACAGTGCGTCCATACCTACAAGCTTTACTATTTCTTCAAGCTCTGCTTCGTTCTGAAGTATGCCCATCATTCTTCCGCGCAGGCTCATCCAATCGGAAGAAACATTGTCGTTATACCACTTTTCAAGCAGATCGAGATAAAGAGAATAGCTTGTCAGCCAGTTAATAGCCGGGAAATGACGTTTATATGCAAGGTTTGCGTCAAGTCCCCAGAACACCTTGACAATTCTCAGCGTTGCCTGGGATACGGGTTCGGAAATATCGCCGCCGGGAGGAGAAACCGCGCCTATTGCGGAAAGTGCACCTTCTCTGCCCTGCGAGCCGAGAGAAATTACGCGTCCTGCTCTTTCATAGAACTGTGCAAGACGGCTGCCGAGATATGCGGGATAGCCTTCTTCACCTGGCATTTCTTCAAGACGTCCCGACATTTCACGCAGAGCCTCAGCCCAGCGTGATGTTGAGTCAGCCATAAGCGCTACGGAATATCCCATGTCGCGGAAATATTCGGCAATCGTGATACCTGTATATATCGAGGCTTCGCGCGCCGCAACAGGCATATCCGAAGTATTTGCTATAAGAACGGTTCTTTCCATAAGGGATTTGCCCGTATGCGGGTCTATAAGTTCGGGAAATTCGTTAAGAACGTCCGTCATCTCGTTTCCGCGTTCGCCGCAGCCGATATAGACGACTATATCCGCCTCAGCCCATTTTGCAAGCTGATGCTGCGTTACTGTTTTTCCGCTTCCGAAAGGTCCGGGTATTGCAGCAACACCGCCCTTTGCGATCGGGAACATTGTGTCGATAACACGCTGACCCGTAACAAGCGGCATATCCGGCGAGAGTTTTTTTGCATAAGGTCTGCCGCGTCGTACAGGCCACTTCTGCATAAGAGTCATTTTATAAATGCCCTTTGATGTTTCTATCTCACAGACAACGTCGGTAACATGATATTTACCGGGATTAATCGATATGATTTTACCCTCAACACCAACGGGAACCATTATTTTATGGAGAACGACGTCGGTTTCCTGAACAGTTCCCACTATATCACCGGGAACCACGCTGTCGCCGGATTTCATAACCGGCTTGAATTCCCATTCAAGCTCTCTTTTAAGTGACGAAACCTCAACGCCGCGCGAAAGATTGTTACCCGATATTTTCATAATATCGTCAAGCGGACGCTGAATACCGTCAAAAATGCTGCCTATAAGTCCGGGACCGAGTTCAACGCTCATAGGCTCTCCGGTTGATTCGACGGGTTCTCCCGTGCCGAGTCCCGAAGTCTCCTCATATACCTGAACGGAGGCTCTGTCGCCGTGCATTTCTATAATTTCTCCGATAAGTCTTTTGTCGCTTACTCTTACGACGTCAAACATATTGGCGTCTCTCATACCCTCGGCGACAACAAGAGGTCCGGATACTTTTAAGATTTTTCCAGTTGCCATTTCTGCACCTCACAAATCGGTACGCCGCACGCTTTATGTGCATAAACCGGCATACCGCAAGTTTTAAATTAAGAGATTATATCCGAGCCGACAGCTCTCTCCACCGAACGGCTTACGTTTTTCATGCCGACGCCGGTGTTCCCGACAATACCCGGAATAGGTATTATAGCGGGAAGCGGAAGATCGCGGAAGTGCTCTATTTCTTCTCCGAGCTGTTCATAAAGCATCTCGGTAACGTATATCACGCCATAGCCGTTTTTTGCAAGCTGACGGAGTGTATGTGACGCCGAAACCGCGTCCTGACACGGAAATATTCCGAGACCGAGCGCCGCGAAACCGTAAATGCTGTCTTTGTCACCTATAACGGCAATCTTACTGCTCATAAAGTCACGCGCACCCTTTCTCTTATATTTTCTTCGCCGAAACCGTTCTTTTTACACGAAAGCACGATTCTGACATTCTTTATCTCGTTGTCGCAGGCAAGTGAAAACGCCACAAGCGGAGAAACACCGAGAGAGTGATATTTTGCGTCTCTGACATATCCTATCAGCTCGTCATCAATGCACTTTTCAAAAGCAGCGAACGACTTTTTGCTGCTTTCGGCAATTCTTTCAAATCCGTGAGCCGAAATATAATCTGTTATCGCGTTTGTTCCCTTTAAAGCAGTCTCGGTAAGTCCGCTTTTATCAAGCATATCGCAGTTTGCGACAGACTGTTCATAAAATTCGCGTGTTTTTTTCATAGAGCTTGCGCGGAATGCGATCTTTATATCGGAAAGCGCCGTCATAAGGTTTGCAAGTCCGATACTGAACTCATCATCTGCCTGCTTTGCAAGCAATATCTGCGCCTCAAGAGAAGCCCTATCGAGAATTATATCCGCAAGCTGACCGTCAAGCGTTTTTGTAATAGCCTGATACGCCTCTTTAAGAGCGTCACGCATATATTCCGGAACACCGTCATAATCCTTCTTTTCAACCGCGTCTTTTATGCATTTAACGTCTGTTATATGCGGCGACAGGAGGAAGGACTCACACTCTGAACCCGTTATATGTGCTTTCAAGACGGTTTTGGCATTATGAAAATCGTTTTTCACTATGAGAAAATCAAGACTTTTCCCGTCCGGCGCGCATTCGCGCACAAGCGAGAACATCTGCTCTGCCCTGTCGGACAAAACCTCGTCTACGTTATCCTCGTTTAAGCCGGCAAAACCGGAATCCGAAAGAATTTTAAGTGCGTCGGGATAACTCGGTGCCGTAATTACGCTTTCGAGTACGGCTGTGCTTAAAAGTCTGTTTTCGTTAGCGCGTATTTTTGCAACGCCGAAAGCATATTCGGTATCTTTCACAAGCAGTTACCTCCTATGCAAACAAAATCTGACCGAGTGCGTCCTTGATGTCATCGGCATTATCGTCAAGCAGAGATTCAAACGTACAATCAACAAGCATTTCCGGATAGGAAATCGTAAAACCGCCGTTAAATTTCCCGACGCTTTCCGAAAGCTCAATGCTTTTGCAGTCCGGCAGAGATTTATTGAGATTATTCACAAAATCTTCGGGCATTCTTGCCTTATCGCGCTGATTAAAGGTTATAGAACCTATGCCCTGCAACGCGCCGTTAAGCGCAAGTTTTCTGATCTTATCAAAATACTCTTTGTCCGGGAGATTGCAGAGGTAATCAGCTGCCGCCGCAACGGTTTCCGAAATAATGCGTCCCTTTGCAGAAAGAATTCTGCGCTTATATTCAAGTTCCGCGCCGGAAATATTTTTTTCATTTACGAGCTTTACCTTTACTTCGGCACTGTTCTGCGAATCTTCGGCAATTTTCTTTGCGTCAAGTTCAGCTTTCGCAATAATCTCCTTTGCCTGCTTCTCGGCGTGTTCAATGGCGCTTTTACATTCGGCGTCATTCTCGGTGATTATTTTGTCAATTATATTCAAAAGGCCGTCCATGCCAAGCCTCCTTGTCTTACTTGAGTCCGTTTACAACGAGAATGGAAACAAGAAGTGCGAGAATCGCATATGTTTCAACCATCGCGGACATGGTTATTGCCTTACCGTTCTGATCGGGTTTCTTTGCAACGACGCTGACGCCGGCAACCGCCGTTCTTGCTTGTGCAATAGCCGAGAAATAGCCGACTATCATTATAGGCATACAAGCTCCGAGATATGCAAGCCCCTGGGCTGTTGTAAGAGTTAACGGCGTACCCGAAAGAACCTGGAGCTGATTGAGAACAAGAACCGCAACAAGAAGCCCGTAAAGTCCCTGTGTACCGGGAAGAAGCTGAAGCACGAGCAGTTTGCTGAACTTCGACGGATCTTCGGAGATAACACCGGCGCAAGCCTCACCAACCATTCCGACGCCTCTTGCCGAGCCTATTCCGGCAACCAGTGCCGCAAGCACTGCTCCTATTATTGCAATTGCAAGACCGTAATTATTCATTTTCTGAATCCTCCTTAAGTTTATAATATTTTGTGTTTATTCTTAAAGGTTCAAAGGCTCTGCCTCCGCCTTCATAGAACTTTGAAAATAGTTCGACGAACTGAAGTCTGTTTGTGTGCACATATGCACCGAGTACATTAATTGCCATGTTGAGCGGGTGCCCTATAAGGAACACTACCGTAAGCATCACAGCCTTTGCCGGCTTTGAATCAGGCATTGTACCTATCATATTTACAACCGAGGCTATACTTCCCGTAGCAAGTCCGAGTGCGAGAAGTCTTGAATACGAGAGTATATCCGAAAGGTAACCTGACGCGGTATTATATAGTCCGTAAAGTCCTCCGCCGAGTTTTGCAAATGCGCTTTTTGCGTCTCTTGCCGTCGTAAGTACTATAAGAATTACCCCGGCTATTGCGATATACTTCGCAGGTTTTGTCAGTACTTCGGGAACATTGATTATAACGCCTGCCGCAAGAGGCGCCGCGCCCAGCACAAGCAAAAGCGTAGGTAACGTATCGACAATCGCCGAAAGTTTTCTTCCGTCGCGCCATTCCATATAACCGAAAGTTATAAGTCCGGCAAACAAATGACACATACCCACAATAAACGAGAACATGAGCAGCTTTATCGGATCCTGTATCGGTTCAAACCACAGCGCAATACTCGGCGCCGTTTCGTAACCTAAAAAGTTTGTGCAGATGACCGGAATAATATCACCGAACCAGCTTCCGAAAAGCGCGCCCCAGAATACCGTGGAAATTCCGCAGTAGAAGAACATTTTAAGAGAACGTCTCATATTGCCTTCAACATTGGTTTTTTTGAGTATTATTGCCGTTGCTATCGTCATTATAAGACCGTAGCCCGCGTCCGACAGCATCATTCCGAAAAGCAGATAGTAAAAGAACGCCATTACAGACGACGGGTCAATGTCTTTTTTACCCGGCAGCGCATACATTTCCGTGATACTTTCCACGGGTTCGCAGAAAGCGTTGTTTTTAAGCTTTACAGGAACATCGTCATCTTCGGAAGGTTCGGAAAATACGACTGCCGCGCCGACCTTATTGCAAAGTTTTTTAACTTCACCGCAGCGAGATTCTACCAGATAACCGTTCATAAGAATTGTCTTTCCCGAAAGTTTTGCGTTTTCGAGAGAACTGTATTCGTCACGTTTTACGGTAAGGCTGTCATAGAGAAATTTAAGTTCCGGACGTTTTTCACCAAATTTTTCAAGATCGGCTCTTGCCTTATCTGATTTTTCCGAAGCTTTTTTCTTATCTTCCTCGGTTTTGGCAATATACTGTGCCGGAGTAAGACCGCCTACATCTTTCGCCGCAGTAAATCCAAGCTGTCTCAGAGCCGAATAGACCGCGTCCGAAACCTCTTTATGGCAAACAATTATCGCTGTTGTTATGATTTTTGATGAATATACGATTTCAGCTTCAAATTCGTTTACCTGCGGAGCAATCTGCGAGACTTCCGAAAGTAAGCCTGCTTTGTCATACATTTTCGGAAAAGAACCGATATAGATCTTTGTCATCTTTGTAGATGACGTATTCATCGGAATATCAAGGTTTTTCCAGACCTCAAGTCCCGAAAGCAGCGCGTAGCATCTTGAAATTTCCGCCGCTGCGTCCGCAACCGCTCTGTCGCAGTTAATAATGTCAAGCGCGTACCTGAATACTACGTCGCTGTGTGAAACATTTTCGGAATAATCGGAATATGAAATTTCCTGCCTGCCCGAAAACATTGAAATGCCTTGTTTTGACGGAACGTATTTGTCGAGAATGTCAAGTGCATCGGAAACGGTATGCAGATTTTTTTCGCATACCGAAACAATATCGGAAACCTGCATATCTTCAAATCTTTCGTCGCACATTTTATCAAGCTCCGCCGCACCGAGACGCTGAAGCTGTTCGACAAGCTTTTTACCGTCGCTTTGCATACAGGCAATCACAAAGCGTTTCATTTTTAATTTTGCCAACCGGCAGCACCTCCCTCATTTTGCCGGAATATCCGCAACAAAAGCGTGTTATTGCGGTATAATCTTTGCTATAACCGCATTTACGCCGGCGGTGCGGTTGCTTTGCGCGGTTTTCTCAAGCTGTTTTACCGCGTCGTCTGCCTCCGAACACTTTTTTTCAAAGAAAGCTTTACCGTCGTTCTGTGCTTTCTCAAGAGTCTTGTCCATAGCAAAGGCCGCATCGCTTTTAGCCTGAGTGAGTATGCGTTCGGCTTCGCAATGTGCCGACGCCACAATACTGTCAGCCTGCAAACCCGCGTCTTTAAGACGCTGTGCGCACTGATTTTCGGCTTCGACTATCTTTTCTATCATCTCTGCTGCCATACAAATACTCCTTTTTAAAACTTTATAATAATTTTACCACATTTTAGTGCATTTATCTCTGAAGTTTTGTAAAAAATATGTGAAAACAACAACGCATTTTGTTGTACACAATTATTAAGAAAGATGAAAGTTTTCTACATATTTATCAAGCGTCTCACAACGCCTTAAACCCCATATAAGATTTTCGGTTCACAAACAATTTTCTATTATACAGTAAAAAGACGCATTGTAAATATTTTGTCATACAGACCTTATATCGGCAAAAATGTAAAAATATTTAATAATAGGTTTGACAACAATCAAAAATAAATGTATAATAACTATCCGAAAGCGAGACGTGATCAACAATGCCCAAAACCTGTTGTATTTTTGCTGCCGGAGACTATTTCGGAGACGGCAGATATGCCGAAAACGCTGATATTATAATTGCCGCTGACGCAGGCTGTCTGCACGCAAAGCGTGTCGGAGTAAAACCGACACTCTATTTGGGAGATTTTGATTCGCTCGGCTATGTGCCTGACGAAAATAACGTTATACGTTCAAAACCCGAAAAAGACGATACAGATACGGCGCTTGCAATGGCAAAAGCCGCAGAATGCGGCTGCGGCAGAATAATTGTCTGCGGTGCTTTGGGCGGAAAAAGACTTGCCCACACCATTGCCAACATTCAGAACGCCGCGGGATTTGCAAAACAAGGCATACGTGTGCTGCTGACCGACGGAATTACAAATATAGAGGTATTCAGCAACGGAAGTCTTGACTTTTCCGCAAAACACAGCGGTTATATCTCGGTCTTTTCACTCAGCGAAAAATCCGAAGGAGTCACGCTTAAAGGTTTCAAATACGAACTTGACAACGCTGTTCTTAAAAGTACGGTTGCACTCGGCGTCAGCAATGAATTTTCAGGAAAATCCGCAAACGCCCGCGTATCCGATGGTACTCTTGCCGTAATGTGGCGCGAAAATGACTGAAAAATGTATTTTTTTCGATTTTTGAGTGCTTTCGGTTGACAAACAGCTTAAATTGTGGTATCATATTTCAGTCAATTATCCGAGGTGTGGCTCAGTTGGTAGAGTACGTGGTTTGGGAGCATAGACGGTGTTCGCACCGCACGAAAGCGAAAACCGCCGAAAACCCTTCAACCGTGCGTATTTCGGGCGGTTTGGAAAACAAAAAATGGCGGTCAAAAATGTGCTTGACCACAGATTTGACCACTTACATGACCACAATTTAATAACTATCGGGGTGTGGCGCAGTTGGTAGCGCGCGAAGTTTGGGACTTCGATGCCGTCGGTTCGAATCCGGCCACTCCGACCATATCGAGTGTTCGTAACAAAATTCAATTATGAGCACTCGTTCACTTTGCTTCTTATTTTTTGTTTGGTGCTTAAATTCGAAAGCCTTGACGCTGCTGAAGTATTTTCTCTCAGTTTCAGCGCGCTGGAACTCGTAATTTCCTTTATAGAACTTACCGGAGGTATGAATATGGATGCAAATATTGTGGTGGGAATCGGTTGTTATGGGGGAAGACCTGGCAATAGAGTCATTGCAATCAAACGAAAGCCATACCAAATAAAAATCTGAAGATAAACCGAAGTGGGTTCAATCCCCACACCCCCACCAAATCGCGGATTTCCGCGAAGCCGCAGAGTGCAGTGCTCTGCGGCTTTTGCTTTACAAGGGTTGAAATCAAGATTAAACATTTTATCATTATTTTTTGCCTACTGCAACGCAATTTTTAGGGTTTGACCGCCACGAATTATATAAACAGAATAATAACTCAAGTCGCGGTGCAGTATATTGTTTTTCTTTGAAATTTTGCTATAATAATATCAGAAACAGGCGCCGGTTTCAATATAACTCAAATGGAGGAACATAATGAACAGTTTTGGACAACGACTGAAAGCACTTCGTAAGGAAGCCGGAGTATCGCAATCCTTTGTTGCCGACCACATCGGCGTATCCACGCAGTCCGTATCTAACTGGGAATGCGATAATACCATGCCCGACATTTCACAAATCGTTCCGTTAGCGGCTCTTTTGTTTGTATCCACAGACTACTTGCTCGGTGTCGGAACAAATGAGTATGCGGACAAGGGAGAGCTCGAAAACAAAGTCAAAGAAGTCTGGGCAACTTATTCCGTAAACTCGACCGAAAACAACGCAGATTTGCTTGTATACGAACTGTATAAAAAATATTTGAACAAATACCCGCTTGACTATGCTGTAAAGGTCAAATGTGCTTTTGCCATTCAGGATTATTTGCATGTAGTACGTGTAAGAAAAAAATTTGATATCCCCGAAGAACGGTTTGACGAGTTTTGGCTTGAATGCGACAGAATGTTGCGTTCCGTTTGTGACAACTGCACGCTTCCGGAGGTACAGATTGATGCAGAAAACCATTTGATTGACCTTTTGCTTCTTAAGAAAATGTTTGAGCAAGCGGGAGCTGTTGCGATGAAATTACCGGACTTGTGCGGCATCAGAGACAAGGCGCTTTTCAGAATCGCACAAGCCAAGGGAGACTCTGCAACTGCCTGTGAGAAAGCGGAATCAACCTCCAAGCACCTTATGTTCGACTATGCAATGTCTTTATTCCATCGTGCAAAAACGCTTTCCGATCATCCGGAAACAAGTAAAGAGACGGTTTTACAGGCTTGGAATGATCTTACCAGCGCATCAAAAGATTTGGTACGACTGTATGCTGATCCGGCCGACCTTGTCGTAAACGGTTTTGAGAAAAATCCATATTGCTACTTGATTACTTCCTATACGTCAAAGTGCAATTTTCTGATTTGTCAAGGATGTCTGTCCGAAGCGTTATCCTGCGCCGAGAATGCAATGAATACTGCCCTTGAAATGTATGCATGGGCAAAAGCGCATTGCCAAGACCCACTTGTTATGTCAGACATCTTGTTTTTTGTGCAACGCACACCTTGGTGGTGTCATAAATGGGCTGGAGCAGAACATAGCAAAGAATTACTCGAAAACAGTAATTTTGCAGAAAAAGCTGAAAAGATCAGGCATCTTTCCGTATAAAAGCTCTGCTCGCTTCCAAAATCATCTACAATAAGGCTTTTTCTTTGCCTACTGCAACGCAATTTTTAAGGGCTGATCGCATATTTCGGCTATGCCGAAACGGGTCAGCCCTTATTTGTCGCCTTCTCGCCCGCCTTAATTTCCGCAATCTCCTTTTTCATCTCCGCAATCAGCACTTTAAGTTTTTCTTCGCACTCCTCCCGCGTGGTAGCGTAGATATTTTTTGCGATTCGTTTGCCGTTCACGCGCGGGGAGAACCTGCCCTCATAGAGATGGTCGTTGATCATCGTCACGCAACCCGTGCCGGGCTTGCGTATCTTGCCATTGTACGGCTCAAATTTCGGTTCTGTCGGCTGATCGGTTGCTTCACTGTCACTTGCCTTGTCAGTCGCGGTCGGCTCGGGAATGGGCGTGTCAGCCCCTGCAATTTCGCGTCAATTCTCGCCGCCGCCTGCTGTTGCATCGTGTCGGTGATATGGCTATAGATATTGAGCGTGGTCTCCGCGCTGACATGACCTATCATGGCGGACAGCGTTTTGATGTCCATACCGTTTTCCAGCACCATGGTCGCAAAGGTGTGGCGCAGATCGTGGAACCGAATCAGCGGAAGCTCCGCCTGTTTTAACA
>ERZ835980.574-NODE-574-length-49602-cov-4.546794_pt1 | contig 49602 bp, 46 predicted proteins | sample MGYA00519943_ERZ835980 | MGnify/ENA primary metagenome ERZ835980 (study PRJEB31850, sample SAMEA3708791) | human gut metagenome | biome: human gut; feature: human-associated habitat; material: faeces | place: China | collected 2014 ... | reverse complement strand
TTTAACCTGCCGTCGGTTTTAAGAGTCGCTTTGCTCGGCGTGCTCTGCGCGCAGATGTCTGTGCGTCTGATGGAGCAGCGGCGCGGACTGCCGTCTCCTGCTGCGACGGAGCGTTGTTCCCGGGAACTGGCGTTGGTGTTCTGCCTGCTGCTTGCGGCTGCGGCCACGGCGAGCTATGCCGTGCCGTTTTTCACAAAGCTTATTCTGTGACCGATGGTCACTCTGGATGAAATCTGATTGGAAAGGGGGAAGTCGTCGTGCGTGATTCCGACGGAATGGAAATATTCGAATCCTACCTGCGTGATGTCAAGCGCTCATCGCAAAATACGATTTCCTCATACCTGCGGGATGTCCGACAGCTGAGTGAATACCTGCACGCCCATACGGATGCCGACCTCGGCTCTGCGGAAGAAGAGGAGCTGTGCGATTACATCGATTGGATGCGCAGCAACGGCAAATCGGTTGCCACGGTTTCCCGGGCAATCGCGTCGCTGAAAAACTTCTACGGTTTCCTGCTCAATAATCATTATGTGCAGCACAATCCGACCGGAAAGCTCGTGCCGGACAAGGCCAAGCAGAAGCTGCCGCAGATCCTCACAAGCAAGGAAGTGGAGCTCCTGCTCGCGCAGCCGGAGTGTACGGACGCCAAGGGCTACCGTGACCGCGCAATGCTCGAGCTGCTTTACGCGACCGGTATCCGTGTGAGCGAGCTGATCTCCCTGAACATCACGGACGTCAATTTGTCCGCCGGTGTTATCCGTTGCCACGGACGCGACAAGACGCGCATGATCCCCATGTATCCGGCGGCTGTTCGCGCGCTCACAGAATACATTAATTTCATCCGTCCGCAGATGATCGCAGCTCCGGATGAACAGGCACTGTTCGTTAACGTCGGTGGTGAACGGATGTCACGTCAGGGCTTCTGGAAGCTCATCAAGAACTATCAGGCGAAGGCCGGCATCGAAAAGGCGATCACACCGCATACGCTGCGCCATTCGTTCGCGGCGCATCTGCTGGAAAACGGTGCAGATATCCACGCTATTCAGGAAATGCTCGGCCATGCGGACATCTCCTCGACGCAGATCTATTCTCACCTCGTCAGCAAACAGCTCAAGGATGTCTATAACAAGGCGCACCCGCGTGCATGATCCATTGTGTTTTCAGCGCTCCGAAGAAATTCGGAGCGCTATTTCTTTTGAGCAGTTGCTTACGTGGCGAAATTATGCTATATTTATTTAATTGGAGTGATGCATATGCGGATCTTAGGCGTCGACCCGGGGATCGCTACGGTCGGCTTCGCGGTTTTGGATGCGGACAAGCGCAGTCAGCGGCTGCTGACCTGCGGTGTGATCACGACACCGGCCAAAACGCAGCTCTCGAGCAGACTCGATCAGATCTATCGCGACCTGAACGAACTCATTGCGCAGTTTCATCCGGAAGCGATGGCAGTGGAGGAATTGTTTTTCAACACCAATATCACGACCGGCATCGCCGTCGCCCATGGGCGCGGCATCATTCTGCTCTCGGGCTATCAGGCAGGGCTGCAGATCTATGAATATACGCCGCTGCAGGTCAAGCAGGCGGTCGTCGGTTACGGCCGCGCAGATAAAAAGCAGGTCATGGACATGGTGCGCCGCATTCTGTCCCTGCAGGCAGTTCCGAAGCCGGACGATGCTGCGGATGCCGTCGCCATCGCGCTGTGCCACGCACGCAGCGCTACATCATTGATCCATCAACAGGAGAGGTTTGACCCATGTTCTACCACATAAACGGAGTTGTTACCGATATCGAACCGAATCTGGCCGTGCTTGAGTGCGGCGGTGTCGGCTATGCGCTCAACGTGAGCCTGAACACGCTTGCAAGCGTCAAGATCGGCGAACGCGCCAAGTTATATATATATGAGTGTATCCGCGAAGATGCGCATGATCTCTACGGCTTTGGCTCCAAGAGCGAGAAGCACTGCTTTGAGCTGCTGCTCGGCATCTCCGGTGTCGGGCCGAAGGCGGCGCTGTCGATCCTCTCGTCAAACACGCCGGATGGTCTGGCGCTGGCAGTGCTCAACGGCGATGAAAAAGCGCTCACGAGCGCGCCCGGCATCGGCAAGCGCATTGCGCAGCGTATCCTGCTTGAGCTCAAGGACAAAATGGCCAAGGAGAGCGCGAGCGTTGATTTTTCCGACCTCACGCCGGCCGTGCCTGCATCCGATGCGGCTTCGGCCGCGCGCAGTGATGCAATCGCCGGTCTGACCGTGCTCGGCTACAGTATGCCGGAAATCAATGCGGCGCTGCGCAAGCTGCCGTCCATTGAGGGTATGAGCGCAGATCAGATCATCAAGGCTGCACTGCGTGCCATGATGCAGCAGTAAGCAGGGAGGAAGCATATGAGCATCAATTTTTCCGAAGACGCCCAGCAGGAAGTTGTCACATCTTCCCGCGTCCTGCCGGAGGACTCCGGTGAGGGCTCACTGCGTCCGCGCCTGCTGCGCGATTATACCGGTCAGGAAAAGGCGAAGGAGAATCTCCAGGTCTGCATCGATGCTGCGCGTCTGCGCGGTGAGCCGCTCGACCACGTGCTGCTCTACGGCCCTCCGGGTCTGGGCAAGACGACGATGGCGGCCGTCATCGCAAACGAGATGGGCGTAAATATGCGCATCACCTCTGGCCCAGCGATTGAGAAAGCGGGAGACCTTGCAGCGCTGCTGACGAATTTGCAGGAAAACGACATTCTGTTCGTCGATGAAATCCATCGTCTCAACCGCGCGGTCGAGGAGATCCTTTACCCGGCCATGGAGGACTACGCCATTGATATCATTATCGGCAAAGGTCCGTCGGCCAACTCAATCCGGCTGGATCTGCCGCATTTCACGCTCATCGGCGCGACCACGCGCGCCGGTCAGCTGACAGCGCCGCTGCGTGACCGCTTTGGTGTCAACCTCCGGCTGGAGCTGTATAGCCCCGAAGAATTGCAAAAAATTGTTGAGCGCAGCGCCGGTATCCTGAATGTGGAGATCAACAGCGCCGGCGCCTATGAGATCGCCTCACGCTCGCGCGGCACACCGCGTATCGCAAACCGCCTGCTCAAGCGTGTGCGCGACTATGCGCAGGTGCGCGCAGACGGCGTGATCACGAAGGAGGTGGCAAACGATGCGCTTCTGCGTCTGGAAGTGGACGCCATGGGACTCGACGCGACCGACCGGCGGATGCTGCGCAGCATCATCGAGTTTTATCACGGCGGACCGGTCGGACTTGAGACGCTCGCTGCGACGATCGGTGAGGAAGCCGTCACGCTCGAGGACGTGTATGAGCCGTATCTGCTGCAGCAGGGCTTTTTGACGCGCACACCGCGCGGGCGCTGTGTCACGCGCCGTGCCTATGAGCATCTTGGACTGGAATATATCGGCCAGCAGGAAATAGAGCTCTGAAAAAACGCGGAATGTTGCCGCAAACGTGCATTTTGTACAAAAGTCTATTGACTTTTCAGGGATTTTAGTTATAATTTGTTTTGTGGTATTGGAGCTTGAAAGATGATGATGGATATTTCCCAATTGTCAGATGCTGAGCTGCTGTCCCGGGTGACTGCCGGAGATGCTGCCGCGGAAGAAGCGCTTGCCGAGCGCTACAGCCGTCTGGTGCGTATCTGTGCGCGTCCGCTTTTTCTTGCAGGCGGCGACAGTGAGGATCTCATCCAGGAGGGAATGCTCGGTCTGCTCTCAGCGATCCGGCAGTATGACCCGGCGTCCAACGTCCCGTTCAAAGCATATGCGGAGGTTTGTATCAGCAACCGCATCTACAGTGCCATCAAGTCCGCTTCAAGGCAGAAGCATTCTCCGCTCAACAGCGGCATTTCCCTAGACAGCATCCTCTCAGAAGAATCACAGACCCAAGCGTCCACCTATCCGGGAGCAAATTGTCGTGTTACTGAGGAGCAGGTTCTGGCCAGAGAGAGTGAACAAGAGCTTTTATCCGCATTTACCCGGTATTTGTCCGCGTTTGAGGCGCGGGTGCTTCGGCTGTATTTGTCGGGCCTGTCATATGCAGAGATGGCAGCCGAGACGAACAAGCCCGAAAAATCCATCGACAATGCCGTACAGCGGATCCGCCGCAAACTGGCGCGGCTCCCCAATTTCAGCGACTTCAGCAAGAGCTGAGCGCAATATAGCCGATAGGCAAGTTTTTCAAAAGAGAGGATTTATCATGTTCGAAGACAAAACGTTGAAGTGCAAAGAGTGCGGCGCGGATTTCATTTTCACCGCAGGTGAGCAGGAGTTTTACGCGGAGAAGGGTTTCCAGAATGAGCCCCAGCGCTGCAAAGCCTGCCGCGACGCTCGTAAGAATGCTGCCCGCGGTCCCCGCGAGTTCTTCACGGCTACCTGCGCTGCCTGCGGCGGCGAGGCCAGAGTTCCGTTTGAGCCGAAGTCTGACCGTCCTGTCTACTGCAGCGAGTGCTTCGCGAAGATGAGAGAGCAGCACTAATCAGCAGATAAACTGGTTAAAATGATTGGGGCGCTTTGTGCGACCCAATCATTTTCTCACAAGCAATTTACCGGAGGTAAAGAATTATGTTTGAAATTTCCAGAGATACGATGATTTCGGAGATCCTGACCAATGCTCCGGAAGCGATGCCCGTGTTCCAGAACATCGGCATGCACTGCCTCGGCTGCGCCATGGCCAGCGGCGAGACGCTTGAGCAGGCCTGCCTCGCGCACGACGTCGATCCCGACGCCTTCCTCGAGCAGCTGCGCACCTATCTGGAGAGCCTGTAAGATACAGACAAAGATCAAAAGCCGGCATCACGCCGGCTTTTGGTGTTTCTACGGAGAAGCTTTATGGACCACATTCGCCTGTCACCGCGGCTTCAGATGGTCGCGGACTTTGTGCCGCCGTGCACCTGTGCTGCGGATATCGGCACGGATCACGGATATTTACCGGTCTGGCTGCTGCAAAATGGCATTGCCGAAACAGCGATTGCGGCGGACATTCACGCAGGACCGCTCGCAAATGCGCGCCAGTCTGCCCACGCTTACGACCTGACCGAACGCTTTCGCTTCGTGCTGGCTGACGGTCTGCAGTTTCCGGACGCCAAAGATGCGGACGTCATCACCATCGCCGGCATGGGCGGGGAGACGATCTGCGCAATCATGGCGGCAGCACCGTGGCTGCAGGAGGGACGTCGGCTTATTTTGCAGCCGCAGAGCAAAGTCGCGGAGCTTGTTGACTGGCTCTGGCGCAGCGGCTTCACGATCGAGGATGCCGCGCTTTGCCGTGACAGTGGCAAGCGCTATCTTGCGCTGCGTGTGCTTGGTCGGTCGAGCGAGCAGCCGTGCACGGTGGAGCAGCTTTTACTCCGGCGCGCAGATCCGCTGCTGCCCGAATATCTGACCGATGAGATCCGGCGGCAGACGCGCGCACGCGCCGGTATGGCGCACGCAAAGCAGACGCCGGAAGCAGCGCTTGCGGCGATCGATGCGCGTCTGAGCGAGCTGGAGACCTGCTTGAAGGAGGTACAGTCATGGCAACTGTAAACGACATTTATGCTTTTTTAAACGATCTCGCGCCGGTGCGGTATCAGATGGACTTTGATAACGCCGGTTTTCTGGTCGGTGACGGCAGTGCTGCGGTCGAGCGCGTGCTGCTGGCGTTGGACATTACAAATGAAGTGATCGCGGAGGCGGCTGCGCTGCACGCACAGCTCATCGTTTCACACCACCCGCTCATCTTCACGCCGCTGCGCCATGCGACGGCGGACGATCTCACCGGCCGCAAAGTGCTTGCGCTCGCACGTCACGGCATTGCAGCCGTCTGTATGCACACGAATCTGGACATTGCCGACGGCGGTGTCAACGATGCGCTCATGGCTGCGCTGGGTGCAGAGGTCACGGGCGGTCTCGAGCCATCCGGCACAGACGACGATGGCAGCGCGCTGACCTGCGGCCGCGTCGGCCGGTTGCCGGAACCCATGGCGCTGTCGGATTTTCTGCCCTATGTCGCTGATCGGCTGCACGCCAACGGCCTGCGCTATGTCGACGGCGGACGCCCGGTGCAAAAGCTTGCGGTCTGCGGCGGCTCCGGCGGCAGCATGCTGGAGCTTGCGGCGCAAATGGGCTGTAGCACATTCGTAACGGCGGACGTGAAGTACGATCGGTTTCTCGCGGCGAAGGAGCTCGGCGTCAATCTGATCGACGCCGACCATTTCTGCACCGAAAACGTGATCATCCCAATCCTGTGTGAAAAACTGCGGGCGCGGTTTCCGGCGCTTGCTTTTACCGTTAGCCGCGTACATGCGCAGACCGCGCAGACATATTGTCCGTAATCCATGCCGCCGGCACTGCTCCGGCGGCATATTCTCGTCCAAGGGCTCATACAGTTTTGTAAGACTGATGAGGAGAGGACGACAGAATGGACACTTCTTCAATTTACGCAGACATTGCCGCCCGTACCGGCGGGAATATTTACATCGGCGTTGTCGGCCCGGTACGCACCGGGAAGTCGACCTTTATCAAACGGTTTATGGAGACGCTTGTACTGCCGAACATCACCGATGATTATGTGCGCGAGCGCGCACGCGATGAGCTGCCGCAGAGTGGCTCCGGCCGGACGATCATGACTGCGGAGCCGAAGTTTGTCCCGGAGGATGCCGTTGCCATCGAGCTGGATGCCTCCGTGCACGCCTCTGTGCGCCTGATCGACAGCGTCGGCTACATGATCCCCGGCGTCAACGGTCAGTATGAAGACGGGGAAGAGCGCCTCGTCACGACCCCGTGGTACGATCACGAAGTCCCCATGCGCGTTGCGGCGGAAGAGGGGACGCGGAAGGTGATCCGCGACCACTCGACGATCGGCATCGTTGTCACGACCGATGGTAGCGTGACCGAGCTTGCACGGGAGGATTATGCACCGGCGGAGGCGCGTGTTGTCGCAGAGCTGCGCGATATCGGCAAGCCGTTTCTCGTCCTGCTCAACACGGCAGATCCTGCGGGAGAACGCGCGCAATCGCTGGCTGCCGACCTGAGCGCGCAGTATGACGCCGCCTGTCTACCGGTCAACTGTCAGACGCTGACAGAGCAGGACGTTCTGGAGATCCTGCGCACGATCCTATATGAATTCCCTGTTGCGGAAGCCTGTTTTCGCATGCCGGAGTGGATGGATGTCCTGCCGCCGGACAATGCGGTCAAGCAGCAGCTTTATGCGCGGCTGCGTGAGCAGATGCCGTCGCTGCGCTGCCTGCGCCAGGCGCGCCGCACGGCGCAAGCGCTCTCGGAAGACCCGCTGCTGGAGTCGGCAGATGTGGAGCGCATCGGCGTGGACACCGGTTCGGTCTGCTACGTGCTCGCGTTTCCGCGCGCGCTCTACTATGATGTGATCAGTGAGCAGGCGGGCGTTGCGCTGCACAGCGACGGAGAGCTTATCTCCTTCCTCGCGGACATGGGGCGCATTCAGGCCGACTATCAGCATATCCGCAGCGCACTCAACGACGTGCGCACTAAGGGCTACGGTGTCGTTGCACCTGCACCCGGTGACTTGCAGCTCGCAGAGCCGGAGATCGTGCGCAAGGGCGGCCGATACGGCGTCCGGCTCAAAGCCAGCGCAAAGGCCATCCATATGTTCCAGACGAATATCGAGACGGAGATCTCGCCGGAGATTGGCGGGGAAAACGCCTCGAGTGAGATCCTCGGCTTCCTGCTGCAAGGGTTTGACGGCGATGTCGAGCAGCTTTGGCAGTCCAATATTTTCGGCAAGCCGATCTACACGATCGCACAGGAGGGCGTGGAGGAAAAGCTCAGCTGCCTGCCGACGAAAGCGGTCGGAAAGCTCCAGGAAACTTTGCAGCGTGTGGTCAATGAGGGCAGCGGAACACTGATCTGTATTATTTTGTGACAGGAGCTCTGTCTGGTGTCCGGGAACCGGCTTGCAGACGCTTTTTTTGAGAATAGCAAATTGTTATAACAGGCATTCGGCAAAGCGCCGGATGCCTGTTTATGTTGTCCCTGTCCTTGATTTCAGGATTTGTGTCTTGAAATCAGGAATCATGATTATTCTTGAATTTGCACTGATGCAATGGTAAACTGTGGTCATGGAAGCCTCTCGAGTTTGTCTATGACGATGGCAACCAGCCGTTCGCCATGATCTACAACGACGGCTCGACCTCTGCTGTTACTGTCGGAATGAGCACGTTAACTACAGGGGTGATTTCAAAATATACTGACGATTCATATGATAAGTCTTGGGGGCATATAGTCGGTACAGCTTTGTTCGATGCTGGCAGTTCTGCATTGACTAGCAACTCAGTCAGAGTGACAAAAGTTACGGTTGGCCGTGGTAATATGAATGCAGTCTTCATGGCTGGCCTTACAAAGATCAAAAGGCATCAGGCTAAACGTATGTCTAGTCGTGTAATGCGGAAAGGCTTTTTCTCTCTCGTCGTAGGCGGTGTGCACATGAGTGCATGGCGCGGGATTTGCCCATGGTGAACGTGATGCAATATAATATTGATTCAATTATCAGAAGCAAACCAGCATGGATTTTTTATTTACTCTTGATTCAAGCCTTAATTGTAATAATGGCGATTAAGGGTATGCAATTTGTTCTAAAAAAAGAAAGTAGTATTTTCGCGTGGAAGATTAAAGACAGGCCAAAGCATTGGAAGACTTACGATTTGATAGCGAAGGTGATTATAACTGCGGGGTTGGCTTTCTTGGTCATCACTTACACGCTTCCATTTACGCTGGATATTCCACGTCACTGACGGGAACGGAAGAGCGTGCGACAGTTATTATTGTAAGCGGGTATGACTACAGTAAAGAGAATGAGGCTGTTTTACCTCCTTTGGTGAGAGTACAAAATATAGAAGATGAAACGGAGTTTAGAGTGTACCTTTTCCATGGTGAGATAGACGCAGGAGAATACATACAAATTGAATATCTTCCGCATTCAAAGCATGCACGAGTAATCCAGAAAGATGGATGAGTGGTCACTATGATGCGTACAACCGTCAGCACGCAACCACAGATCATCATCGTTGTCTGCTGTATCACGCTGCGCCGCAGCGGTTACGACACGGCGGGCAACATCCGCAGCATCACGAAAGACGGCACGGTCACGAAGTCCTTTGGCTACACCAACCCCTCGTGGCCGGATCTGCTCACGAGCGTGACGGCAAACGGTACGACCAAGGATGTCCTGTATGAGGGGCAGTCGCAGACGAGCGACCTCCCATCCTCCGGCAACCCCATCACGTACTACAACGGCAAGGACTATACCTTCACGTGGACGAAGGGCCGTCAGCTCGCCTCCGCGACGGTGGACGGCAAGCAGGTCTCCTATACCTACGACATGTCCGGTGTCCGCAGCGGCAAGCAGGTCTACACGACCTCCAACCAGCGCACGACGACCTATACCTATACCACGCTCTCCGGCAAGGTCATGCGTCAGCAGTGGGACGGCAAAACGCTTGAGTTTGTCTACGACGACGGCAACCAGCCGTTCGCCATGATCTATAACGACGGCTCGACCTCGACGCTCTACTACTACGTCCTTAACGCGCAGGGCGACGTCATTGCCCTTTTGAATTCCGCCGGTGTGCTCGTCGCCTCCTACAACTACGGCGCGTGGGGCAACTACTCCGTGCATGGTGCTGACGGCAAAAAGGCCACGGATCCTACCTTCATCGGGCACATCAACCCGTTGCGCTACCGTGGTTATTACTACGACCGCGAAACGCGCCTTTACTACCTCCAGAGCCGGTACTATGACTTTGCCAACTGCCGGTTCATCAACGCCGACACCTTCGCTACCACCGATGCCAACGGTTTCCTCAGCGCCAATATGTTCGCATATTGCGAGAATAACCCGATCATGCGGACGGATGAGGACGGAGAAGTTGCTCATATTATTGCGGGAATACTCTTGGGTGCTACAACTTCTTATATAACAGCCAAGCTTGCAGGAGCACCAACAGAAGATTTGATTATATCCACTGTGTTTGGGGCGGTGTCTGGAGGCCTTTCAGCTGCCCTTCCGGGTGCAGGTGCATTGGTGGATGTTGGAATGAATGTTTTGGAAAGTGTAGTTACAGACATAGTACATAAAGAGAGTGTGACGCAAGTAGTAGGTGACGCTATGTTTTCGGCTTTTGCCGGAGTTGCAACAGGCTCAATTGATGTGAGTATTACTAGTAAGACGGCGTGGACAGAAATACGTAGCGCAGTTAAACAGATACCAATAATTTGTGGAAAAGCAAAAAGCGTGCGCCCCAAAGTAGTGCGAGAGAGTAAACGATTCGTAAAAAAAGTATTTCGCAAGTCGGTTGGATCAATTGGAAAAGCTCTTGGATGGGGAGTCTTAATTGGTAGGACAACGGATCGAGTGAAGAATCGTGCATATGGGCGGTAAATAAATGAGCAAAAAATCGCGAAAAAAAGCAAAAATAAGAAAATGGTTTTCTACGAATAAGAAGGTGCTAGCTAAGCGCTGGGACAGACAGAGCATGCGCTGCCACTTGCTGGTGTATCTGCTGTGTGACTTGCTGCTGATTGGCAGCTTGTACGGCTGCATTTTTGCGATTCCGAATGTGCGGGATGTCCGCACCGTCCGCACAGAAATTGCGGATGTGCACTATGAAGCTGTGCGGTGGGCACAGTGGATCGCATTTATAACGCCGGATGGCGAGCGATTCTTCCTGCGCAGAGATTGGCACGGCCATGACGCAGCGCGGGAAGATACCGCACGCCTGCAGGAGCTGGCAGCCGGTGGGACGGAACTGGAGCTGACGATCTCTGGCCGTCGGTTTTCCTTTCTGGACATGCACAGCGGCGAGCAGCAGGTTGTCGGGGTACGTGCGGAACGGGAAATATTTCTGCCGGTGTCCGAATGGGAGTCGGATGTGCACCGTTCCCGCATAACGGATAGTGTTTTGCTGGGGATTTATGCTGTAGTAACTCTGGGCGGATTGTTATATCTTTTGCTTATTTGCAAGTCATAAATTAGCTTCTGAATAAGTAAGCGAGTATCCCTGCCCTTCAGCCAGAACGCGGCCGCCGGTGTCATTCCGGAGAGCAGGTCACGCATCGGCTACGCCTCGCTCAAGACCGCGGCCAGCGGCAGCGGCATGTACCACGAGGTCGCGCTGCAGGCGGGCACGACGTACACCTTCTCGGGCTACGTCAACACGCGCGACATAACGGCGTGCCAGTCCGGCGGCGGCGTCTATCTGGCCGTCCTGACGGCGGCGCAGTGCAGCAGCCTCGCCGGTGTGCAGCAGTCGCCGTGGAAGAGCGAGCTCGTCAATTACAACACGGTCCCCGAGGTGGACGCCGGCTGGGAGAAGATCAGCGTCACGTTCACGCCGGACACGTCCGGTACGTACAGTCTCGCGGTCGTACAGGATCGGGCGGACGGCGTCGCTTACTGCGACGACATGCAGCTCGAGGCGCACGCGGCGGCATCGAACGCGAATCTGGTGCAAAACGGCACCTTCGCCAGCGGCGCGCCGGACTACTGGACGGCCAACCGCTACACGAAGAGCGATGATCACCCGCTTGGCGTGGGTATGGGCGTGTCCATGCACGCGAAGGGCAGCTCCGTTGGCGGCACACGCACGAGCCAGGTCGTGCCCATCAACTACTACGCCGGCTTGGCGACGTTCCTGCTCTCCGGCTGGGGCAAGGCAAACTCCGTCGGCGGCACCTCGCCGAAGCCGGAAAAGGACGGCGACCGGTACTTTGGCCTCATCGCCGAGATCAAGTACGCCAACGGCGAGACTGAAAAGCAGTACGTGAGCTTCAACGACGACTTCACGGACTGGCAGTATGCGTCGGGCGTCATCATCCCGAAGCAGCGCGGCCTGATGATCAAAGACATCACGGTCTACTGCGCCTATGACTACAACGCCAACGACGCGTACTTCACGAACATCAGCCTCGTGCTCGAACCGGCGGAAACCTACAGCTACGACAGCAAGGGCAACCCCATCGCGGCGACGGACGGCAACGCCAAGACGGCCAGCGAGTTCTTTGCCGACTCCCAGCGCCTCAAGAGCTACACCACGCCCAGCGGCGCAAAGCACACGCTGGGGTACGACGCAAACAACAACCTGCAGTCCGACGAGCTGGCCGGGCTGACGAACTACACCTACCACAACACCTCCGGCAGCGCCACGACGAGCATGACGCGCAAGGGGTACAGCGGGGACTATCTCAAGTCCCAAAATATCTACGACAACACCGGCCGCTTCCGCGCGGCATCCGAGGATGCCAACGGCGTCACGACGGAGTACGGGTATGAACCCAGTACCGCGCAGCTGTTCTCGACGACGGCGGCCAACGGTACGCAGCAAGGCTACCGGTACTATGCAGGCAGCGACCGCACTGCCTTTACGTACATTGGCGGTACGGCCTCGATCGACTATGTCTACACCCGCGCCCAGCTGACCGACCTCATCCGCAAGGCGTTCCCGCAGGCGGCGGATGCCAGCGGAAACAACGTCAACCCCTTCTGGCAGCACTACCTGCTGGGCTACGACGCCTTCGGCAACATGACGCGCGTGCAGGTCTGCGCCTCGAGCACGGAGCGAGAGGGGTATACCGCGCCCGTCACCCTCGCGTCGTATACATATGAGGGCAACGTCAATAACGGCCGGCTGGCCACGATGGCCTACGGCAATGGCGACAGTGTCAGCTACACCTATGACGCGTTTGACAGGCAGCGCACCGCCGCGTATAATGACGGCACAACATACCACTACGATTACAGCGGCGACAACGACCTTGCGCGGCAGTACGTCACGGACGGCAGCGGCGCGGTCACGGAGCAGTACAGCTACCAGTATGACAGCCTCGGCAGGCTCATCCATTCGCGCCAGTCGACGGGCGGCGGCACACTCGTGCAGCTCACGCAGCACATGTACGACAACGCAAACCGGCTCACATCGCAGTCGTGGCAGTTCGGCACGGGCCTGTACCACCAGCAGTATTCCTACACCGGCGTCAAGGCCGACGGCGCGACCGACAGCTCGGTCGACGGTACGATCAGCGCTATCACGACCACGGTTCCGGGCCGGAGCGCCATCACGTCTAAGTACGAGTACAACGACCTCCGCCAGCTTGAGAAAAAGACGGTCACGGTGCCCGACCAGAACGGGACGCAGACCAAGGTCTATGACCGCACCTATACCTATGCGGTCATCGCGGAGGATGACGGCTGCAACCGGATGGGTACGCGTCTGGCGAGCACGGATTACAAGTTCGGTTCGAACAGCCGCAGCTTCACGTATACCTATGACAAGGCTGGCAACATCAAGTCGGTCATGGCGTCCGACAGCGTGGGCAAGTTGTATGACTACGACGGACTTGGTCAGCTCGTCAAGGAAACGCCCATAGGGTTGACAATGTATGCTGTTACATACGCCTACGACACGGCTGGCAACATCCGGAGTATTACGAGGGGCGGCACAACGTTCAAGTCCTTTGGTTACACGAACCCCTCGTGGCCGGACCTGCTCACGAGCGTGACGGCAAACGGCACGACCAAGGACGTCCTGTATGAGGGGCAGTCGCAGATGAGCGACGTCCCGACCTCCGGCAACCCGGTCACGTACTACAACGGCCGTGACTACCATTTCGACTGGTCGAAGGGGCGTCAGCTCACGGAGGCCGTCGTGGGCGGTCAGACCGTGAAGTACGCCTATGACATGGCTGGTGTCCGCAGCAGCAAGCAGGTCGGTGATACGACCTATACCTACACGACGCTCTCCGGCAAGGTCATGCGGCAGGCTTGGGGCGATAACAACGCTCTTGAGTTCGTCTATGACGACAGCAGCCAGCCCTTCGCGGTGATCTATAAGCACGGGTCGGCGGCGGAGCTGTATTATTACCTTGTCAACGCACAGGGTGACGTGGCGGCCATCCTCGACTCGTCCGGCACCATGGTCGCGTCCTACAATTATGACGCCTGGGGCAGCTGCACGGTGTACAACAGCAGCGACGCGGCGATCGGCGACCTCAACCCCCTGCGCTACCGCGGCTATTACTACGACGCCGAGACCGGCTTCTACTACCTCCAGAGCCGCTATTATGACCCGGCCATCTGCCGGTTCATCAACGCCGACGGGTTATTTACAGATGGGTTTGTTGGGTCAAATCTGTTTGCATACTGTGTGAACGATCCTGTAAATACAGTCGATCCTACTGGTAATTTTGCGATTACAGCGACAGTGGCTTTGATCACCTTCGGCATAGCACTTGTAGCAACTGCTTTGGCTGTAGGTATTAGTTCATCTCCCGGTTTTCAGGAAGCTGTTGGAGGTCTCTGTGAATCAGTCGGCGACATAGCGGAGCAGATAGAAGAGAAGCTTACGAACAGTTTTGCCAAAATAAAGAAGCCGCCAAATTACAGAAGTAATAAAGAAGTGCATCATATTGTTGCGCAACGTGCGCCAGGGGCAGCCCCTGCGCAGAAGATTTTGGCGGATCTCGAAATTGGTATCGACGAACCGGTGAATAAGGTTTCCATAAGCACTTGTTTGCATCGCAGGCTGCACACAAAACTATACTATGAATTGGTAAATGTAGTAATTGCTGGCGCGTACAATTCTGCCGGCGGTGATAGAGAACAGCAAATAGAAAATGTTACAAGCGCTTTGAAAGCGATTAGGTCGTTCATATTTGTACTTGATCGCACGACTCCCAAATTTTAAGGAAGGAGGCAAAGTATGGATTTTCCTTATGATTATATGCGGATGCTGCTGGCAAAAGAGATCGACGTGGCAGCCGAATTGCAGAAACAGAAATCTCAGGTCGTTTATCAGCAGTATTGCGCAGGCGGTACGATGCATCGTGGCTACTATTGTCCAAGTTTGACGGAAGATCTCTGGCTCGGCAACACAAAACGTGGCCGCCTTTGCAAGAAGCGGCCGCCGGAGGAAAGACTTTCTCATATATACGGCTTTGATGCATCGGACCGCTTGATCACGGTCAAGCACATGCACTGCTTAGAGGAGTATATTTTGTACGGTGCAGGAGTGACGCTGGGGGTGGAGATAAGAAATAACAGTGCAAATACGATAAGCATCTGCCGGTATGACGAAAATAGCAGAATTCAAATATATGAGTATTATTTACTTACTCCGAAGGCAGATCAGGTTTCCCACATGACCCGAGAGACGTTTCGCTATCTGCCGGATCAGGTTATAGATAATTGGTATCGGGAGGCGGCGGTTGCAGGGACCTGGATTCACGAGCATTCTCGTTACGTGTTTCCGGTGAAAGACGGATATCTGGGCGACTATACTGCAGAAAATTTTTATCATGGTCGATGCGGTGTTAAGATTCCTTATCGAGTGACAAAAAAGCGCAAAGTTCCACCCTGTAAATAGGAAATTCATCAAGCGGGCGGTGCATCGGCACCGCCCGCAGGAAAATGGACAAGTGGTCACTATGATGCGTACAACCGTCAGCACACAACCACAGATCATCATCGTTGTCTGCTGTATCACGCTGCGCCGCAGCGCCTACAACATGAAGGCGCTGCGTCTTTGTGTATATCGGCGGACGGTGCAGTAGATTTTTTCCCAAACCGGCAAAAATGACGTAGATTCGTGCTGGTGTTTTGTGTAAGATTTGCGTTGTTTTCTTCACAATGTTGTGGTAAACTACGGACATGAATTTATGAAAACGAGGGATGTCTATGAAGCCACTGTCCAAAATTGCCGCAGGAGTGAGCCCGTCCGCAACGCTGGCTGTCAGCGCACTGGCGAAGAAGATGAAAGCAGAAGGGAAGGACGTTATCGGCTTTGGCGCCGGCGAGCCCGATTTTGCCACACCCGACCGCATCAGCTATGCGGGAGTGCGCGCGATCTGCGACGGAAAAACGAGATATACGCCCGCAGCCGGTATGATCGAGCTGCGTCAGGCGATCTGCGACCGCGTGAAGGCGGATTATGGTCTGGAGTATGAGCCGACGCAGGCGGTCGTTGCCAGCGGTGCAAAGCACATGGTCTATATCGCGCTGGCTGCGCTGGTTGACCCGGGCGATGAGGTGATCGTGCCGTCCCCGTACTGGGTCAGCTACTATGAAATGGTACGTCTGTTTGGCGGCGTACCGGTCGTTGTTGATGTCAGCGAGGAGCAGGGTTTCCAGCTCGCGCCGGAGCAGCTCGAGGCTGCCATCACGGACAAGACCAAGGCCATCATCCTCAACAACCCCTCGAATCCGACCGGTGCTGTCTATTCGAAAGAAGCGCTCAAGGCAGTCGCGGACGTCTGCGTCAAGCACGATCTGTACATCATCTCGGACGAGATTTACGATAAGCTCATCTATGACGGTGCTGTATTCACAAGCGTTCCGGCGCTCGGCAAGGAGATCAAGGAGCACACCATTCTCATCAACGGTGTCTCCAAGACCTATGCCATGACCGGCTGGCGCATCGGCTATGCGTTGTGTGCAGCGCCGATCGCAAAGGCTATGGCCAATTATCTCAGTCACTCGACCGGCGCACCGGGCACGATGTGTCAGTGCGCGGCTATTGAGGCGCTCACCGGACCCCAGGATGAGGTGGAGCAGATGCGGCAGATGTTCGAGCAGCGCCGTGATCTGATCGTCAGCCGCATCAATGCGATGCCCTACGTGAGCTGCCTGAAGCCGAGCGGCGCGTTCTATGTCATGGTGAATCTCGAGAAGGCCATCGGAAAGCAGATCGACGGCCAGACCATCCACAACGGCGACGATTTTGCAAAGCTTCTGCTGGAGAAGTCTCTGGTCGCGGTTGTGCCGGGCAGCGGCTTTGGCGTGCCGAATTTTGTGCGCCTGAGCTATGCGATCTCGACGGAAAACATCGAGACTGGCATGGATCGTCTGGAGGCGTTCCTGAAGCAGCTTCAGTAAACCGATATTTGTGAGGCGCGTGGGTTGACCGCGCGCCTCTTTTTCTGTGCCTTGGTTGACGCGCCGGGCACAAAATGGTATCCTGAGAGCATGTCATAAGCGCCCGTCCTCGCTGCATATTCTGTCAGGAGGGGGGAGCGCCGTGACGAGATTGCTGTATCATCGGCTACTGGTCATACTGCTGGCCGCAATTGTGGTGTTTGGCGGCTGGTTTGCAGCTGACTGGCAGCTCCGACAGGCAGAAGCAGCCGCAAACTGGCACGAGCAAACACAGGTTCTGATCCTTGACGCCGGTCACGGCGGGGAAGACGGTGGGGCAGTGGCACCGGACGGGACGGTAGAGGCGGACATCAATCTGGAGATCGCGCTGCGTGCACGCGCCATTGCGGAGCTAACGGGCGTCAGGGTCATCATGACGCGTGAGAGCGCGCAGATCGCATACCCGGATGACGCTGCCACGGTCGCGCAGCGGAAAAAAGCCGACCAGCACCGACGCGCCGAGTTGGTGCGTGAGATGGACAACGCAGTGCTTATCAGCATCCATCAGAACTGCTATCCGGACAGAAAGCCATCCGGGGCGCAGGTGCTGTATGCGGCGAGCCCCGGAAGCGACACGCTCGGGATACAAATGCATGACAATCTGGTCACATATCTTGACCCGCAAAACCGGCGCGTTGCGGCGCCGATCTCGGAGAAGATCTACCTCATGAACGCGGTGCAGTGCCCGGCTGTCTTGGTCGAGTGCGGCTTTCTGTCCAATGCTTCGGAATGCGCAAAGCTCAAGGACGCTGATTATCAGGTGAAGCTTGCGACCGTTATCATCACGTCTTACTTACAATACAGGCAGTCTCTGCCGCAAACAGGAATGATCACATGAAAGCAAAATCAAGTGCAAAAACCGTCTTTTATTGCTCGGAATGCGGCAACGAGACGGCAAAATGGATGGGGCAGTGCCCGGCGTGCGGCGCGTGGAACACGCTTGTGGAAGCACCGAAAGAACCCAAGACTGCGCTCGGCACGCGCGCCAAGCGCATCGCGCAGCCCAAGTTGATCTCGGAACTGGATGCCGAGGAGGAACTGCGGTTTTCTACAGGCATCGGTGAATTTGACCGCGTGCTCGGCGGCGGTGCCGTGCGTGGGTCGCTGGTTCTGGTCGGCGGCGCGCCCGGCATTGGCAAATCCACGCTGCTGCTGCAGCTCTGCGGCCGTATCAGCGAGCGCGAGACGATTCTCTATGTCTCTGGTGAGGAGAGCCAGCGTCAGCTGAAGATGCGCGCGCAGCGCCTCGGAGTCGACCATGGCAGCATCTATGTGCTGGCTGAGACCGACTTGAACACGGTTTTGGCCACGATCGACGATCTGCAGCCGACGGTCCTGATCGTCGACTCCATTCAGACCATGTACGACGCGGAAACGGCATCAACGCCCGGCAGCATCAGTCAGGTGCGCGAGTGCACGATGCGCATCATGCGTTCGGCCAAGGACAGCGGCTACACGGCGTTTGTGGTCGGTCACATCAACAAGGAGGGCAGCATCGCAGGACCGAAGGTGCTCGAGCACATGGTCGACTGCGTTCTGTACTTTGAGGGCGACCAGAGTACTGCATATCGCATCCTGCGTGCGGCCAAAAACAGATTCGGGTCAACAAACGAGATCGGCGTCTTTGAAATGGAAGATTTCGGACTTCGAGAGGTGACAAACCCGTCTGAAATGTTACTGTCCGGGCGGCCGAGCAATACACCGGGCACGTGCGTTGTCGGCGTCATGGAGGGCTCGCGCACGGTGCTTGCTGAGGTGCAGGCGTTGATCACGCCGTCTGGCTACAGCGGCGCGCGGCGCAACGCCAATGGCATCGACTACAACCGCGCGATGCTGCTGCTGGCTGTGCTGGAAAAGCGCGCGGGATTTTCGCTGTCGAGCTGCGATGCATACATCAACGTCGTCGGCGGCCTGCGTCTGGACGAGCCGGCAACGGATCTGGCGGTGATCCTTGCGATCGCGTCGAGCTATAAGGATCTGCCGGTTGGCAGCGATCTGGCAGCAGTTGGTGAAGTCGGCCTGTCCGGAGAGATCCGCTCAGTGAGTCATTTGAATCAGCGCCTGTCGGAGATCGCGCGGCTGGGATTCCGGCGCTGCATCATTCCGGCGCATGTGCGCGACGATGTGCAGAAGCAAAATGGTTTGGAGACGATCCCGGTCAAGAACATCCGCGAGGCGCTCAGGGCTGTATTCGGCACGTGAAGCAGTGAAACGAATACAGCATAAGCGTGTGAGCACGCAAAGCGCATTCACGATCGCAAAACGGTCACTTGCGCAACCAAACTGTCAGAAAACCGCCGGAAAGTCTGAAACGGGCTTTTCGGCGGTTTTCCCCTCCTCTAAATTCGGCAAAATTTTTATTTTGCCGAATTATTTGTGGATTTCGTCAATAGACACTGCCCCGCACTTCTGGTATGCTCATATCAGAAATCGAGGTGGCAGATATGGACTATACGGATGCGCCGCAGGTGCTGCGCGACTTTTTGACTTATCATGAAACGATCTGTGGTCATTCTAAGGCAACCGTCGATCAGTATTATCTCGATCTGCGGATGTTCCTGCGGTTTCTGAAGCTGGAACGTGGGCTCGTGCCGCGTGCTGCGGAACTAGACGAGATCTCGATCCGTGATGTTGACGTGGCGTTTCTGCGCGCTGTGACACTTACCGAAGTTTATAATTTCCTAGCTTATCTGTCGCGTGACCGCATCAAGCAGTCCAACGCACACGAACCGGAATATGGTCTGAGCGCAAACTCCCGTGCACGCAAGATCGCTGCGATCCGCAGCTTCTTCAAATACCTGACGATGAAGGCAAAGCTGCTGGAGGAAAACCCCGTGCAGGATCTCGACTCCCCCAAGATCCCCAAGACGCTCCCCCACTATCTGACACTGGACGAGAGCAAACGGCTTCTGTCCGTGGTGAACGGGAAAAATAAGGAGCGAGATTATTGTATCCTGTGTATTTTTCTCAACTGCGGGCTGCGTATTTCGGAACTTGTCGGTCTGAATCTGCAGGACGATCACGGTGACAGCCTGCGCATCCTCGGCAAAGGCAGCAAGGAACGCGTGGTCTATCTCAATGATGCCTGCCGCGAGGCGCTCGACCGCTATCTGGCGGTCCGTAAAGAGATCGCGCCGCCGCGCACGACGGCGATGTTCCTCTCCAACCGGCGCACGCGCATCAGCTGTGATTCCGTACAGGTCATGGTCAAGAAAAACCTGACGCGTGCGGGCCTGGACGCCAGTCAATATTCCACGCATAAACTGCGGCACACGGCGGCAACACTGATGCTGCAAAACGGCGTTGATGTGCGCACGCTGCAGGAGGTGCTCGGGCATGAACATCTGAACACGACACAGATCTATACCCATGTGGATAACGATCAGCTGCGCACAGCGGCTGCAGCAAATCCGCTGGGAGAATTCTCGCCGGACGAGAATTGGGCAGAAAAAATCTCCGATCCCTAAGCGTGGGATCGGAGATTTTGTGTTTTATTCTGACTTGATCTTCGGCAAATAGTCGCGAACACGGTGGTGCTGCTTGTCAAAACCGAATGCACGGATCGCCATCAGCAGTGTACCGAGCACGGCCGCACCGTCCAAAACGGCGGCAAACCAGAGCGTACAGTAGCCAAGCTCCGCCAACACCAGAAGCAGTACCTTCACTGCAGCGCCAATCACCAGATGCTCGCGGCAAATACCCTCGACCCAACCGGCAGTCTCGATCGCTTCCGGCAGCAGGTACGGGTCTTGGCTCGTGAGCAGGACATCGGCATCAAACCGCTCCTCGCTTTCCTCCGGAATGACACAGACGTCGAGGTCGGCGCCCGAATGTTCCGGATGCGCCGTACAGCGACGGTCATAGTAAAGCAGCAGTTCCCCGTCATCCAGCTTTTCCACCTGCTGCGTAAGAAGCCGCTCTTTTTCTTCACTGCTGCATTTGCAGTGGAGATGATCCGCCTGAAGCTTCTTCGCGTTTTCGGATACGGAGTCATTGCTGGCATTGCTAAAGAGTGTGATGGTGTGCACGCCGAGCGCGCGCAGCTCCTTGAGCGCAGGCTTGACATCCGACTGCACGACTTCCTGCAGCAGGATCTTGCCGGCATACTGTTCTCCAACGGATACATAGACCACATATCCGTCCGAGAGGTCTGCATCAGGGATGTCCACACCCTTGAGAATCATCAGTTCTCGCGTACCGACGCAGACGCGCGTCGATTCAATATATACTTCAACTCCGCTCTCAGGAATATCTACCGCGTTGGAGAGATACTCGCTGCGGATCGGACCGGTATAAGCGGCGCAGATGGCGCGCGCCGTGCGGCTGCTGGAGCAGGATTCGGCATTGGCAGCCAGCTGCAGCAGCGCATCCGGCGTCAGCTGATCCGACTTTACACTGACTACCTTCGGGAGCTGATTGTCCCCCTCCCCTTCGTCGACCGCGACTGCGCGCACGGCATTGAGCGCGCGCATGCTGCGGCAACTGCGAAACAGCACATTGCAGCGATACGCACCGTTGACGGCACTGTACCACACGAGCGGCACGGAAACAAGCAGCGCGCACGGCGTAGACAGGAACAGCGCGATCATTGCAGCGTGAATTGCCTGAGAAACAGTCGCTACCTTGAGCACACTCTCGAGCACGGCAACCAAAATCGCAATGCAGAGCCCTGCCGGTGCGAGATAGTCGATCCATTTCGGCGCTGGAAACTCTGCCGTAGAGTGGATCTCTCCGCCGACTGCATCTTTCAATGTCTTCTGTGCGTGCTGCGTCACGACCGCAATCAGAATCGTCACGAGCCGGTATACAAGCAGAAAAACAGCAGCATCCACCGGTTGCCCGACTGCCAGTGTGCCGATCACGCACACGATGATGAGCACTGCCGGCCGAAACACCTGCCGCGCAAGGATACACGAGAGCGCTGCAGCGAGATAGTCATAGCCACAGATGAGCACGGACAAAATCAAAAGCACATAGCGCAGCGCCATGCTGTGCAAAAGCGCACCGATCACGCACAGGACGAGCGCCGCAAAGAGCCGCGCGATCAGCACAAGGCTCAGCCCCGTTTCCGGAAACAGGCGCAGCGTTTTCCAATCATAGTCCGGCCGATCCGCAGCAAAGCAGCTCGCGGACAGGCGCGTCAGAAGTTCCTGAAAATTCATGGGTATCCCCCTTGTCCAGACGGAGCGGTATGCGAACTCAGGCTTTCCCGTCGCAGCCGAGCACATCGATGATCTTATGCTTGACAAGCTGCTTGATATTCTCGCGCGCGGGGCCGAGGTACTTTCTGGGGTCGAATTCCGACGGATGCTCAGCCAGATACTTGCGCACCGTTCCGGTCATGGCCAGACGCAGGTCAGAGTCAATGTTGATCTTGCATACGGACAAGCGCGCGGCTTGACGCAGCTGATCCTCCGGCACACCGATCGCACCGGGCATATTGCCGCCGAATTCATTGATCATCTGCACATATTCCTGCGGCACGGAAGACGAGCCGTGCAGCACGATCGGGAAGCCAGGCAGACGCTCGGACACTTCCTCCAGAATGTCAAAGCGCAGCTGCGGCTTCGTTCCGGGTTTGAACTTATAAGCGCCGTGGCTCGTGCCAATGGCGATGGCCAGCGAATCACAGCCGGTGCGTTCAACGAACTCCTGCACATCCTCTGGGCGCGTGTAGGACGAGTCCTCAGCCTTGACCTTCACATCATCTTCAATACCGGCCAGCGTGCCAAGCTCCGCTTCGACAACGACGCCATGCGCGTGTGCATATTCCACGACCTGACGCGTCAGCGCGATATTCTCTTCAAACGGTTTGGACGAGGCGTCGATCATGACGGACGAAAATCCGTCATCCACGCAGGACTTGCACAGCTCGAACGAATCGCCATGATCCAGATGCAGACAGATCGGCAGACCGGTCTCGATCACGGCAGCCTCCACAAGCTTGACCAGATACGTGCGGTTGGCGTATTTGCGTGCACCGGAGGACACCTGCAGGATCACCGGAGCGTTGCACTCCTTTGCGGCCTCGGTGATACCCTGAATGATCTCCATGTTGTTCACATTGAATGCACCGATGGCGTAACCGCCGGCATACGCTTTTGCAAACATTTCCTGCGAAGTAACAATCGACATTGACAAGTCAACTCTCTTTCATATAATATAAGGAACAGTGATAAAATGAATGTCCCCGATAAGGGGTTCAATTCATTTTACACATGTTTCGAGATAATATCAATAGCAGAATTCAATGTTCCCTTAAAATCTATCAATTTTGTGAATTTGTGGAGGTAAGCTATGTCCGGTATATTGAAGGGTGCGTGTATCTTTGGGCAGTCCGGAGGGCCGACTGCTGTCATCAACGCCAGCGCTTACGGTGTGCTCAAGACCGCATTGGAATCAGATGCCATCACCAATGTTTACGGCGCGGCACACGGTATCCGCGGGGTTCTGGATGACCGTCTGTATGACATCCGTCAGGAGGATCCGGATGAGCTCCGTCTGCTGCTGCACACACCGTCGTCGGAATTGGGCTCCTGCCGTTACAAGATGGCTGACCCGGAAGCGGACGATACGGATTATCGGCGCATTCTGGAGATTTTTCAGAAATACGACGTGCGCTACTTCTTCTATAACGGCGGCAATGACTCCATGGACACCTGCAATAAGATCAGCCGCTATATGCAGGCGCACGATTGGGAGTGCCGCGTGATGGGCGTGCCCAAGACGATCGACAATGACCTCTTCGGCACTGACCACTGCCCTGGCTATGCCAGTGCCGCCAAGTACATAGCGACCTCGTGCATGGAGGTCTCCAAGGACTGCCGCGTGTATGATAACGGTACGATCACGGTCATCGAGATCATGGGGCGTCATGCCGGTTGGCTGGCCGGCAGCGCTGCACTGGCGACATACTGCGGTTCCGGACCCGATCTGGTCTACCTGCCGGAGGTGGACTTTGATATGGAGCGGTTCTTTGCCGATGTGCATCGTGTTTATGAGCAGAAGAACAGCGTGCTGATTGCTGTCTCCGAGGGCATCCACTATGCCGACGGCTCGTTCGTGTCCGAGGCGAAGGCCTCCGCAACAGACGGTTTCGGCCACGCGCAGCTCGGTGGCTTGGCTGCACGTCTGGCACAGGCACTCAAAGAGCGCGAGCATGCAAAGGTCCGCGGCATCGAACTCTCGCTGCTGCAGCGCGCCGGTGCGCATCTGGCGTCTCAGACCGATATTGACGAGGCATTTGCTGCCGGTAAAACGGCGGTTGAGGCTGCCATCGCCGGCGAAACCGGCAAGATGGTCGCCCTCATGCGTGAAATGGTCGACGGAAAATATACCTGCCGCATGGAGCTCATCCCGCTGGCCGACGTCGCAAACTACGAGAAGAAAGTGCCGGTCGAATGGATCGTCCCGGAGGGCAACAATGTCACGCAAGATTTTATTGACTATGCCCTGCCGCTCATTCAGGGTGTGCCTGAGATCCCTGTGGAAAACGGTCTCCCCCGCTATGCACGGCTGAAAAAAGTGCTTGCAAAATAAAGATCAGCAGAGCCGGTGATCATCGCCGGCTCTGTTCGTGTGTAAATCAGCTGTTCAAACAGCCCAAAGTATGCTATACTAATTTGTTATCTACTTTATTATCTACATTTCAAACGTAACGAAGGAGTTTCCCAAATGATCACTGTTGATGACCTCTCGCTGCAGTACAGCGGCGCACCGCTGTTTTCCAAGGTAAACCTGCAGTTCACCCCCGGCAATTGCTACGGCATCATCGGCGCAAACGGCGCCGGAAAATCCACATTCCTGAAGATCCTCTCCGGTCAGCTCGAGCCAAGCTCCGGCGGCGTGCATATCGATCCCAAGGCAAGAATGTCCGTGCTCAAGCAGGACCAGACGATGTATGACGCCTATACCGTCATGGACACGGTGATCATGGGCAATCAGCGCCTGTATGACTGCGGCAAGGAGAAGGACGCCATCTACGCCAAGGACGAGATGACGGACGAGGACGGCATCCGCGCCTCCGAGCTTGAGGAGGAGTTTGCCGATCTCGGCGGCTGGGAGGCGGAATCTGACGCCTCGCGCATCCTGCAGGGACTGGGCGTCTCTCCGGAGTTTCATGAGACGATGATGTCCGACATGGATCCGCGCCTGAAGGTAAAGGTCCTGCTTGCGCAGGCGCTCTTCGGCCACCCGGACATCATCCTGCTCGACGAGCCGACGAATAACCTCGACCTTGCGAGCGTCGTCTGGCTGGAGGATTTTCTGATGGACTACGATGGCACCGTGCTCGTCGTGTCACATGACCGTTACTTCCTCAATAACGTCTGCACGCACATCGTCGATATCGACTACGGCAAGATCAAGATGTACGTCGGCAACTACGACTTCTGGTATGAATCCAGCCAGCTGATGCAGAAGCTCGTCAAGGATCAGAACAAGCGCGCCGAACAGAAGATCCAGGAGCTGCAGGCGTTCATCGCACGGTTCTCCGCCAACAAGTCAAAGTCCCGTCAGGCAACGTCCCGCCGCAAGCTGCTCGAGAAGATCGCCGTTGAGGATATGCCCGCCTCCAGCCGCCGCTATCCGTGGGTCGGCTTCAAGGCGGAGCGCGAGCCGGGCAAGGATCGCCTGTTCGTGACGGATATCAGCAAGACCGTCGACGGTGAAAAGCTGCTCAACCACGTGAGCTTCATCGTCGGCAAGGAGGACAAGATCGCCATTCTCGGCAAGAACGAGCTCGCCGTGACGATGCTCTTCAAGATCCTCATGGGTGACGAGGAACCGGATGAGGGTACGGTCAAGTGGGGCGTTTCGACCACGCAGGCCTACTTCCCGAAGGATCACAACAGCTATTTTGAAAACTGCGACTACGACCTCATCGACTGGATGCGCCAGTTCTCCGCAGATAAGCGCGAGAGCTACCTGCGCACGTTCCTCGGCCGGATGCTCTTTTCCGGTGACGATGTGTACAAGCAGGTCAAGGTCCTCTCCGGCGGCGAGAAGGTGCGCTGCATGATCTCGAAGATGATGCTCTCCGGCGCAAACTTCCTCGTCTTTGACCAGCCGACGAACCACCTTGACCTCGAGAGCATCGCGGCGCTCAATAACGGCATGGATGCTTTCCCGTATAACATTATCTTTACCAGCCACGACCACCAGCTCACGCAGACGGTCGCCAACCGCATCATTGAGATCACACCGGACGGCATCATTGACCGCCGCTGCACGTATGACGAATATATGCACATCTCCGGTCAGGAAACGGAATAAACCATGGAGCAGCTTGCAAAAAACCAACTGCATACTGCCGAGATCACGGGGTATACATCCGAAGGTGCCGGTGTGTGCCATATCGCCGGCCGCGCCGTATTTGTGAAAGGCGCGCTCGTCGGCGAGACGTGGCAGGTGCGCATCCTGAAGGTGGCGGCAAATGCCGTCTACGGCAAGGCGGAGCAGTGCTTGTCCCCTGCCGCTGCGCGCACAGAGCCGCCCTGCCCTGTCTACCGCACCTGCGGTGGCTGCAGCCTGCAGCACATGGATTACGGCGAACAGCTGCGCATGAAGCGAGCGCGTGTCAACGATGCGCTCACACGCATCGGCGGCGTTTTGACACCGGTGCAGGATATCATCGGCATGGAATACCCGCTCTGCTATCGCAATAAGGCGATTTACGCCGTCGGCATGAAAGACGGCCGCGTGGTCAAGGGCTTTTACCGCGCATCCAGCCACGATGTCACGCCGGTCGAGCAGTGTCTGCTCCAGCTCCCGCTCGCAGACAAGGCGGCGCAGGCGGTCTGCGACTGGATGAATCTGCGCGGCATCGCCCCCTATGATGAGCAGACCGGGCGCGGCACAGTGCGCCATCTGTTCACGCGCTGCGCCATGCACACGCCCGACGCCGTGCTTTGTATCGTCTCTGCACGCGGCTTCGGCGCGCAGACGGAGGAACTTGTTGCATACCTGCGCGAGCATTGCCCGGAGCTGACCGGTATCGTGCTCGATATCAACAAGCAAAAGGGCAACGTCGTGCTTGCCGGGGATTTTTATACGCTCTGGGGGGTACCCGAGCTGACCGACCGGCTCTGCGGACTGACGTTCACGCTCTCGCCGCAGGCGTTTTATCAGGTCAATCCCGTGCAGGCCGAGCGGCTGTATGAGCGCGCGGTGGAATACGCCGTCAACGCGCCGACGGATCAGGTGCTGGACCTGTACTGCGGCGCCGGGACGATCAGCCTGTGTCTGGCGCGCAAGGCCGCGCACGTCATCGGGGCCGAGATCGTGCCGGAGGCGATCGAGAATGCGCGCCGCAACGCGGAGCGAAACAGCATCAAGAATGCGGAGTTTCTCTGCGCCGATGCCGGTGCTGCAGCAGCAGAGCTCGCGCAGCGCGGTATCCGGCCGGACTGCATTGTGGTCGATCCCCCGCGCAAGGGTATGCAGTCGGAGACCATCGACGCGATGGTGTCCATGCAGCCGCCGCGCATCGTCTACGTCTCCTGTGATCCGGGCACGCTTGCGCGCGACGTAAAGCTGCTCACGCAGCGCGGCTATGCGCTCACGCAGGCGCTGGCCGTGGATATGTTCCCGCAGACACCGCACGTGGAGACGGTGGCATTGCTGATAAGACCCCATGACCAGGATGAAACGCACAATGCCTGGTAATATACGGAGGAGAAGCAATGAAAAATGTATTTAATATGGACATGACAAACAATCCGGACAATGAGCGCATAGATGGTGCGCAGTTCATTACGCAGACACTTGATCCAGTTCTGCTGCAGCAAGTGGACCGCATTGCGGATCAGGCGCAAGAACAAGAGGATAAAGCGGAATTGCCCCTTGTGCTGCGCATTTTGCGCGGCCTTGCTGGTATATGTGCGCTCATTTGCGTCGGCGGTCTTGTGAAAGCACTTGGGAAGGTCACATTTTTGGAGGGGTTTCATAATGCGCCGGGTGTCTACATCATCGGGGGCATCGCGCTGATTGTCTGGGCAGTACTGGCCGTGTGGTCCCGCGCACGGGCGCGCAAAGTTAGCAGCAGCCCGGAACAAGCCGCACTTGAACGCGATGCGGAACAGATTGCGCAAGCCGCTTTGACAGATCTGGGCGTGCCGGAGGACGCAAAGAAAATTGATGTGCTCTACCGTGTTTATCATGTAAAGAACGGCAAAGAAAAATCAGACCTGGATTACATCAACGATGAAAAATGGGTATATCGCAGCCCAGATGCACTGTGCATTGCCGATGTGCGCACTGTTGTGTCGATCCCCATTTCTTCGGTGATCAGTACGGAAGTTCGTAAGAAACGTGTACGCATGATGCAATGGAACAAAGAGCAGGCGCCAAACTCCGCGGAGTACAAGCCGTACCGCGTGACCAAAAATGACGGCGTTTACTATATACGCTCCTGCACAGCACTGCGGATCCACGACGTCTTTGGTGACTACGAGATCCTGATTCCGAACTATGATGCCGACACGGTCTGCGGGATGCTGAACCTCTCTGTCGATGTTTGAAGTAAGAAAAGTGCATTTTCTGCAAAATGTCTCTTGCAATGCACCAGATCTTGTGATATAGTAACTCCGTTATAATAGATGATTTCCCCTATCATGAAAGGATGAATACCATGACTACTTTGGAACTGATTCTGACGATTATCCAGCTGCTGTCCGGTCTGGCCGTGACCGTGATCGTGCTGATGCAGTCCGGCAAGAGCGCCGGCCTGTCCGGTGCCATTGCTGGCGGTGCGGAAACGTTCCTTTCCAAGGGCAAAGCCAAGACGCTCGACGCCAAGCTCGCCAAGGCGACCAAATGGTTCGGTCTCGTCTTTGTTGTCCTGACGCTGGTTCTGACCGTGCTGATGCACAAGGGCGCATAATCGCGGTAAAACAGCACAAAAGAGCATCCCCCGAGATATTCGGGGGATGCTCTTTTTCATGTAAGGCTCAAAGCGTGATCAGTCCGGATATTCCGCACGGCTGCCGCCGATGAGCTTCGGTCTGGTGCGTGCTGCGTTGACCGCCGCCTCACCGATCGTCTTGACCGACAGGCGCAGCGGGACAGCCACGTGCTTGAGGTGCATACCGATCATGGTGTTGCCGATGTCGAGACCGGCGTCGGCCTTTACAAACTCGACCGCGACCGGGTCATCCATCGCCTCGTAGACCGCCGTTGCGAACGAGCCGCCTGCTTTCGGGCGCGGGCGGACGCAGACGATCTCATAACCGAATTTCTCGGCGGCCGCGCGCTCCATGATCAGGGCGCGGTTGAGGTGCTCGCAGCACTGCGCCTCCAGGTAGAGACCGCGTTCGTTCAGAATCGGCAGGATCTCGTCGACGACGGCTTTTGCCGCCTCCGGCGTAGAGCCCTTACCGATCTTCTGCCCCATGATCTCGCTTGAGGAGCAGCCGATCACGACCTGCTGACCCGGCTTGAGTGCAGCTGCATCCAGCAGTTCGAGCAAAGCCGCGCGGGCTGCGCTGCGTACTTCTTCATACATAAATGGTCATCTCCAGACAGTTATTAAAATTTCTTATTTTCATTGTATCACGCAGCGCCGGATTTGACAATCCTCTGCGAGGCGTGTATCATAAACGTTAACCAGAACGTAACAGGAGGACTCTGTTTTGAAACGTATATTTGCTTGTCTTCTTGCCGCAACGCTGCTCATCTGCGCCGGCTGCGGCACGAAATCCGAAAAACCGGATGTCAACGGTGCTCCCTCAAAAGCGGAGACATATTACGCTCCGCTCACCGGCGAACAGCTGAGCGCGAAGCCGGAAAATACCCGTCCGTTTGCCGTCATGATCAATAACATTGTCTACGCGCAGCCGCAAGTCGGCATCAGCAACGCAGACATCATCTATGAGATCCCGGCAGAGGGCGGCATCACCCGCATGATGGCGATTTTCAGCCACCTGTACGACATCGAGTCTGTCGGCAGCATCCGCAGCCTGCGTCCGTACTATCTGAGCGTTGCCCTGTCGTATGACGCCATCGTCATCCATGCCGGCGGCAGCGAGCAGGCTTACAGCGATGTGAAAACCTATAATGCCGATCACCTTGACGGTGTGCGCGACGGAAACACCAGTTCCATGTTCTACCGCGATAAGAGCCGCGGTCAGCATGGCTCGGAGCATACGCTGTTTTTCCACGGTGCGAACGTGCAGCCGCTCGTAGAGAAGTATCAGTTCCGCACCGAGCACAACAGCAGCTACGAGACCGGTCTGAGCTTCGCGGACAACGCAGCGCAGCAGTGCACTGCCGATGCCGCCACCGCACAGGTGACGTTCAATGCCTCCAAGAGCACGTCCTTTACATACCACGCCGACACCGGCAAGTACACGGCCGTGCAGTATAAAGGCGACTACAAGGACGGCGCGACCGGAGAGCCCGTCCCCTTCTCCAACCTGCTCATCCTCTCGGCCGACATGAAAACGGTCGACAGCTATGGCCGCCTCGCGGTCGATCTGATCGGCATCGGCACCGGCTACTTCGTGACCGGCGGCAAATATGTGCCGATCAAGTGGGCACGCAGCGACATCAACAGCTGCTTTACCTACACGCTTGAGGACGGCACTGCGCTGAATCTTTCGCGCGGCACGACCTATGTCGGCGTGATCCCGACCAACGGCGGCAGCGTGAACTTCAGCTGAGGACAAAATCAAACTATTTTGCAGCACTATGTGCGTGGGAAACCGCGCACATAGTGCTTTTTCTTTCGCAGCGTGGTTGCCTGTTTCCTAAAATATTTGCTATAATAGCTGTGCAGCCGGATATGACTGCAAGTGCACAGAAAGGAAGATCGCTATGACCTACAATTTTGATGAGATCATTGATCGCCGCCATACCAATGCGCTGAACACGGATGGTTTTCGCGGCTATATTTTTCACGCCGGCCCGGAAAAGGTGTTTGCTTTTAAGGACGAAGAATTTGTCCGCATGTGGGTCGCTGATATGGAATTTGGCGTGGCACCCGAGATCCTCGATGCGCTGCGCGCACGGATCGACCGCCGCATTTTCGGGTACACCGGCCTGTACGACGACGAATACTACCACACTTTCTCAAATTGGTGCAAGGATCACTATGACTGGCATTTTCCCAAAGAGCAGCTCTGTATCTCACCAGGCATTATTCCTGCACTGTATCAGCTGACGGAAATGCTTTGCACAGCGGGCGAAAAGGTGCTGCTCAACACGCCGGCCTACGGTTATTTTCTCCACGCGGCGGAGTATGCAGGTGTAGATGTGCTGACTTCTCCGCTGCACAAAAAGGCGGATGGCACGTTTGAAGTGGATTACGAGGACTTCGAGCGCAAGTGCGCCGATCCGGCATGTAAGCTGGTATTCTGGTGCAACCCGCACAACCCCACCGGGCGCATGTGGACGGAGGATGAGCTGCGCAGAGTCGCTGCGATCATCGAAAAGTACAACCTCTGGGTAGTGTCCGACGAGATTCACTGTGACCTGATCCGGCGCGGCCGCCGCCACATCCCGATGGCCAGGGTAATGGGCAGTTATCCGAAGCTCATCACCTGCATGGCGCCTACCAAGACCTTCAACATGGCGGGGCTGGCATTTTCCAACATCATCATCCGCGACCCCGCGCTGCGTGCGCGCTATCAGGAGCGTGACAAACTGTTCGGCATGGTCAACCCCATGTCGCTGACAGCGGCGCAGGCGGCCTATGCGCACGGTGGTGCGTGGCATGAGGCACTCAAGCAATATCTCGACGTGAACTTCGCGTTTGTCAAGGCGTTTCTGGCTCGGGAATTGCCAGAGGCGGTCATGTACATTCCGGAGGCGACCTATCTGGCGTGGGTAGATCTGTCCCGCTGTCTTCCGGATGTGGCAGACCTGCCGGATTTCTTCGCCAACAAGGCGGGCGTGCTGCTCGAGGGTGGGGATTCCCTCTTCGTCGGCAACGCGCAGGGGTATGTGCGCCTGAATCTTGCCATGCCGCGCGCGATCATTCAGACCGGTCTGGAGCGGATGCGCGATGCGATCCGCAAAGAGCAGGCAGAACATTAAAATTGAATGCAATAGCAAAAGTCCGATATGGCGGCGGCCATATCGGACTTCTTCATGTTTTATTCCCACGTCTTCCATACATCCGGGCAGTAGCCAATCGTGGCCTGTCTTCCGTTGCGGACGATGGGCGTGCGCAGTAGGGATGGGTCGTCGAGCAGCCGCTCGATCTTGTCCTGCTCATAGGCCAGATGCTGCACAAGCGCGTAGTCCGCCGCCTTGGGATCGAGCAGCGCCTCGAGCCCAACGGCGTTTTTCACGCTCGTCAGCTCGCCGCGGCTCATGCCGTAGCGCAGCAGGTCGATGGCCTGATACGGGATGCGGCGCTCCTTAAAATAGCGCTCGGCCTTTTTCGTGTCGAAGCATTTGGATTTGCCCCAGATCTGGATCTTCATACTGCGCCTCCGCTCAGACTTCGATGATCACGGGCAGTACCATAGGGCTGCGGCGCGTGGTCTTATACAGATAGCCGCTGATGTTTGACTTCACGCGGCCTTTGATAGCCGCCCAGTCGCGCTGCTTCTGGCGCTCACAGCTGGCAAGGCTCTCGTTGACAACACGCTTGAGCTCACCCATGAGCGCTTCTGCCTCCTTGACATACACAAAGCCGCGGGTGATGATCTCGGGATCGGCGACCGGCTTGCCGTTTTCGGATGAGAGTGTGATGATCGCCATGACGATGCCGTCCTCAGCGAGGTGGCGGCGGTCGCGCAGAACGGCGCTGCCGACATCACCGATGCCGGTACCATCGATATAGACGTCGCCCGCAGGGACGCTGCTCGTTGCGCGCATACTGCGCTTGGTGATCTCAATGACTTCACCGTTTTTGGCCACGAGCACATTTTTCGGCTCAACGCCCATGAGCTTGCCGATCTCGGCGTGCTTGCAGAGCATACGGTATTCGCCGTGCACCGGGATGAAGTAATGCGGTTTTGTCAGCGCAAGCATCATCTTCAGTTCTTCCTGACAGGCATGGCCGGAGACATGCAGCGGTGTGTTGCGGTCATAAATGACCTCTGCCCCCTTCTGGAACAGCTCGTCTATGACGCGGCTGATCGTGATCTCATTGCCCGGGATGGCCGAGGCGGAGATAATAACGCGGTCGCCCGCGTCGATCGTGACCTGCTTGTGCTCGGAAAATGCCATGCGGTGCAGTGCAGACATCGGCTCGCCCTGGCTGCCAGTACAGACGATCACCGTCTTACTGCGCGGCAGGCTGCCGATCTGTGACATGTCCATCATGACACCGTCGGGAATGTCCACGTAGCCCAGCTCCGTTGCAACGCGCATGATGTTTTCCATGCTGCGGCCGGTGATGCCGACCTTGCGCTTATACTTTGCCGCAACGTTGATGATTTGCTGCAGGCGGTGGACGTTGGATGCAAAGGTCGTGACAATGATGCGCTTACTGCAGTCTTTGAACAGCTCGTCGAAGCAGTCAATCACGCGCGCTTCCGAGGCGCAGTAGCCGGGGCGCTCCACATTCGTGGAGTCCGACAGCAGCGCGAGCACGCCCTCGTTTCCGAGCTGACCAAGACGCGGCAGGTCGATCATGCCGCCCTGAATGGGCGTGAGGTCGATCTTAAAGTCACCCGTGTGGATGACAGTGCCGATCGGCGTTTTGATCGCCAGCGCAACGGAATCGGCGATGCTGTGGTTCGTGTGGATGAATTCGATCTCAAAGCAGCCGAGCTTAAACTTATCACCAGGCTTCTTCGTGAAGATCTGCGTATGATACAGCAGGTCGTGCTCTTCCAGCCTGAGCTCAATGATCGCAGCCGTCAGCGGGGTCGCATAGATCGGCATATCCAGCTGCTTGAGCACGTAAGGGATTGCACCGATATGGTCTTCATGCCCGTGCGTGATGACCATGCCGCGGATACGGTTTTTATTCGCCTTGAGGTAGCTGATATCCGGGATGACCAGATCCACACCATAGAGGTCCTGATCCGGAAAGCCCATGCCGCAGTCGACAAGGAACATATCCTTGCCGTACTCATAGATGGTGAGGTTCTTACCGATCTCACCAAGCCCGCCAAGCGGGATGATTTTCAATTTGGATGCCATGTGAAACTCCTTTTCGTTCGCTTTTGGGCAGACTACTCCCCCAAAAGCAGGTTGATACTTCGAAAAATATGTACGAAATGCGTCGTCGCGGCGGCGGATAACCAGAGTATACCCGGAAACCCGAGCCGTCAAACCTGTTACATTTCCATTCGGCCGGCCAGCGCCCGCAGGAGCGTGGCATCGTCCGCATATTCCAGATTAGAGCCGACCGGAATGCCATAAGCCAGGCGTGTGATCTTCACATCAAATGGCTTGAGCAGGCGCGCGATGTACATCGCGGTCGCCTCACCTTCCGTGTCGGGGTTGGTGGCCATGATGACCTCCGTGATCCCGCCATCCGCTACACGCTTGATGAGCTCCTGGATCCGGATATCGTCCGGGCCGATATGATTCATTGGCGACAAAACGCCGTGGAGGACATGATATACACCGTTATATTCGCGGCTGCGCTCGAACGAGAGCACATCGCGCGGCTGTGCCACGACGCAGATCGTACTCTGGTCGCGCTTTGGGGACGCACAGATGCTGCACGTCTCCTGATCCGTGAGGTTCTGACAGATGGTGCAGCAGTGTATATTCTTTTTCGCATCCACAATGGCGTCTGCAAACTTCAGCGCCTCCTCCTCCGGGAGGGACAGAATATGAAATGCCAGCCGCTGCGCGCTTTTGCGCCCGACCCCGGGCAGTGCAGCGAACCGGTCAATGAGATTTTCAAGTGCGTTCGGGAAAAATGACATGACAATACCGTCCTGAATCAAGCGTTGCGAATGGCGGCGATGGCAGCCGCGCGGTCACTCTGGCGAAACACGGCGCTGCCGGCCACAAGAACATTTGCGCCTGCCCGCTTCACAAGCGGAGCCGTCTCCGGGTCGATACCGCCGTCCACTTCCAGCTCGCAGCCGGGATTGACCTGCAGGATGCGCTCGTGCAGCGCTGCGATCTTCGGCAGCTGATCGGCCATGAAGCGCTGTCCGCCAAAGCCTGGCTCGACCGTCATGACCAAAGCCAGATCCAGCAGCGGCAGATACGGAATGAGCACACTTTCCGGCGTTTTCGGCTTGATGGCGAGACCGACCTTCTTGCCATGTGCTTTCACGTCCTCGATCGCGGCAAACACATCCTGCGGTTCGTCCGCCTCGACGTGAAACACGACCAGGTCCGCACCGGCATCGCAAAACGCGCCGACATAGCGATGCGGCCGGTCGATCATGAGATGCACATCCAGAAACATCTGCGTATACCTGCGCACAGATTTCACAACCGGAATGCCGATCGAGATATTGGGCACGAAAATACCGTCCATCACGTCTATATGGATGTAGTCTGCGCCGCCGGCTCCGATCTGCGCGATGTCATCGCCGAGCGTGCAAAAGTCTGCCGAGAGGATAGATGGTGCAAGTTTGGTCATGGATGTCACTCCGATCTGAAAGGATCCGGCTGAGCCGGATGCAGTGCTACGCGCTATAACTAATTGATTATACACCAGATATGGCCATTCTGCAAGTGGCGGAAAGAAAAAATCGGCTTGACGAAAGCTGTCGCCTGCGCTATGATGAGCTTTGGATACTTTCCAATACGAGAACAGGAGCGAGGCAAATGTCTATTGAAGCAGGAAGAGCATATTTCCGGCAGTTTGGCATGGAAGACCGTGTGCAGGAGTTTACAGTCTCGAGCGCGACCGTCGATCTGGCGGCAAAGGCACTCGGTGTTGAGGGCGCGCGGATCGCAAAGACCCTGTCATTTAAGACTGCAGACGGCTGCATGCTGATTCTTGCCGCCGGCGATGCGCGCATTGATAACCATAAATTTAAAGAGAAATTTCACATGAAGGCTAAGATGCTCTCGGCGGATGAGGTCGTAGAGCTGGTTGGTCACCCTGTCGGCGGTGTGTGCCCGTTCGGCTGCAAGGAGGGCATTCCGGTATACCTGGATGTATCGCTGCAGCGGTTTGAGACGGTGTTCCCCGCTGTCGGCAGCCCGTCGAGCGCGATCGAGCTGAATCTGGAAGAGCTCTACAAATACTCCAACGCGATTGAGTGGATCGATGTCTGCAAGCTGCCTGCCCCGGCTGAGGCGTGATTGGACATAAAAAATCCTGACGAGCCATTGTTCGTCAGGATTTTTTATTTAGGATTGGGCCATTGCTGATGCTTAAGGCAGAAGCTTCGTCATGCTCTTGAGACTGATGGCCAGCGTTGAGACATTGTGCAGCAGTGCCGAGGTCGCCGGCGGCAGAACGCCCGCCACGCCCAGGCAGATCAGCAGGAAGTTAAAGCTGATAATCTTGCGGTAGTTGCTGTGAATGCGCTCCATGAGCGCGTCACTCAGACGCTTGAGCGTCAGCAGTGCATACAGATCATCCGCGCTGACCGTGATATCGGCGACTTCGCGTGCTATAGCGGCGCCGTCGCTGATGGCAACACCGGCATCCGCCTCGGACAGTGCCGGTGAATCGTTCACACCGTCGCCAAGCATAATGACCTTGCGTCCGGCTGCATGTTCTGCCCGAACGAAGGCAGCCTTGTCCTCCGGAAGAACTTCGGCATAATAGGCATCCACACCGACCGCCTCGGCGACTGCACGGGCGGTCTTCTCATTGTCACCGGTCATCATGACGAGCCTGGACACACCGAGCGCACGCAAGCTGCGGATAACGTCGGCCGCTTCCTGCCGCAGCGGGTCTTCCACGCAGATGACTGCCGCAAGCACGCCGGAAACGGCAAGATACAGGTGGGAATATGTATCCGGCAGAGCGTCAAATTTGGCCTGCTCCCCTGCCGGGATGACGCAGTGCTCGTCGTCAAAAACAAAGTGATGGCTGCCGATGACGACCTTCTGCCCGTCAACGCTGCTGGAGATGCCGTGCGCGACAAGGTATTCCACGTGTGAATGGCGCTCCTCGTGGCGCAGGCCGCGGCGCGCCGCCTCGGCGACAACCGCTTTGGCCATGGAGTGCGGATAATGCTCCTCCAGGCAGGCTGCCAGACGCAACATGTCCGCTTCCTCGTTGCCGCCGAAGGTCACGACCTGCGCAACCTTTGGCTCGGCACGCGTCAGCGTACCGGTCTTGTCAAAGACGATCGTGTCGGCTTCAGACACAGCCTCAAGGAACCGGCCACCCTTAACGGACAGATGATGATCGCTCGCCTCTTTCATCGCAGAGAGCACGGCGATCGGCATGGATAGCTTGAGCGCACACGAAAAATCGACCATCAAAACAGCCAGCGCTTTGGTCATATTCCCCGTCAGGAGCCAGACCAAGGCTGTTGCGCCCAAACTGTACGGAACGAGCTGGTCTGCAAGGTGCGACGCGTGATCCTCCGTTGCGGACTTGAGCTTTTCCGATTCCTCGATCATACGGATGATGCGGTCGTAGCGGCCGCTGCCGGCGCTCTTTTCCACACAAATGGTGCAGTCGCCCTCTTCGACGACGGTGCCGGCATAGACATAACCGCCTTCCGTTCTGCGGACGGCCAGCGGCTCACCCGTGATGGACGCCTGATTGACCATCGCCTCACCGGCAACGACTTTGCCGTCAAGCGGGATCACACCGCCGGTACGAACGACAATGCGGTCGCCGACCTGAACGTCTGCCACCGGAACGAGTACCGAACCGGTGTCCGTCTCTTTCCAGACTTTGTCCACATTCAGGGACATCGTCTGCGCGAGGTCGGCAATGGACTTCTTGTGCGTCCATTCATCGAGAATATCGCCAATACCCAGCAGGAACATGATCGAGCTCGCCGTCTCGAAGTCCTTACGCAGCATAGAGACCGAGATCGCCGCCGCATCCAGTACCGGCACCTGAATCTTCTTGTGCAGCAGGCAGTTAAGCCCGGCCTTGATATACGGCACGGAGCGCACGACCGTGATCAGCGTGCGCACAGCGCTCGGGATGAACAGCTGCTTCATACCGCGCCAGCACAGCGATGCAACCAGCCTGTCCTCAAATTCGCGGCTCATGGCGCGGCTGCTATGCTCCGGAGCGAGCGCTTGTTCGTTGGCATAGGCAAACGATGCAAGTGCCTGAATGATGGCTGTGCGCGGCGCGTCATAGCAGATCACAGCGTCACCTGTGCGGTCATAAACCGTTGCTTTGGTTACACCTTGGATTTTCCTTAAATATGTCTCGAGAATATCCGCCTGCCGCAGTGACATAGCGCCCTGCATCGTGCGCACGCGCATGCGGCCTCGGGTTTCATGCAGGATCGTGCATTTCATGCTTACTCAGCCTTCTCTGCCGCATCCTCAATGACCTCGGCCTGTTCAGCCGCGCGCTTTTCGTTGAATGCCTTTGCACCGGCCAAAACGTCACCTGCGAGCTCCTTGACGTTCGTTACAACCGCCATGACATCATCCTTTTCACGCAGGGCCGCTGCCGTCGTATACACATACACCTTCTGGGCATCTTTACTTGCGAGAATCTTTGCACCGACTGTTGCAAACAGCGCACCGCCAACAAATGCTCCCAATTTTTCCATGCTCATAACGATTTACCTCCATGTTATTAGATCCGCAGAATTGCGGTCTGGTTAGCTTGCTCGAATTTCTGTTAGATGCAGCTAACTTTCAATTTCAAGTTATACCACTCGAACCGATTTTTTTCAAGTGTTCGGATAAAAATTTACACACTTCGGCAACGTTAACAAAAGTGCCCCGCCAGAAACGGCGGGGCACGATCAATCTGTCGGCTATTTGGTTACTTCAGCAACATCTTACGGAAATTCTTCTTGCCGCGTTTGAGCACAACGCCGTCCCTCAGCTCTGCCTCGGTAAAGGTCTTGGCAATATCGGTGACCTTGCTGTCGTTAGCAGTCACGCCGCCCTGCTGCACATTGCGTCGCGCATCGGACTTAGATGCACACAGACCGCTCTTGACGAGCAGGCTGAGGATGTCATTGCCGTCCTCGGCTGCAATCTCCACCGTCGGCACGCCCTCGCCGGAGCCGCCGAACACTGCCTTGGCAGCTGCCTGCGCCTGATTGGCCTCCGCCTCGCCGTGTACCATCTTCGTGAGCTCGTAGGCAAGGATCTCTTTGGCTTTGTTGAGCTGCTCACCCTGCCAGCTGTCCATCTTGTCGATCTCCTCGAGCGGCAGGAATGTCAGCATACGGATGCACTTGAGCACATCGGCATCGTCAACGTTGCGCCAGTACTGGTAGAACTCGAAGGGGCTGGTCTTATTCGGGTCGAGCCAGACGGCGCCCTTGGCGGTCTTGCCCATCTTTTTGCCCTCGGAATTGAGCAGGAGCGTAATCGTCATAGCGTGTGCATCCTTGCCGAGCTTACGGCGGATGAGCTCCGTACCGCCGAGCATGTTCGACCACTGGTCGTTGCCGCCGAACTGCATGTTGCAGCCGTAGTGCTGGAACATGTAGTAGAAATCGTAGCTCTGCATGATCATGTAGTTGAACTCCAGGAAGCTCAGGCCCTTTTCCATGCGCTGCTTGTAGCACTCAGCACGCAGCATGTTGTTCACAGAGAAGCATGCTCCGACCTCGCGCAGGAGCTCAATGTAGTTGAGTGGCTTGAGCCACTCGGAATTGTAGAGCATGAGCGCCTTGCCGTCCGAGAAGTCAATGAAGCGCTCCATCTGACGCTTGAAGCACTCGGCATTGTGCTTGATGGTCTCCTCAGTAAGCATCTGGCGCATATCGGTGCGGCCGGAGGGGTCGCCGATGAGCGTCGTGCCGTCGCCGATGAGGGCGATGGGCTTGTTGCCGGCCATCTGCAGGCGCTTCATCAGGCACAGCGCCATAAAGTGACCAACGTGCAGCGAATCCGCCGTGCAGTCAAAGCCAATGTAAAACGTGGCTTTGCCGTTGTTGATCATGTTCTTGATCTCTTCCTCATTGGTCACCTGCGCGATCAGGCCGCGGGCGATCAGTTCATCATACAGTGTCATCTTCTTATCTCCTCATATATGTCATTCTTTGACCTTGTTCTCAGCAAGGATTTCCTCAGCGCGCTGAGCACCCCATGCGATCATATGGGCACAGTGACCCTTGCCGCCGTTTTTCGCCACAAGCTCCTGACAGCGCAGGCAGCCAAACTCCTCGCGGAAGCTCTGCGTCATTTGCTTGGTCATAGCCGTGGCAGTTACCTGATCGGCGGCGAGTCCGAACGCCATCACTGCTCCGGAGATGCTGCCGCAGATCTCACCGCAGCGCACACCGCCGCCAAAACCGGTCGCAACACGCCGGGAGGTATCTTCATCCAGTCCCGTTTCGTTTTGCAGCGCCATCAGCACGCTCTGCGCACAGTTGCAGCCGTTCGTGTGATATGCAACGGCAGTTTCTTGGATGTTCATGATTGTTTATCACCTTTCTCAATGGATTGTTTATAGGCAGCGGCAGAAGCAAGCTGCTCAGCCGCGCTGGCAAGCGTCAGCAACGTGATATGCTCGCCGCCGTAGAGCCGCGCGATCTCTCGCTGACGGCCGTCACTGTCGAGCAGCTGCACCGTCGTGCGGGTACGTCCGTCCTGCTCGCGTTTTTCGATCAGGTAATGCTGATCGGCCATAGCCGCGATCTGCGGCAGATGCGTGATGCAGATGACCTGCTTGGCCATAGAGAGCTTACCGAGCTTTTCACCGACACGCTGAGCGGCCACGCCGGAAACACCGGCATCCACCTCGTCAAAGACCATGGAGGGCACGTCATCGCGTTCAGCGAACACGTTTTTGAGCGCCAGCATGATGCGCGAGAGCTCACCGCCGGAAGCAATCTTACTGATGCGCCCAAGCGCCTCACCGGCATTTGCCGAGATCAAAAAACGCACATTGTCCGCGCCTGTACTCTGAAATCCGGGCGTGCCGCCGAGCGGTGTGATCTCCACGTGAAAGCGCACGGACGGCATGGACAGCTCGCGCAGCTCACACTCAACCTGCCGTTCGAGCGCAGCGGCGGCCTCCATGCGCTTATGCGTCAGTTCCGTTGCCGCGGCAAGCGTCTGCTGTACCTGCTTTGCGATCAATGTCTCCAGCTTTTGCAGCCGATCGCCGGCGTATTCGATCTGATCAAGACGTTTGCGGACAGAATCGAGCAGATCGATCAGCCCTGCCTCGTCAGTGCTATATTTTCGCTCCAATCGCCGCAGCAGGGACAGCCGCGACTCGATGCGGTCAAATTCCTCATCGGAAAAATCCAGCCCGTCACGAAAATCGCGCAAAGTTTCCGCTGCATCCTGCAGTGTGAACACCGCTCCCTTGACCGCCTCCGGCAGCGCCGCGAGTTCGCCCGCGTAGTTTGCCGCCCGCTCGACCTCCGACAGCGCCTCGCCTGCCAGCGCGGATGCGGAATCGTCTCGGCCGGCCAGCAGATCATAAGCCAGATCGACAGCCTCAGAGAGCTTTTCGAAGTTGCGCAGCAGGTCGCTGCGCTCGGCGAGCTCCGCCTCTTCCCCAGCCTTGAGCTGGGCATGCTCCAATTCCTCCAGCTGACGGCTCAGACTGTCAGTCAGCAGTTCTTTTTCATTTTCATAGGCTGAGAGCGTGTCGCGTTCCTTGCAGAGCGCCTGATACGCCTGATACTGCGCCTGATAGCGTGTGAGTTCCGGCTCTAAGCGCCCGAATTTGTCCAGACTTCGCAGGTGCTCCCGCTCGTCAAGCAGATGCCGCCCGTCGTTTTGGCCGTGGATGTCCAGCAGCAGCGCGCCCAGGTCGCGTAGCTGCGCCGTCGTGACCGGAACGCCGCAGACACGGCAGGATGTTTTGCCCTCTGCAGTGATCTGGCGGCGGATGATGAGTTCATCGTCGCACTCGATCTCGTTTTCGTCACACCACGCCCTGCACGGCTCAGGGTCAAACGTCGCGCAAACGACCGCTTTTTCCGCGCCCGTTCGCACGAGTTCACGCGAGGCGCGCGAGCCAAGGATTGCGTGCATGGCGTCCACGAGGATGGATTTGCCCGCGCCGGTCTCGCCGGTCAGAATGTTCAGGCCGGGCCCGAGCTCAAGATCGGCACGTTCAATGACCGCGACATTTTCAATATGCAATTCTCGCAGCAAAGCGCTTCACCTCCCGCGGCACGTCAAAGCAGCTTTTCGATCTCTTGGAAAAGTTCATCGGCGGATGTGTTGTCCTTCATGAGCAAAAATGCCGTGTCATCGCCCGCGAGCGTGCCGACAAGGGTCTCTATGTGCATGCTGTCGAGCGCAGCGCACGCGGCGGAGGCCAGTCCGGGAAGGGTCTTGATGACGATGATGTTTTGTGCCTCGGCATAGGACGTTACACATTCACGAAAAATCTTTTTCAGGCGCTCATCATAGCCGGGAAATTCATCCGCAGCCGGCGCGGAGTAGCGATATTTCCCGCTCGGTGAGAGCGTTTTGGTCAGGTGCAGCTCCTTAATGTCGCGCGACAGCGTCGCCTGAGTACTCGAAACGCCGTGCTGCGCCAGTACGTCCATGAGCTGATTTTGCGTCTCGATCTCCTGCTCAGAGATGATCTGAAGAATAATGTTTTGTCTGGTGGATTTCACGTCGTCCCTCCTTACAGTCTGTCTGTCAGCTTTGCAAAAGCCGTCTCATAAAAGCTGCGGATACCGGTATCTGCCAGCAGTGTATAATTCTCCGAACGGCGGATACGGATGTGGTCGCCGCGGATGAGCGCGATGCCGTCTCCGCCGTCTGCCACAAGAATGGCCGGCCGGTCATGTATTCGGTCCGGCACGATCGTGATCTGCCGGCCGGGTGCGAGCACAAAGGACTTTCCGGCCAGACTGTGCGCGCAGATAGGCGTCATGATGATGTTTTCGTTTTCCGGTTCAACGAGTGGCCCGCCCGCCGACATGGAGTAAGCCGTAGAGCCGGTCGGCGTGGCGACAATGATACCGTCACCGTGAAAGCGTGTGATCGGCACGCCGTCGCCGTATGCCGTGATGCCGATGCAGTCCACGTGCCCGCCGTGGATGACCACGTCGTTGAGCACGGACTGCGCACAGATGACCCGATCGTTGCGCACGAGCTCCACATCAAGCATCATGCGGCGGCTGATCGTATACTGTCCGTCCGCGATCTCGAGCAGGATATCCAGCTCGTCATCCTCCAGGCCGGCCAAAAAGCCCTTGCCGCCGAAATTCACGCCGATGATCGGTATCGGATGGTCGCGCATCTGGGCTGCAACGTGCAGGATCGTCCCATCGCCGCCCATGACGATGATGAGTCCCGCACCCTGCGCCGCTTCCGCAAGCGGCTGCGGCGAAATGTCGTCCGGCAAATACGCCTTCGGTGAAAACACCGGGGCAATGACTGCCCGATGGCCGTGCTCTGTGAGCATCCGGTAAACCGTCACCGCTTTTTGCAGGCCAATATCGCGGTAAGGATTGGCCGCTATGACAATATGATTCATACGCCGCTCTCTTTTCCGTGCGCCAGCGCACCGTGCGACTGTGCAACAACGGCGGCCGGATCGAGCTGCGGCGCGTCATGGCTGCCCTTGCGCAGGTAGCCGAGATACTCGATGTTGCCCTCGGGTCCCTTTATGGGCGAATAATCCAGTCCCATGACGGTGTAGCCCGCACCGGGAACAAACGCCAGAAAACTCTCCAGCACCTCAAGATGTACCTTCGGGTCGCGGACAACGCCCTTTTTGCCGACCTCTTCGCGCCCTGCTTCAAACTGCGGCTTGATGAGGCACACGACCTCTGCGTCATCCTTGAGCAGCGGACAGACCGCCGGCAAGATCAGTTTTACAGAGATAAAGGACAGATCCATAACCGCAAGATCCAGCGGTTCGGGGATCTGCTCGGCGGTGATATAGCGCACGTTCGTGCGCTCCATGGAGATGACGCGCGCATCGTTTCTCAAGCTCCATGCGAGCTGACCGTAACCGACGTCGACAGCGTAGACCTTCGCAGCGCCGTTTTTCAGCAGCACATCCGTAAAACCGCCGGTAGAAGCGCCGCAGTCGATGCACGTCAGACCAGTCGGGTCAATGGGAAAGACCTTGAGCGCCTTTTCCAGCTTAAAACCGCCGCGGCTGACATAGGGCAGCGTGTTGCCGCGCACCTCAATGTTCACATCCGGCGCGACCTGCGCACCGGGCTTGTCCGCGCGCCGGCCGTTAACATAGACAACACCGCTCATAATGATCGCCTTCGCGCGTTCGCGGCTCTCGCTCAGCCCCTGATCGAAGACGAGCTGGTCGAGTCGTACCTTCTTCATGCGCCGTTCCCCTTCTCTCTGTCATTTGCGCACAGTGCCTGTGCAGCGGCTGCAATGGCCTGCGCGTCCAGGCCATACGCCGTTTTGAGTACATCCGGCGCGCCGTGCGGGATAATGCCGCTGCCGAGATTCAGCAGCCGGGCCTCTTTCATTGGCAGCCCTGCCTGCTCCGCTGCAGACAGTACCTGTTCTCCGATGCAGTTGGCAGCGCACACATCCTCGACCGCCAGCAGCCGCCCTGTCTTTTGCAGCGATGCAAGCACCGGGGCAGCTTCCAGCGGCGCGACCTGCGCAAGCTTCACGACCTCTGCTGAGATTCCCTGCTGTGCAAGCAGCTGCGCCGCCTGCAGGACATCGTTGATGACGATGCCATAGGTCAGCAGTGTCAGGTCACTGCCCTCGCGCAAAACCGTGACCGATTCCAGCGAGCACGCCTGGTATGCGCCCTCTCCGCCGCGCGGATAGCGCACGGCGACCGGTCCCTCCAGCTCCGTGACTGCCCTGCGCAGCATGGCGCGCAGCTCGGCAAAGCTCGCCGGGCAGAGGATGCGCATATACGGCACGGAGCTCAGATAACTGATATCAAAGCAGCCGTTGTGCGTATCTCCGTCGTTGCCGACGATACCGGCGCGGTCAACGCCAAGCACAAGGTGCAGCCGCTGCAGCGATGTGTCATGGATGAGCATATCATACGCACGCTGCAAAAAGCTCGAGTAGATCGCAGCGACCGGCCTGAGCCCCTGCTTTGCCATGCCGCTGGCCATTGTGATGGCGTGTCCCTCGGCGATGCCGACGTCATACAGACGCTCGGGATGCGCCTTGGCAAACGTCTCCAACCCCGTTCCGGTCAGCATGGCCGCCGTGATGGCGACGACGGTCGGATCTTCGTCCGCAAGCTGCGAAAGCGTCTGACCGAACACGTGCGAAAAATCCGGCTTCGGCGCGGGCAGCGCGCCGCTCACGGGGTCAAACGAGCTGACGCCGTGGTATTTTTCCGGCGCTTGCTCGGTATACGAGATGCCCCTGCCCTTTTGCGTCACCACGTGCAGCAGCACCGGCTGACGCAGGTCGCGCGCCCAGCGCAGCATTTTTTCCAGCTGCGGCTCATCGTGCCCGTCGACAGGCCCGATGTAATAAAAGCCCATGTCGTCAAACATATTGTTCGGCAGGACAAGATCTTTCACATGCTCCTTGATGTGATGCAATACCCGATAAAGTCCGGGCGCTTTTCCGACAGTGCTGCGATAAAACCGCTTAAAATGCAGATACCCCGGCTTGACACGCTGCTTCGACAGAAGCGTTGCCATGCCGCCGACGTTTTTGTTGATCGACATGCCGTTGTCATTGAGCACGATGACCATAGGCTCACCGCTCTGCCCGGCGTCCGACAGCCCCTCGTAGGCCAAGCCGCCTGTCAGCGCACCGTCACCGATGAGGGCAATGACGTCATAATCCTCCCCCATGAGCGTGCGCGCCCGCGCCATACCCAGCGCAACGGAGATCGACGTGGAGGCATGGCCTGCTACGAATGCATCGTGCACACTTTCGTCCGGCTTCGGGAAGCCGGCGATACCGCCGAACTGCCGCAGCGTCGAAAACGCTTCGCGCCGCCCGGTCAGGAGCTTGTGCACATAGCTCTGGTGTCCGACGTCGAATACGAGCCGGTCGCGCTCGGTATTGTAGACACGGTCGATTGCGACCGTAAGCTCCACCGCGCCGAGGTTCGAGGCGAGATGCCCGCCGGTTTTCGAGAGACTTTGCACCAGGAAAGAACGAAGTTCCGCACACAGCTCCGGAATTTCTCCCGCCGGCAGCGCCTTCAGGTCAGCCGGTGAATGGATTCGCTCTAATATACTCAAAACAGAATACCTCACGTATCGTATAATAATACAATCTATACTATAACAAAAAGTGCCGGACTTTACAAGTGTAAGCCGACACTTTTCATATTTTCACCGGATGCCGGTGTTTCGCTGGTTCAGTTTTTCCGGTCTGCAAGCGAGCGGGCAAGCTGCTGCAAAAACGCGCTGTCTGCAAACGCGCCGTCCACAGCGGCTGCCGCCTGTTCGGACAGCTCATGTACATATACGCCGCAGCGTTCAAGACCGTAGAGCGCCATGAAGGTGTTCTTCCCCTCGCGCGCATCCGAGCCGATAGGCTTGCCGAGCTCCGACTCCGTGCTGATGACATCGAGCATATCGTCGCGGATCTGGAAGGCCAGACCGAGCGCCTTGGCATATTTCGCAGCCGCCGCGCGCTGCTGCTCGTTTCCGCCGCCGCAGGTCACGCCCATAAGACAGGCGGCATAAATCATCGCCGACGTTTTGCGGTCATTGATGTCCATCAGCTCCTCTTTCGTGAGCACCTTACCCTCGCCCTCCATGTCGAGCTGCTGTCCGCCGCAGATACCGTTTTCACCCGCAGCCTCGGCAAGAAGCCGTGCACACTCCGCGCGCATTTCCGCCGGCAGCTCCGTCGAGAGGATCGTGCGGAACGCCTCCGCCTGCAGCGCGTCGCCCGCAAGCGTCGCCGTGCACTCGCCGAACACTACGTGGTTGGTCGGCTTGCCGCGGCGCAGATCGTCATTGTCCATGCACGGCAGGTCGTCATGGATCAGCGAATAAGTATGCACCATCTCGACCGCGCACGCGACCGGAAGCGCCGCGCGCACGTCTCCGCCGCAGGCAGCGCAAAACGCGAGCACGAGCACCGGGCGCAGCCGCTTGCCGCCGGCGGCAAGGCTGTAGTGCATCGCCTCAAGCAGACGGTGATAGGACACGCTCGTGTCCGTAAAGTACGTATTGAGCGCCGCATCCGCAAGCGCCTTGTATTCGTGATACTGCGTCTGATAATCCATGCGTCATTCCTCTGTTTCAAACGGAAGCTCGACGGGCGCACCGTCACTCCCTTTTTTCAGCTGCACGACCTTCTGCTCAGCGGTGTCGAGCAGCGCATTGCAGGTTTTGAGCAGGTGCGAGCCCTCCTCGAACAGCGCCAGCGACGCATCGAGCGGCACATCGCCCTTTTCCAGCTGCTTGACGATCTCATCCAGCCGCTGCATGGACGCTTCAAAGGTCAGTTTCTGTTTTGCCATGTGCTTCCTCCCTGTTGTTCACGGTGCAGTGCAGCGCACCATCCTGAAGCTGTACGCGCATCGCATCTCCGGGCTGAACTTGTTCTGCCGAGCGGAGGACCGTCCCGGCTGCATCCGACGCCACGGCATAGCCGCGGCCGAGCACCTTGAGCGGACTCATCGCATCAAGCGCCGCCGCACATTGTGCAAAGGTCTGCCTGCGTGAGGCAAGATAGCGTTCCCCCGCCGCGGTCAGGCGGCTGCGGGTGTAGTCAAGCTCCACCCGCCGGAGATCAAAATACGCTGCCGGAGACTGCAAAACGCGCCGGCCGGCCAAATTCTCCAGCGCGGCGCGGCGCTGCGTCATCTGCTTGCGCATCGCCTGCGTCATGCGGACGTCATAGCTGCGCAGCGTCTCGCGCAGATCCTCCGCATTCGGCACGGCAAGCTCCGCCGCATTGGACGGCGTCGCCGCGCGCAGGTCAGCCACAAAGTCCGAGATCGTCACATCCGGCTCGTGACCGACGGCGGAGATGACCGGAATGTCCGAGTCATAGATCGCGCGCGCAACACGCTCATCGTTAAACGCCCACAGATCCTCGATCGAGCCGCCGCCGCGTCCGGTGATAATGAGATCGCCCACATGATAGCGGTTGGCATAACGAATCGCCCCGGCGATCTCCGCCGGAGCTTCCACACCCTGAACGCGCACAGGCAGCAGCACGACCTCGCTGGCCGGCCAGCGCTTGCCGAGCACGCGGATGATATCGCGCACCGCCGCGCCGGCGGACGACGTGATCACGGCGATCCGCTGCGGAAACTGCGGCAGCGGTTTTTTGTGTGCGCGGTCAAACAGTCCCTCTTTTTGCAGCTGTTCTTTGAGCTGCTCGTAAGCAGCATACAAATCGCCGACACCGCCGGGGATCAACCGCGTACAATAGAGCTGATACGCGCCGTCGCGCGGATAGACCGCGATGCGGCCGACCGCTGCCACGCTCATGCCGCTCGCCGGACGAAAGCGCAGCGACTGTGCGCTGCTGCGAAACATCACGCAGCGCAGGCTGCTCTCGGCATCCTTGAGCGTGAAGTAGTGGTGTCCGGACGGATAGACCTTATAGTTTGACAGTTCGCCCGTCACGCAGACGTTTCCGAGCAGCATATCAGCGTCCAGAAGCTGCTTGATATGGGCATTGAGCTCTGTGACGGTAAAGGATGTACGCTCCATTTCAGCCTTCTGTGCAGCCTTCTTCCGACGGAGCGAGCACCTCGCCCGGCGTCTCGGAGGGCACTGCTTCCGCCTCTGCGGTGGGCTCTGCTTCCTGCGCAAGCTCACCGCGCACAAAGCTTCCGAGCACGCCGTTGATGAATGCGACCGTCTCCGGCTCCTCATAGCCCTTGGCAAGCTGCACCGCCTCGTTGATCGCAGCGGCATTCGGCACATCGTCCATATAGAGGATCTCGCACATGGCGCAGCGCATGATCGCCGCAGCGGTGCGCGAGATGCGCTCAAGCCGCCAGCCGCGGGCATATTTCTCGATCATGTGGTTGAGCTCGTACATATGGTCATAGACCAGGCCGGTCAGCCGGCGGATGTAGTCAAGCTGCGTATCGTCCGGATACTCCCGGAACAGCGGATCTTCCTCCGCCAGTGTCGCGAAATACTCCCGGCTGAAAAATGCATCCGCCGTCTCGCGGGCATCTTCCCCGGCGAGCTGCGCGGCAAAGCTGAGCTGGATCGCGATCTCACGCGCAACCGTTCTTGTCATAGTGATTTCTCCTGCTTTTCCTTATTTATCAAACGCCACGCCGGACACGTGCACGTTGACGATGGGCTTGCCGATACCGGTCATGGACTCCACCGCGCTCGTGACGGACTCCTGCACCGCTCTGGCAACGGCCACAACGCTGCAGCCATAGCGCACCGTGATGATCGTGTCGACCGTCATCGTGCCGTCGACGATCTGCACCTTGATGCCCTTGGCGGCGGACTTGATGCCGAGCAGCTCGGCCAGCTCCGTCCCGGCAGAGGTCGCGATCCCGGCGACGCCGTCCACTTCCGTGATCGCTGCGCGCACCATCGCGGCAACGACGTCCTCAGAGATATTGATGCTGCCCTTTTCATCCTGGCAAGTAATATAATTTTCCGGCATAGAAAAATACCTCCTGATAAAATTGTACATTATAGTGTACCACGTACAACGGCAAAAAGAAAGCAAAATGTTTTCAGCATCGCAAAAAGATGCACCCCGGTGCATTCCGGGGCGCATCTGCGAAAAATGCCGTTATGTTACTTCTTCACATTCTGGCAGAAGTTCATCAGGATCGTCGCGACCTGCTGGCGGGCGGCGCTGCCCT
>ERZ835980.573-NODE-573-length-49654-cov-5.047219_pt1 | contig 49654 bp, 56 predicted proteins | sample MGYA00519943_ERZ835980 | MGnify/ENA primary metagenome ERZ835980 (study PRJEB31850, sample SAMEA3708791) | human gut metagenome | biome: human gut; feature: human-associated habitat; material: faeces | place: China | collected 2014 ... | reverse complement strand
AGCAAGCGCACCATTCAGCGGGAGCTACAGAAATTCGCCGCTGAATTGGAGCAGCAGTTGGCGGATGGGAAAGTGCTGACCCGTGAAGAGACTGCGCAAAAGGCCGCTGCGGAAGCCGTAGAGGCGGCCAAAATCAAAACCTTCCGGCAATATGCTGAAGCCGTCTATCTGCCAGAGAAATCCGCCACGCTGGCGGAAAAGACCCGGGCCAGATATACCCAGCTGTTGGAGCAGCATGTCTTTCCGGCTCTGGGGCATGTGCTGCTGCCGGAGATCACCCCGGTCATGATAAAGGCGTTACTTTCCAGTCTGTCAGAGGAGCTTGCCTTCGCCAGCGTGACAAAGGTGTATGCTGTACTACATAACCTGTTTAAGGCTGCCTTGCTGGATGATACGATAGACCGGAATCCAATGGACAAGGTTCCGCGCCCCCGGAAGTCGAAGGATGCAGCCCTTCCTACAGAGCACAAGGCTTTTACTGCAGAGGAGACGCGGTATATTCTGCGCTGTCTGGATGGTGAGCCGCTCAAGTGGCGGGCGTTTATCCTGCTGCTTATCGATACGGGCTGCCGCCGGGGCGAGGCCTGCGGGCTGCAATGGCAGTCGGTGGATTTTGATACCAACACGATCACCATCGAGAGGAATCTACAGTACACCTCCAAGCGGGGCGTGTACGAGACTCTGCCCAAAAACGGCAAGACCCGCGTTGTAGACATCTCGTCTGACGTGGCCGCGCTTTTGCAGGAGCTGCGGCGGAGTCAGCCGGTAACGGTGCGTTGGGCATTTACACAGGACGATAGCCCGGAGCCTATGCATCCAGACACTCCAACTCGTTACTTCCAGCGATTTGGCAAACGGTATGGGATAGAGCACTTCCACCCGCACAAGCTGCGCCACACGTCCGCCAGTCTTGCCATCACCAACGGTGCCGACGTGGTAAGTGTCGCCGCACGGCTGGGGCATTCTGACAGCAGCACCACGCTGCGGATGTACGCCCATGCCAACGAGGACAGCATCCGCCGGGTCGGTCAGACCGTAAGGGAAGCCTTGAAGCAGCCAGAAAAGAAGAAAGCTTGAATTTGATTCTGCTTCGTCGTGTCTCTTGATGGCTCGCATTCATCCTATAAACAGGATACTTAAAAACCGCAACTTGACCGCAACAAAAACCGCAACATCCTCGAAAAATCGAAGTAATTAACGAGATTGCACGATACAGCATCGGACAAACAAAATAATTGCATCACGCAATTTATTTGACAATGAAACAACACGACACAACACATTAAAAGTCCCTTTTATAGCTCGTAATGAGCAGGTCGTCCGTTCGAATCGGATCAGTAGCTCCAAAGTAAAATCCCCGAAAAGTGGCTTCGCGCCTGGCTTTTCGGGGATTTTTGTTTGGCTGGGAGATAGCTTTCGGAGGGGAATGTGGGCGCTAATTGCCCTAATTTCCCGGAAAGTTTTTTTGAAATGCAAGTCAAGATGCAAGTCAAAAAGGGCAAGAAACAAGTCAGCCGGACTGTGTACAGGACTTTTTGAGGTAAGTGTCCAGACGGTTTATTTTCTTCTTCTTGAATTTTTTGTCGAGGGCGGTATAGATGCCAAGCGTGACCGAGATGTCTTTGTGGCCCATCTGGTCGCGGGCGGTCATGACGTCCACACCGGCAAAGTACATCAGAGTGCAGAAGGTATGGCGGAGCTGGTGCGGGGTGAAGGTGTCGATGCGCATGGGCAGGCCGCCCGGGCGATTTTTGTTCTGCTGGCCGTCGTAGCCGTACTTGACGTTCAGGTCGCGCATATAGCTTTCCCACAGACGCTTCCAGCCCTGCTCGGTCATCTGCTGGCCTTTGTGGTTGTGGAGCACATAGAAGCAGCCATCCTGCTGGGTGCGAAGATAATCGACAAGGACTTTGGGGATGCTGACGACGCGGACGCCGGCAGGCGTCTTGGTGATCTTGACTTTCTTGGCGCGGAAGTCGTAGCCTTTGTTGACCGTGATGGTGGCGTCGTCAAGGTCGATGTCGGCCCAAGTGAGGGCGGTGGCCTCGCTGCGGCGGAGGCCGGAGTAGAGTAGGAGCATGGCGGCTCGCTGGGCGGCGTGGGGTGTCTCACGGATCCAGCGCTGCTGCTCTTCGGTGAGGGGGTCGCGCGGCTCCGGCGCAGCCCCGGCGGGGGTGATGGTCTTGACCAGAGGGTTATACATCACGATCTCCGGGATAGCGAGGTCATACGCCGCCTTGGCGCTGCCGCGCAGGTTGGTGAGGGTGAAGTGGGAGAGAGGCGGCTTGCCGTCGTGCCAGTCGGCCAAGTTGTTGAGCACCTGCTGGAAGTCGGCCGCACGCAGCTCAGACGCCGGGACGTCCACCAGTTCGCCCCAGTGGGCCTTATTGGTCGCCAGTCGGTCAATGCTTTTCTGGCCGATGCCTTTTGCCTTTTTGGCGGCAATGAGGTTATCGTACAGGGTGCCTAAGGTGGCTTCGGCCTGTTCCGGGTCCATGCCCTTGCTGACGGCAGAACGGAAATCATCTGCAGCGGCTTTGGCCTCACGGAGAGTCGAGCCATAGAAGGTCTTGTATTTGCGTTTCCCGTCCGGGCCTTTGCCGAGGTAGACCTGACAGGAATACCGTCCATCGGCACGCTTTTTATTTTTGGCCATAAAAACTCCTTTCCGACTTGATTGCCGATGCACATGAGGTATGGTATACTGGATGTGTCAGCAGGCAAGTCACATGATCATTGTGCGGATCGAAACCGACATTGTCCCATGCGCGCCCCGGCAGCTTTTTCGTACAAGGCTGCCGGGATTTTTTACACAAACGCCCCCGCTGGTGGAAACACTGGCGGGGGCGTTTGGTTATGTATCGGCGCTCAGGAGGTCGGCAGGTCTGATGTGCAGGATGTTACAGAGTGCAAAGAGATTATCTGTTTTGGGCTGGCCTGCTCCACGCTCATAATAGCCGATCGTGCCGATGGTGACATCAAGCTTCTCCGCAAGCTCCAGCTGCGTCAGCCCGGCGGCCTGCCGTGCCTCCCGGATGATGCGGGCAGATTCGGGATGGGGGCGGGTGGACATAAATAAGCACCTCGATTCAAAATGTTGCAGGAATGTATACTACTTTTGAGAAGGCGGAGATTCGAGCATTTGACGTACCTTTTCTGCGGTCCAATGACTATCGGACTCAGATAAGGACTCCTCTTTGGAGTAGCCTTCGCTATAACCGTCTTCATATCCAGCCTTATAACCGACACGCCGGCCAACCTTAAACCCGTTGGAATATCCGTCCATATGGGCGGTCTGGGCGGATTCTTGAATTTCGTTAATAAAAGGGGAAGAAGGCGTAAAGTGTGGGGCAAAGTACCCTTCGCCCATAAATAGTCCAATAAAGAAAAGTAGGCAAGCCGATACAGAAGTTAAAAAGAAAAGTTTTTTATATTTAAGTAATATTCTTTCAGCTTTATCAGTTTGACCACTCCAGTATACGGCATCATGTCCGCCAATTTCAGCTGAATCAAGACACGCCGCAAGATGAATGTTTGCTGAACGAAGTTGAGAAGATAAATTTGTATTTTTGAGTTCTTCTGATTCGTAAAATCCTGCCCACTCTTCTGCGGTATGACCTTTGAATTGAACAGGATTTGTAATATTGCCGTCTACCTCTTCCAGAGTGCGCTGATTATAGTCGGATTCTTTTTCTTTTAATAGTCGGTCTGTTCGTAGATACTCATTGAACCAATATTCTACAGTGTGGCCTTCAAACAACTCAGGTTCGGGCTCGGAAGGAGCTTTTTGCCGCAAGTCCGCTACTTCGGTACGGAGGTCGGCAATCGTTGACTGATACAACGCACAGTTCTTTTCAAGGCTCAAATATTTGTCACGCCATTCAATGGCGCTGTAATCATCCGGCATCTGAGTCTGTGTTTGTGATTCAAAATATCTATCCGCCCAATATTTTGCGCCATGACCAAGATAAGAACCGGCCATGATAAAACCCTCCTCAATTCAGTCTTTATGCTTCTTTCGTAACCATGACATTCGGAGACTGTTTTTTATAGTAACCGGTGCGATTCAAATCCTCAGCATAGCCGATAACTTTTTCCTGCCCCTCTTCATTCAGCTGATCAAAGACAGCTAAAAGAGTGGACTGCTGGGGAGTGAGCTGTACATTGGCCTGCTGTGCAGAATCCTCCATGCCCATCAAATAAGTTGGAGTAGTATCCAGAACGATGGCGAGTTTTTCCAAAATAGAGCGTTTAAGATTGACGACAAGGCCGTTTTCATATTTATAAATGGCCGCTTTCTGTACACCAATTCTTGCGCCCAATTCTTCCTGTGTCATCTGGTGCTCGATGCGAAGCTGGCGTATCCGTTCGCCAGTGGTCATGAAGCATCACCTCTTTTGTTTGTTGTGTCTTAATAATACCACATAAAATCTAAAAAGCAAGAAAAAATATCTTGACAGGATTCGAGAAAGATGCTAATATCTAAGTATCCTAAAAAGATACGGAGGTGTAGAGATGAATAAACGGAAATTGAATGCGGTGATGCAGTTACATGGCGAGTCACAACAGAACTTAGCAGATTATCTGCAAATGAGTCTTTCCCGTCTGAATGCTAAAATCAATGAGTACCGTGGGGCGCAGTTTCGGCAAAATGAAATTGCAGCGATTCAGGAGCACTATGATTTGTCAGCGGAAGAGGTTAATGAAATATTTTTTGCTTCGTTAGTATCTCAAAAAGATACCGACGACCCGCCGAAGAGTGCGTGAGGAAGGAGGAAAGATGAACCATTCGATGAAAAGTCTTATCGCTCTGTGGGTCATGTGGGCGGTGGCACTGCTGGCGGCTAAGTTCCTGACGCCGGAGATCTGGCGTTGGTACAAGTGGTATGCACTGGTGGTGGGGGTCATTTGCACTTTGATTCTGGCACCTGCTGCATTTTTACGATGATGGCGTTGAGAGCGTCTATCTTCTGAATGGCACTGAAATAACCATAGCTGCTATAGAACATCTTCTCTAATTCCAACATCTGCTGGCGAAGATCATCCGGTACATAGCGCATAGCAAGGCCAGAGTGTCGCCCAAATTCGCGCTGTGTCTCTTCAGAAGATGCATGAATGTAGGCGTCGGCTGCCTGAATGTAACCATCATAGACATCGCGCACCCACTTTTCGCGAGCTACTTTGTCCTCGTGCTCGTATTCCAACTTTTTCATGCTGCGCTGATGCCAGTTATTCAAGCCGCAGGTAATGATGGGAGAGATGAGAGCACAAAGGGCTACGATAAGTGTGACATTGCCGGTGAGACGGTCGATGTCGAGCTGAGAGAAAAACATAATTACACATCCTTTCTGAAAGGATTGTATCACGCAGCGGGAAAGCGGACAAGCCGCTGACCCGCCGAAGAGTGCGTGAGGGAGGAGGAAAAGATGGACAACAAAAGCAAAAAGCCCTGCGCTCCTGTGGAAGAGGAGGGCAGGGACACGACCACCGTATTTCGGGAAGAAGACCCGCTTTGTGCTGCACTGGACGAGTTTTGCTACGCACTGAATTTCTGGTACGGCTCCATGAACAACCCGTGGCAGCGGGAAGACAGGGCGTACCGGAAGAAACTGGCTCAGGCAGTCAAGGCAGGTCTGAAACGGGTCCTGCGGGACGAGGACAAATTATCTGATTGAGCTTTACATGATATGTTCCATAAACGGAACGAGGGTCGCAATAAAAGCTGATCTCGCCACGAGTGAACATTTCTTGAACAGTCCGCAGGCACCATCTGCACTCATAACAATCCCGGTAGCCGCCACAACCTCCCGGGTACGTGAAAAATGGTTCGGGAGTATCGGGCGTTTCGACCCATGCAATAGACACATGATAGGGTGGTTGTTCAAAGGAAAAGTACTGAGGGCAGCGAATATGGAAATCGATTACACAAGACGTGACAATCACCTCCTTTCTGGGGGTATTGTATCATAGTTCAAAAAGTTTGGCCACGAAACGGGCCGCTGACCTGCCGAAGAGTGCGGGAGAAAGGAGGAAAGATGTTTGCAAATCTGGTGGTGGAGCTGAAGAAGCATCACTACAGCCAGCGAGGGCTGGCGGCGTACATTGGGATCTCGGAAAGCTCGATGAATGACAAAATGAATGGCCGGACTCAATTTACCCTGCGGGAAGCAAAAGCCATTCAGGCGGTATTCGAAGGCCGTACACTGGACTACCTGTTTGAAGAAAAAGAATGAGCACCTGTGTTGCAGCACAGATACCCAAAGGGAAAAGGATTACTTTTTATCGCTGGACTTGGACGGTCTGGCCTACCATTAAGCTTCACGAGATTTTCACAACTGACCCGCCGAAGAGTGCGGGAGGGAGGAAAACATATGAACCGTTACATGATCGTTATTCCGGCGAAGAACCGGAGTTTTCTGCTCAAGTGCGACGAGGGGGACGGCATGAAGTCGGAGACCCTGCAGAAGCTGGTGAGCGGGTATGTGGAGACCGTGCCTGCGGCGCTGGACGCCACCTGGGCGCGGGAGGAAGCCGACCGGCTGGTGCTGCTGGTGGACGAGGACGGCCGCCTGAAGTGCAAGGCCGCGAACCAGAAGGCCACGCGGCTTGCCCCGGCGGACGTCACGGAGAACGGCAAGCAGCCCATCGTGGGCGCTGCCGTTCTGATGTTCCAGCGGGGCGACAAGCTGCTGGGGTTTACAAAGCACGTGGCCGACACCATTTGCAGCGAGTGGCTGTAAGGAGGGGATGACCATGCGGAAGGCGAAGGTCTGGGACGCGAGGCAACTGCCCGCATATCTGACTGTGGCGCAGTACGGCGAGCTGATGGGCATCTGCCCGAAGACGGTGCGGCGGATGTGTCAGCGGGGCGAGCTGCCCGCCCACAAAGAAGGGCCGAGGCTGTGGCGCATCGACAAGAACGCCGCGCTGGAACAGCGGCAGGAGGCCATGGAGATCTGCCAGCGGAACGCAAGGAAGGCTCCGAAAAACAAAAAGCCCGCCGGTGCCGGAACACCGACGAGCTTTCGAGTGACAGGTTGAAGGGCCTATCACCAGAATGATTTTACCACAGCGAAAGGAGAATTGCAATGAAAATGAAGATGAAGATCCGGGCGCTCTACCTGACCGGCACTGCGCTGCTCATCGGCGCGGCGGGGGTGGGCGACAGCATTACCTTTGACGCCGTGGGCAGCTGGACGGGCGCGGCCATCCTGACCGTGCTGATGGCCGTCGGCGGCATTGTCTGCTGGGGCTATGGCCGGGGCTTGGAAATTGAGCAGGCGGAGAAGGCGCAGCTGCGCCGGTACTGCCGCAAGCTGAATAGCTGCCAGAGCGGGGCGGAAGAGAAGAACGACAGGCATAGTGCGTAAAGGAGAAGAGTGCAATGGTACGGATCGAGATCAAAAAAGTAGCAGAGGGACAGATCGCGCTTGGCATAGAGGCAAAAAAAGAAACGCCGGATGAGGTGCTGACGTGCGCCGCCCGGGGCTTTGTGGGCGTGGCAAGGAATCTGCTGGGGCCGATGGCGACCAACCCACAGTTTGCCGAGGAGATTTCGAGGGGCATCAAGGAAATGCTGCTGGATACGGAAGACCTCAAGGTAACGCGGGGCATGGAGGGCAAAGAAGCAAAGTTTATGGCAGCGCTGTACGGGATGAATGCGGGGGAAGAGAAATGAAACTGGAAGAATACGAGCAGATCATGCGCACCGGTACGCCCAGCGACCGGGCGCGGGCCATCGCCGCAGCGAACGACGACAAGGAGCTGAGCGAAGAGGAGTTCCACCAGCTGACGGCGCTCATCAAGGGGGCTGTCCGGCCCAGCGCCCGGAAGATGACGCCGGACGAAGCAAAGCTCTGGGCAGAGGTGAGCCGGGTGAACACCCGGCTGAAGCAGGAGATGGTGGCAGCCAGCTTTACGGTGCGGGCTTTGCCGGGAGACCTGCAGGAGGACGCCATCAACACGCTCTCCAAGACCGTGAGCGGGATGCTGGGCGATCTGAGCCGCCTGATGGCGGAGACGGGTGAGCCATGATAGACCGGAAACAGTGCATCCATGTTTTTGAGATAACCCGCCAGAAGTGCCTTGTTTGCGCCGGGCGGGATGAGAAGTGCAGGGAGTACGAGCAGCATGAAGAAAAACAAAATGAGCCTCACGACAGAGCTTGATCTGACGCGGGAGGGGACGGCGGAGATGACGAGGTGGTGCATCCTCATCGCGCTGCACCAGAGCTTCGGCATCGGTGCGGCGCGGCTGAACAAGATTCTGGCCCGGGCGGAAAAGCTGGGGCAGGAGAGTCTGGATGTGGCCATGACAGTAAACGACCGGGGGATGCCCTCGACGGACAGGAGCCTTGCTTTGCGGCGCAGCTGGATGCCGAGAAATGTAGATCCCGACTTCCGGGTGCCGGTGCTGCGCAGCCCCCGCACCCGGCGGGAAGAGCAGCTGCGGATGGCGGGCGACGTGGCAGCTGGCATGGTCTGGACGCTCTGCGCCAAAGCCTGCATGGACGAGCTGGGTTTCAGCACGGAACGACTGCTCCGCCTGAAGGAAGAGGCGCTGGCCAACTACCGGCAGGTGAACGAAGAAGGCCACGCCGACGGCCTGGATGTGGCGATGGAGCATCTGCGCCGGTGCGCGCAGGCTGCGCTGAAGGAAGACATCGTGGTGGAGAATCAGCCGGACGAAGACCGGGCCAGGCAGAGCGAACGAGACTACGAGGAGCAGAAGCGGGCGTTTTTGAAGCGGGCCGTGATGCAGCAGCTGGGACGCCGGGCCGGGAAGGGCGGGCTGCGGGTGCTGAGCGAAAAGAAGCTGGAAGAAAAGGCTACGGCTGCAATGGCACAGCTAAAGGAGAACACATGGGAAAAGCGAATCTCTACACCGTGAAGGACTACCAGACCGGGGAAGTCCTCGCAAAAGGCACAGCCGGAGAGCTGGAAGCCAGCGGCATCGTGCCGAAGGGCTACCACACCAGCGAGTGGGCCAAGCATGAGAACCAGAAGCGGCGGAACCGGAAATACGCAGTCACTTTTGAGGAACGGCAGCCGGAAGTGAAGCGCGGCGAGAAAGGCCGGATGATGAGCGTCTACACCTGCTACAACGCAGCCGGAGACGTAATAGGCGAAGGCACCGCAAGGGAACTGTGGGAGGCGGGCGTCTTCAGCAACGACAACGCGGCCTACTATACCTACAAAGAACAGGGCGGACGCTGCATAAAGCGCGGCATCGCAAAAATGACCTGCCGAAAAGAGATGCGGAAGGTCGGCCAGAACAATGCCCGGGGTGAAAAGGCAGACTGCGCCGCAAAGAAGCCGGAGCGGCCCGTCCTGCGGAAGATAAAAGACCCGACGCCGCTGGACTACGACGTCCACGACCTGATACTCTACAACGCCATCGCCAGAAAGGAAGGCCGGCCGGAGCTGACCTACGGCTACTGGGCGGCGGCGGGAAAGCCGGCAAGACCATGAGAGCTCCCTGCAAGGACTGCCCGAAGCGGCGTCCTCTCTGCCACGACCGGTGCGAGACATACCGGCGGTGGAAAGAGGAAAAGGCCAAAGAGACGGCCTACACCAAGCAAAAACGAGAAGATGCCGTGATATACCGAAAGGATTTTGACAAGGAGTTTTGGATGTGAGCGAGGCCCCCGATAAAAAGTCGGGGGCCTTTGGCGACAAAAGATATAAGGCGAGATGGGTGCTGCCGAGGGAGCTCGGCGGCAGGCATATCGGTTTATATAGAGGTAAACCTCTCAGCGTTCCCGTCGGCCTTTGGCCGCGCGAGAACGCAGCTCTCCTACCGAGGAGAGCCTCTCTTAAATGAAGCGTCCGGGCGGGCGCTTTGGGGAGCTAGTATACCCGTTATCCCTGTGACGGTGATGGGCCACAGGAAAGAAAACTACACTACCAGCTCAAGGCAGCAGGAGGGTACAGGATGAAGAAGAGATATACCCGGGAGAAGAAAACACTCTGCGGAGAGGGGTACATGGAGGTGGACCTCTACCACATCACACCGGAGGAGCACGCAGCCAAGCGCCGGAAGAAGACGAGGCCCAGCAGCGAGCGGCAGAAAAAGCGGAACGCCCAGCACGCACACCGGTGGAGGGTACAGAAAGCCAACGCAAACTTTACCGTGCTGGGATTTTATCTGACCCTGACCTACATAGACACCTTTTTGCCGGAGAGCATGGAGCAGGCCCAGCGGGATCTGCGCAACTACATCCGCCGGGTGAAGGCTGCCATCGCAAAGCTGTACGGCGCAGACGTAGAGCTGCGGGTAATGGGCCTGACCGGCTGCGGGCGGAAGAGCGGGCGCTACCACCATCATCTGCTGGTGGAGTGCACAGGGCTGACCATGCGGCAGAACGCCGACTTCCGGCAGCTGCTGGAGGACAAGTGGGCCGTGCGATGGCCGGACGGCAGCGTGGAGAGTCTTGGCACAGCCAATGCCGACCGGCTGAATCTGCAAAACAGGCTGGATGACCTGATCACCTACTTCGAGAAGCACGGACGGATGCGGTGGTATGAGACGAGGAATCTGACACTGCCGGTGGAGCACACCCCCAACGACACCCGATGGAGCCGCAAGCAGCTGCGCAAAGGCTGCACCGACTGCAAGGACAACGCCTACTGGTGGGAGCAGAGATACCCGGGCTGGAAGTTTGTGCGGTGCGTCGTGCCGGAGCCGGACGCGCCGGGCGACGAAAAAGAGGGATGGGACGCAGACGAGCTGCGCTGCTATGTGGTGATGGTAAAGCGGGAGGGTGCGAAAGTTCGCACCTGACAGACAAAGTACCGGTATTTTGCGTTTTAACGCGCGCGGAAGAAAGGCGGCGAGGGATTGACCAGGGAGCAGAAACGACGGGTGCGGGCAGAGCTGCGGGCTTGTGGACAGGGAAAAAGCGGCTGGGCGGGCGTGATCGCGCTGGCGATGGACTACTACGAGGCCGCAGACCCGGTATGCAGGCGGCTTTTACAGCTGCGGTATCTGGACGGGATGCCGGAGGAGCGGGTGGTGGCGAAGCTGCACATCGGGCGGACGACCTACTACCACAAGGAGCTGGAGGCGCTGAGCACCGTGGGGATATACGCAGCGGCGGCAGGGCTGTTATAGCATTGCCATAGCGTGATGAGGCTGGGGAGACCCGGCCTGTTTGCCATACAAGAAACTACTGCGGGCAAAATGTCCGCAGCGGAGGCGACCGCCGCCAGTGGCGGAAACAGGGAGCCGAGGCTGGGGAAGCGGCCAGCAGGATGCAAGCGGCAGCGCAGCAGACGCTGGGAGCCGCAACCCGTGCTCGCCTGCGGCGAGACCTTGCAAAACTACTGCGGGCAAAATGTCCGCAGTAGTTTTGTTTTTCCGGTGGCTGTAGACTGGGAGGGAAGAACTACGGAGGGGAGGCAGAGCATGGCAGGGCGCAGGTATTGCAAAAACACGGTGAAAGGGACCCGGCGAGGACAGAAGTACCCGCCGAAGGTGCGGGCCGAGGTGCTGATGGCCATGCTGTCGTCTGGCTCCATCTGTGCGGTAGCCCGGCGGTACGGCGTACCGGAGAGCACCATTCGCAGCTGGATGGCGGAGGAGGCCAGCCGGGGCGACGCCTTTGCAAAAGAGCGGCAGGCCGCTGCGCGGGAGATCGCCATCCGGGCCAGCCTCGGGGCGAGGGCGCAGGTGAGCTATTTGCAGAGCCGTGTGGACGAGAGCCAGCGTGCGGCCCAGGTACAGGCCAAGCTCCACCGGAAACTGGACGAGGACACCCGCGCACGTTGCTTCGCGGTAGGCACACTGCTCAAGAGTGATGCCGAAGAGCTGGCGGACGCCACGGAGACGGGGCTTGTGATGTACGCTGCCGAAGACAGCTATGACCGGCAGCTGGGAGACGAGGAGCGAAAACTGCTGGACGCTCAGCTCGAGCGGTACGGCGAGCGCGTGATGAGCGACAAGAACGCCGCCGCGATGGCCACCGTGCTGATGACCGTGGCCGAAAAGGCTGCGGCAATGGTACCCAGCCAGAGCCAGAGCGAGGGCGATGCCCCACCGCTGGTGGAGATCGGGGCCGAGGGCCGGGAAGAAAAAGGGCCGGAGGTGATGGTGGATGGAGCATAAAACATATCACGGACGCCCCGTGATCTGGTCGCCGCAGCCGAGGCAGGCAGCTTTTATGGCGCGCACCGAGGACGAAGCTCTGTATGGGGGCGCTGCTGGTGGCGGGAAGAGCGACGCACTGATCATCGAGGCGCTGCGGCAGGTACACATCCCACACTACCGTGCGCTCATCCTGCGCAAGACTTACCCGCAGCTTTCGGAGCTCATCGACAAGACCATGCGGTACTACAAGCCGGTATTTCCCAAAGCGAGGTACAACGGCTCGAGCCACTGCTGGACCTTCCCCAGCGGGGCGAAGATCTACTTCGGCAGCCTGAACCACACACAGGACAAGTACAACTATCAGGGCAAAGCGTTCGACTTTATCGGTGTGGATGAGCTGACCCACTTTACCTGGGACGAATACAGCTATGTCATGAGCCGCAACCGCCCTTCCGGCCCCGGCACCCGGGTCTATATCCGGGCCACGGCCAACCCCGGCGGCGTGGGGCATGGCTGGGTGAAGGCACGGGTTATCAGTCCGGCACCTGCCGGGACGCGGATGGTGCAGCTGGTGAAGGTGAAAGCGCCGGACGGGGAGGAGATCACCCGGCGGCGCACCCGCATTTTTATCCCGTCTACCGTCTTTGACAACCCGGCGCTGCTGGAAAATGACCCGGGCTACATCGGCACACTGGCCTCGCTGCCGGAGGCCGAAAAGCAGGCGCTGCTCTACGGAAACTGGGACAGCTTTTCGGGGCAGGTGTTCACCGAGTGGCGAAACGACCCGAACCATTACAAGGACCAGCGCTGGACCCACGTCATCGAACCGTTTCCCATCCCGGAACACTGGAAGATATGGCGGGGATACGACTTCGGTTTCTCGAAGCCGTTTTCTGTGGGGTGGTATGCAGCGGACGAGCGCGGGCGGCTCTACCGTATCAAGGAGCTTTACGGTTGCACCGGCACACCCAACGAGGGCCTGAGAAAGGACCCGATGGAACAGGCACGGATGATCCGGGAGGCAGAGGAAAATGACCCGCTGCTGAAAGGCCGGGTCATCCTGGGCGTGGCCGACCCGGCCATCTTCGACGAGAGCCGGGGCGAGAGCATCGCGGACATGCAGGAGAAAAGTCCGAACTTTCTGCACTGGATGCCCGGCGACCACACCCGTCTGGCGGGAAAGATGCAGTTTCACTATCGGCTGGCTTTCGGCGAAGACGGCAGGCCGATGCTGCAGGTCTTCAACACCTGCAAGCACTTCATCCGCACCATCCCGAACCTCGTCTATGACGAGAGCAACGTGGAGGACATCGACACCACCCAGGAGGATCACATCTACGACGAGTGCCGGTATGTGCTGATGGAGAACCCCATCAGCGCCGCAAAGCACACCCAGCCGCCGCCCATGCTGGACGACCCGCTGGATATGGACCCGAGGAAGGACAAGACGAGGTTTATGAGGATATGAACGAAATGGAGAGAAAGCTGCTGGAGGCGATGGCGGGAGAGGGCTTTGGGGACAGAACCCACGGCCTGCAGGGCCTTGCTGCCGGTGTACCGGGCGGGCCGGAGGAATTGCCGGGCTCCGCTGCAGAGGGCAGCGAGAGCTTGACCGATGTACTGAGCGGAGAGCAGCCCATCGGCGAGAAGGAGATCAGCGAGGCGATGGCCATCCTCGAAAAGTACAAGTCGGCCAAGGCCAGTCTCGACAAGCGGATCATCGACAACGAGGAATGGTACAAGCTGGGCCACTGGAAGCAGTATGGCAACCGGGTGATGGAGGGCAAGCGCGCTCCCAGCACGGGGTGGCTGTTTAACTCCATCGCCAACAAACACGCCGACGCCATGGACAACTACCCGGAGCCGAACGTGCTGCCGAGGACGCAGGACGACGAGGAGACGGCGAGGCTCCTCTCCGACATTCTGCCGGTGGTGCTGGAACAGGCGGACTACGAGAGCGTGTACAGCGACACGTGGTGGCGCAAGCTCAAGCAGGGTACCGGCGTCAAGGGCATTTTCTGGGACCCGGCGCTGCGGGAGGGCCTTGGGGACATCGCCATCCGGAGCATGGACCTTCTGATGCTCTACTGGGAGCCGGGCGTAGAGGACATCCAGGACTCGGCCAACTTCTTCTCGCTGGCGCTGGCCGACAACGACCGTCTGGCGGCCCGGTGGCCTCAGCTCGAGGGCAAGGCGGGCAGCAGCGGCATCACCGTGGGGCAGTACGTCAGTGACCAGAACATCGACACCAGCGAAAAGAGCGTGGTGGTGGACTGGTACTACAAGCGGGAGAAGCCCGGCGGCCAGACCGTGGTGCATTACTGCAAGTTCTGCAACGGCGTGGTGCTCTACGCCAGCGAGAACGACCCGGCGCTGGCCGAGACGGGCTTCTATGACCACGGAAAATATCCCTTTGTGTTCGATCCGCTCTTCGTAGAGGAGAACAGCCCGGCGGGCTTCGGGTACATCGACGTGATGAAGGACACCCAGGACGCCATCGACCGGATGACCCAGGCCATGGACGAGAACACGCTGGCGGCCGCCAAGAAGCGCTACCTCATCGCGGACACGGCAGGCGTGAACGAGGACGAGCTGCTGGACACGGCAAAAGACGTGGTACATCTGGTGGGCCGTCTGGATGAGCGGGGCTTCATGGAGCTGGAGACCGCTCCGCTGCCCTCCAACACCATCGCTTACCAGCAGAACCGCGTCGCAGAGCTGAAGGAGATCAGCGGAAACCGGGACGTGAACCAGGGCGGCGCGACCAGCGGTCTGACCGCTGCCTCGGCCATTGCGGCGCTGCAGGAAGCAGGCTCGAAACTGAGCCGGGACATGCTGAAGAGCTCTTACCGCTCCTTTGCCAAGGAGTGCTACTTCATCATCGACCTGATGCGGCAGTTCTACGACGAGAGCCGCGTCTACCGGATCACCGGCCAGCAGGGCGGCACGGAGTACCGGGAGTTCTCGGGACAGATGCTGCGGCCGCAGCCGGTGGAGAGCGTGGGCGGCGTGGAGCTGGGCGCCCATGAGCCGGTGTTCGACATCACGGTGAGCGCGGCCAAGAAGAGTACCTTCAGCCGCCTTAGCCAGAACGAGACGGCGAAGGAATGCTACCAGCTGGGGTTCTTTGCCCCGGCCAACGCCGACGCTGCACTGGCGTGTCTGGACATGATGGACTTCGAGGGCATCGAGAAGGTGCGCCAGAGGGTGGCCCAGAACGGCACCCTGTACCAGCAGCTGCAGCAGGCCATGGCACAGATCCAGCAGATGGCGGCTGTCATCGACCAGCAGAACGGCTCGAATCTGAGCGAACAGGCCGGTGCTGCAGCCGCTGCCATGACCGGCGGCGGGGGCGGTGGAGAGACCAGCGCGAAGACAGTGACGAACTCTCTGGGCGGACAGGTGGGCGGCGAAACGAACCCGCTGGCCACGAAGGCTGCCGAGAGGGCGATGAATATCAATGACCCGAATAAGTGAGGAGGTTCTACATGATCAAAATTATTTATGTGGCAGACCCGGAGGGCGGGAAGCTGACGATGAGGGCCGAGGGCCACGCGGGGTATGCCCCGGCGGGACAGGACATCGTATGTGCTGCGGTGAGCTGCCTGATGCAGACGCTGGCGTACAGCGCTGTGGAGGACGAGAGAACCTCGAGCTGCATCTATCAGGGCAAGGAAGGCCCGGTGGTGAGCGTAGAGGCAGGCGACAGCGTCCTCATGCGGGACAAGTTCGAGCTTGTGGCCGACGGTCTGGACCTGCTGGCCGAACAGTACCCGGAGAATGTGAACTTCAAGAAAAGATGCAAGTGCAGCCCGGCGGTGGACTTGCAGCTGTTTGCGGAAGGCGCCGGTGCCGGTGCAGCGGCTGCTGGCGGCGATGGTGCCGCCCCTGCGACGGCAGAAAAGGCTGCGGCTACTCCCGCCCAGGGCAAAGGCCGGGAGGCTGCTGCCGCTGAGGTGGATGAGATGCTGAGCCCGGCGGAAGAGCCGGACGCGGAGGAAGATGCTGCTGAAGGCGAGGAACAGGACGGTGCGGCAGACAAGAGCGGCACCGACCCGGAGGCGCACCGGAAAGCGTTTGGCGAACTGATGAGGGGCGAGTACAACCGGGAGTTTGGCGAGATGATCGTGCAGGCCACCCAGAAAGCCTACGACAGCATCCTGAACGAGCAGGGGCCGGTGGGGCGTATCCTGAACGCTTTGGGCCAGAAGTACGGCACTACTCCCGGCGACTACGAGGCACTGGCCGCTGCGGTGGAGGGCGGCGTCGTAAAGGACGACGCCTACTACGAAGACATGGCCATGAAGAAGGGCATCAGCGTCCAGCTGGCCAAGGAGATGGACGCGCTGGAAAGCGAGAACGCCAAGCACCGTGCCGCCGAGCAGCAGCGGGCGGAAGCCGCCAAGATGGAAGCCATCCAGCAGGAGTGGGACGCCGCTGTGGAGCGCATCCGGGCTGAAGACCCGGACTTCGACATCAAGACGGCGCTGGCCGACCCGGACTTTGCCCAGATGCTCAAGCTGGGCGTGAAGATGGAGGACGCCTACAAGGCCCGCTACTTTGACGACATCATGGCCCGGAAGACTGCTGAGACCGCCAAGAAGACGGAGAGCGGCGTGGTGGAGCGTATCCGCCAGCGGGGCGCACGGCCCAGCGAGAACGGCACGAACCCCGGCGGCGCGGCGGTGCTGAAGACCGACGTCTCCAAGCTGACGCCTGCCCAGTGCGAAGAGCTGGAACGCCGGGCCATGCGGGGGCAGATCATCACTTTTTAACCGGAAGCTGCCGCTGCCCGGAAGAAAACCTCTCAGCTTTGCAGTCCGCCTGACGGCGGCGCTGCAAAGCAGCTCTCCTAGAAAGGAGAGCCTTTCTCAAAGGAAATGGCGGCTCTCAATAAAGCAAGACACGAAAGGAGAACACAAATGAAAATCCACATGAATCTGCAGCTGTTTGCACAGCCTGCAAACCACACCGGTGCGACTGGCATGAGCGCCGAAATGAAGACCTACTACGAGAAGCGTCTGCTGGACCAGGCAGAGCCGCTGCTGGTGCATGACCAGTTTGGCGACAAGTATCCCATCCCGGCCAACAACGGCAAGACCATCGAGTTCCGCAAGTACGAGAGCCTGCCCAAGGCCACCGAGCCGCTGACCGAGGGCGTGACCCCCAATGCTCAGGCCCTGACCGTCACCCCCATGACCGCCACCGTGAAGCAGTACGGCGGCTGGGCAGCCATCACCGACGTGCTGCAGCTGACTGCCATCGACAACAACATCACTCAGGCGACCAAGGTACTGGCATCTCAGGCGGGCCGCACGCTGGACACCGTGACCCGCGAGGTGCTGGCAGGCGGCACCAACGTCATCTACGCCCCGGCGGGCGACACCGCTGTGACCAGCCGCGCCAATCTGACCACCGCCAGCGTGCTGACACCCGACCTCATCGACCAGGCGGCCACTGCCCTGAAAGCCCAGAATGCCGACGCCATCGGCGAGAGTTACGTTGCTATCGTCCACCCCTATGTGGCCTATGATCTGCGCCGCAACCCGGAGTGGATCGACGTCCACAAGTATGCTGCCCCTGAGAACATCTACAACGGTGAGATCGGCAAGCTGGCCGGTGTGCGCTTCATCGAGACCAGCGAGGCGAAGATCTGGACCGGCAGCGGCTGCCCGAGTGGTCTGGCCGTGTTTGGCACTCTGGTGCTGGCAGCTCATGCCTACGCTGTGACCGAGGTGGAGGGCGGCGGCCTGCAGCACATCGTCAAGCAGCTGGGTGCGGGCGAAGACCCGCTGAACCAGCGTGCATCCGTGGGCTGGAAGGCCATCAAGACTGCGGAACGTCTGTGTGAGCAGTACATGGTCCGCATCGAGAGCATCAGCCCGAAGTACAGTGCGAAGGCGAAGGCAAACTAAGGAGGAAATACTATGGCTACGAAGAAAGAACCTGCGGCCCAGGCCGTGGAGAACGCGGTGGAGACTGTGGAGAAGGTCGAGGCAGCGACCGAAGAAAAGGACGACGGCATGGTGACTATCCACCTGTTCAAGGATGACGACCGCTATTCGGCACCGGTGTTCGTGGGCGTCAACGGCGACAGCTACCTCATCCAGCGTGGCATGGACGTGAAGGTGCCGAAGGCTGTGGCCGAGGTGCTGGAACACAGCATCAAACAGGACGCCGAAGCGGCCCGGAAGAGTCAGGCCATGCAGGCGGCGGCCGGAACCCAGATGATGACCATTTGATATTTCCCCCGGTACAGCTTGCAGGCGCTTGCTGCGCCGGGGGATTTTGTTTTGCAGCGGAGCCGACCGCCGCCAGCGGCGGAAACAGGGAGGCGAGGCTGGGGCAGCGTTCTGCTTTTTCAAAGCCCCGCCAAGGGGTTGAAGAAAAAGCAGCAAACGCAACCCGGATACCTAAGATGAAAGGATTATTAAGAATGACAGCAGGCGAAGCGATAAAGATGGCCGACGAGCTGAGGCCGAACAATCATTTTGAGAACCGGTTGAAGCAGCTATGGCTGCGGCAGGCAGATAGCGGGATGCGCCGGAACATCGTGGAGCGCAGCCAGACCGGCGGCGACTTTGAGGACAAGGGCGCGGATATTCTGTGGAACGACGGGCTGGAATATGACACCCCGCTGCTGGCCTGCTGTGCGGCAGAAGCACTTTATCCGCACTGGCTGGCTGCGCAGATGGACCTTGCACTGGGCGAGACGGCCCGGGCGGCGAATGAGCTGCAGCTCTACACGAGTTATGTGCAGGAGTTTGCGGTGTGGGTGAGGCGGAACTATATGCCGGCAGGCGGCGGGAGGCTGATGACGTGACGAACCTGAACCAGATAAACAGCCAGCGGCAGCTGCTGCGGGTATTCGGCGGGCTGAACGAGGGATATGCGTGCAGCGAGGCAGAGCTGAGCGAAGAAAAGAACTTCTCTTCGCGGGGATACCCGGCCCTCGAGACCCGCAAGCCCCGGCGGAAGGTGCGGGAAGCAGCCGGGATGAACGGGATGTACCATCTGAACGGCCTTTTGACCGTGGAAGGCACGACCCTGCGGTATGCCCCGGATGACGGCAGCGCCGCTGTGGAGCTGAAAGGCGCCCTGAGCGACAACGAAAAGAGACTGGTGGGCATAGGGACCAAGGTACTCATCTGGCCGGACAAGATGTCCTTTGATACTGTGAGCGGAACGCTGAGTGCGCTGGGGTCCAGCTGGCAGCAGGGCGGAGTGAGCCTGACCGTGACCCCCTGCGATGCTGCCGGTGTAGTGTACACGCCGAATCTGTTCGGTGCGACCGAACCGGAAAGCCCGGAGAACGGCGATGTCTGGCTCAAACAGGCCGAAGACGCCCCGTGGAGCTACCGCGACGCCCTGAAGCTCTACAGCACAGCGGGCGGCTGGCAGAACATTCTGCTGAACTACTGCCGAGTGACCTGCAAGGGGCTGGGCGAAGCTTTCAAAGCCGGGGACACTGTGACGCTGACGGGCATCCCGTCTGTGGTGAAGAATGCCTACTCTTCTGATTTCAGCGGGGACGTAGTGGTGGACGACGTGGCCGGAGACTCGGTCATCCTCTCCATCGCGCCGGACATCGAGAGCGTTTTGTACTACGGCACCTGCGTGGTGACAGGCCAGAGCGTGGTGTGGACGGCCATGGACGGCAAGACCACCCAGACCTTCGACGGGCCTTTCCCGGACGTGACGGCCCAGCGGCGGGTGCCGGATCTCGACTGGCTGACGGAGCACAACAACCGTGTATGGGGCTGCTCGAGCACCGAAAACGTCATCTATGCCTGCAAGCTGGGCGACGCCACCAACTGGTTCTCCTACCGGGGAACGGCAGCGGACAGCTACGCCGTGACCGTGGGCAGCGACGGGGCCTTTACCGGTGCGGCTACCTGCATGGGATACGTGCTTTTCTTCAAGGAGAACGGTCTGCACAAGCTGTACGGTACCAAGCCCAGCGACTACCAGATGAGCAGCATCCAGTGTTCGGGCGTGGCCAAAGGTGCGCACCAGAGTCTCTGCGTCATCAACGAGACGCTGTACTACCTCTCGATGGACGGCGTCATGGCGTGGGACGGCAGTCTGCCCACCAAGGTGTCGGCCTCGCTGGACGAAGAACGCCTCAGCCATGTGACGAGAGCCGCCGCCGGCGGGCTGGTGGGCCGGTACTATCTGCACACCGAAAGCTCCGACGGGCAGCGGCTGCTGGTATACGACACTGAGAAAGGGCTTTGGCACGAGGAAGACGCCACCGGCTGGGCGATGTGCAGCACCGGGCGACAGCTCTATCTCTGGGACAAAGAGGCCATCTGGGCCGCAGACGGAAGCCGGGAGGCCAGCGGCGAAGAGGACACGGTGGAATACGAGGCTGTGACCGGTGACATCGGACTCGGGAACCCGGACGACAAGTATTGCAGCCGGGTGACGGTGCGGCTGGACGCGATGGAGCGGACCGTGGTGACGCTCTGGGCCAGCTTCGACGGCGGCGAGTGGCAGGAGATGGGCCGGGTGGACACCGCAGGGAAGCGTGTGAGAGTGAACCTGCCCTTCGTCCCGACCCGTCACGACACCATGCGGCTGCGCCTGACCGGAAAAGGGCAGATCGCAGTGAGGAGCATCGCCATGACGCTGAGCAGCAGCGAGGGCGGAAGAGTGAACGGAGGTGTACCGAGACGTGGCTAGTATCGTGGGACTTTCGAAGATCTCCATGCCGAGGCTGGAGGGACTGGATACGGCCAGCGCCCGCGAGCTGAGGAATTATCTGTACCAGATGCAGGAGCAGCTGGAATATATTTTGAGCAACATTGACACCGAGAATCTCTCGGGGGACTTACAGGAGAAGCTGAAATAGCCCTCTCAGTCGGCTGCGCCGACAGCTCCCCCGAATGGGTGAGCCTTTGGCAGGCCGGGGAAGTCTGAGCGGAACACCTGAGGCCCGACAGGGCGCAAAAGAGCGGGCCTCGATTACGAGGACAGGAGGATATGGACTATGAGCAATTTGAGTAATGCGAGAGCGCAGCTGGAGGAGTGGGAGGCGAAGAAGCCGGAAGACTACACCAGCAAATACAAAGACAGGATAAATGGCGTGATGGGCCAGCTGGACGGGATGAAGGAGTTCAGCTATGACCCCACCCGGGATGCGGCCTACGAGCAGTACAAGAACAGCTACACCCGACAGGCAAAGCTGGCCAACGAGAACGCGCAGGCCAACGCCAGCGCCATCTCGGGCGGGTACGGCTCGAGCTATGGCACGCAGGCGGGCCAGAGCGCCTACCAGAACGCCATGGCGGGCTTGAGCAATGCCACGAACGGGCTGTACAGCCAGGCACTGAACCAGTACACCCAAAAAAAGAGCGACCTGCAGAGCCAGCTGAGCGGATACCAGCAGGCCGAGGCGCAGGACTACGAGAAGTACCAGACCAACTATCAGAACTGGGAGAACCAGCGCAACTACTATCAGAGCGTGTACAATCAGGCGGCTAGCGAAAGCCAGGCAAAGAAGAGCCGGAGTACGGGCATCTTTGGGACGATCCTGAGCGTTGCCGCAAGCCTGCTGCCGCTTCTGCTGTGAAAATAAAGCGCCCAGCCCGGAAGGGCAACGGCGACAACCGCCGCCAGTGGCGGAAACAGGGAGGAGCTGTTGGGGCCGCGGCCAGCAGGATGCAAGCGGCAGCGCAGCAGACGCTGGGAGCCGCAACCCGGACAGCCAAGATGAAACAGAATTAAAAATGCCCAGCCCGAAGGGGCTGAGCTATCAAGAATTATGCAAGATGGAGCTTTTCCTTCAAGGCGTCCTGAAGAACGCCGGAGAAGTTGATGTGTGCGGCCTCGGCTGCATCATTGAGCCAAGCGGGGACGGAGAGGGTCTTTTTAACAGGGCGGAACTGCTTTTGGTAAGCAGCCATATCAAAGGGGACCATGACCACAAAGTCTCCGGCCTCCACCGGAAGAGAGGAAGGAACGGAAGGAGTGGGGCAGACAGCGCACTCTTCCAGCATCAGGCCGATGGCATCCTGTGCCATCCGCACAGCCTCATCCATCGTATCGCCCTGCGTAAAGCAGCCCTCGATGTCGGGGACGGTGACAGAATAACCCGTTTCTTCGGGGTGGAACACCGCGGGATAGAAAACAGCGTTCATAGAAATGCCTCCTTATTTCTTCAGACCGGCCAGTTTGAGGATATTTTTCTCTGTGCCGGGTTTGAGGTCTTTGGCGTGGAAAGGGACGATAGTGGTCTTGCCGGTGGTGGGGTTGTGGTATTTGCGATGAGAACCGTTGGAGCTGACGAACACGAAACCGTTCTGTTCGAGCAGGCGAACGATCTCTTTGGGGGTCATTGGCATGAAGATGCACCTCCGAATCTGTAATTATAATATATACGTGTTTTACGTATTTGTCAAGAATGGAGATTAGAAAATGGGCGTATTCAAGAGATACAAGGACGCGCAGGCGGCGCAGAAGGACGCGGAGAACGCGATGCCGGGGGCGTACCAGAGCAACTACACCGACCGAATCAACGAGGCACTGGACAGCATGGGCGCGGCCAGCAATGCGGGCTATGACGTAGGCACGGACAGCGAACTCTACCGGCAGTACCGCGCAGGCGCGCAGGCGAATGCCAGGGCGGCGGCTGAGAACGCCGCTGCGGGCGCTGCCGCGCTGAGCGGCGGGTACGGCTCGAGCTACGCAAACAGTGTGGCCCAGCAGGGCTACCAGCAGGCCATGGCGAACGTGGACAGCGGGCTGGCCGGGCTGCGGGACAAAGCTCTGACCATGTACCAGCTGAAGCAGAACGGCCTCTCGGGGCTGCTGAGTGCGCTGCAGAATCAGGACAGTCTCGAGGCGGCAGAGCATCAGGGGGCCGTGGCCAACGCGCAGGACTGGCGGGACTACAAGAAGAGCCGGGCAGACCAGGCGGCGCAGGAGAAAAGCGATTTCCTCTCGAACCTGTGGGAGATGGCGAAGAGTGTGGGCAGAGCCGGTCTGACGGCCTACGACACCTACAAGGGCTACACCCAGCAGCAGTGGGAGAACGAGTTTGCCCGGGAACAGTGGGAGTACAACAAAGAGCGCACCGGCCAGAGCGATGCACTGAATGCCTACGAGCAGGCGTTCAACCTGTACCAGCAGGGAGCGGGCGAAGCCGCGAACGCCGTGCTGGGCCGGTATGGTCTGGATACCGGAATCTTCGACAATTACAGCGGCGCACCCATCACCCGCGCAGACAAGGCGGGTGCGCTCACGACCGCAGCCGGGCTGGCAGGCGGCGGCAGCGACGAGGCTGCACGGGCGGTGCTGGAACTGTACGGCCTGGATCCGAACTCTGTGGGAAATTACAGGACGATCGCAGGACGGCAGCTTGCAACGGCGCTGGCAACAAAGAGCGCAGGCAGCTCGGGCAGCTCTTCGGGCAGAAGGAGCAGCAGAACGAAAAGCAGCGGGAGCGGCTGGACGAACAGTCAGCTGCAAAGTATGGCAAAGACATTTTCTTCTATGAAGGGAAATGAGCCGCTGTACGATTTTTACAAGAAGACCTTAACGGATAATGGGTGGCTCAATGCAGATACTGCGAACGACCAGAGTGCAAGCCAGAGCGGCGGCGTAGATATGGCGGCAATGCTGGCAAAGAACTATGCGAAAAAAGGTTATAGCGCGTGGGCTATCATGAACAATATGAGCCAGAACGGGTACAGTGATAACGAAATCGCAAGAGCGCTTGAGAAAGCGGGGGTGAAGGGCTGATGGCGTGGACAGCAGAAAAAGTTAAGGCGATGAGAGAAAGCAACCCGTCGAAGGCGGCAGAAAGCTCTGGGTGGACGGCGGAAAAGGTGAGAGCTATCCGCACCAAGACACCGAATCCGTCCACTGCGTCGAGCACAGTGCCGCCCAAAAGCAACATCTATGCAGATGCCCTGCAGCAGTACACTGAGCGGCACGCCAGCGACATGGGGGAGGTGGATGCGAGGAACGAGCCCTCTCAGGCGCACAGCGGGCGGGGAGAGAACCTCTCACCGTTCCCGTCGGCTGACGCCGCGCGAGAACGGAGCTCCCCTATCAGGGGAGCCCTTCTTAAAGGAAACCCCACCGAAAGGGCGCTGGACATGGGGCAGAAATGGGGTGCTCCGGCGAAGAGCGGGAACGTGCTGGAGAACGTGGGCAGCGGGGCCATGGCCTACGGCACCGGCCGGGCGCAGGAGCTTAGAGCCAGATTTGCCAAGGACAGCGTACCGGACGAGTTTGACCGTATCAACCAGTGGCTGGACACCGGGGACAACAAGAATCTGGCCGACGCGGTGCGCCGGGTGGACAACGCGGGCATCTACACGGACGCCGACCTGATCGAGAAGGGCGGCTGGACACAGGCGCAGATCGACGAGGCCCGAAAGATGAACGCTGCGCTGGACGCCATCCCTGCATGGCAGCGGGGCGTGCGCCGGACGGCGAACACCATCGGCGGCATCGGAGACACGGTGGCAGCTGCCCCGGTGCTGGGCGCGGAGTACGGCGTGCAGGCGGGAAAGAACATTGACGCCACCCTGAAGAACTGGAAACAGGTGGAGCAGGAAGTGAAGGGCGACGAACACGCCCAGAGCCTGTTTGACCTTTTGACCGACGTGGACATGGACTATAACCCCACATGGCCGGAGAGCCGAAACCGGGAGCTGATCTCGATGGGGTACAACTCCAAGGAGATCCGGGAGATGCGCCAGAAGCTGGCGGGGTTGGAAGTGAGCGACGGCATCGACAAGAACCAGAGCGTGGGCTACCAGCTCTACGACCGCGGGCAGCAGCTGACGGCTGCGGCCCAGAGCGGCCTGAGCCCGACCCAGCGGGCCGTGGCGGGGGCCGTGACCAGCGCAGCGGAGAACCTGGCCGTGGCGGGCGTGAACCCGGCGGCAGTGCTGCCCGTCCTGAGCGCACAGGGAGCGGCAGAGGCCATGGGCCAGAGCGCGGAGAAGGGCGAGAGCGCCGGTAAGGCATTGGGCGGCGGCCTCGCCAAGTTTGGCGCAGGGTGGGCCATCAACTCGGTGGGCGCGGCTGACCTTGCAAAGACCATGGGCTCGGACTACGCGAAGGACACACTGGCAGGGCAGATCGCGGACTGGGTGCAGGGGCTGGCAGGCAGCTCGGAGCTGGCGCAGCGCTACCCGGCGGTGGCTGCGGCCATCTCGGGCGGCATCGACAACTCGATGCAGGCCTTTGCGGAAACCTATGCGGACATGGCCATCGACGCTGCGCTGGGGGACAGCGAGGCGGCGAAGAACCTGTTCAGCAAAGACACCCTGCTGACGGCGCTGGAAAGCGGACTCTCCGGCGGCGCGTCCGGTGCGCCGGGCGGCGCTGTCGGCACGGGGTTGGCAAAGCTGAACGGAGGAGACGCAAGCCTGCTGGGGCAGACAGAGCATTATGACCAGATGGACCGGATGAAGCAGGCTGCCGCCCAGCAGAAGGAATGGGAGGCCCGGGCGGCAGAGCCCTCTCAGTCGGCTTCGCCGACAGCTCCCCCAGAGGGGCGAGCCACTGGCGTGCCGGGCAGCTCTGAGCTGGACGCTGGAAGTGCTGCAGGGCGTGAGATGGCGGGCCTTGCGACAGAGGGAAGCGGCAGTGGACCTGCGCAGCAGACACTGGGAGCCGCAACCCGGGAGCAAAGCGCCTTTCTTAAAGGAAACTCCACTGAAAGTATGCAGCGGGCGGAAGCAACTGCCGCAAAATCGGAAAATTCGGCGGTGCGGCAGTTTGCCGAAGTGGCGGCGAACGACAGCCTGACGGGTAAGACCATCGGGCTGTTTACGCCGAACGCCGAGAACCGGGAAAACCGTGCGGCCTTTGAGCAGGCTTACGGCGTAACGCTGCCCGACACTGCGGGCGCGACCCGCCGGATGCTGCGGGAGATCGCCGCACAGCAGAAGGCGAAAAGCGAAGCGGTGCCTGCCGTACAGAGTGCAGAGCTGCCCAGCGAAGCTGCGAGTGCGCCGCAGACGGTGCAGGATGCTCCCGCAGAAACCGCCGACGCCATGCCGGAAACGGCTGCGCCGGACAACGTGCGTGAAGCGACTGCCGCTGTAGGTGAAACCGACAGCTACGAGAACGCCCCGCTGCGGGAGACTCTGGGACTCCGGCCGGAAGCGCCGAAGACCCAGCGGGAGGCCGAGGTGCAGCGGGCGCTGGAAGGCTGGCGGGTGACGGACAAGGCAGCCGAGACCATCAGCAAAAATATGCCGGACAGGGTGGACGCCGACCGGTACGCGGCCGCAGCGTCGCCGCTGTACCGGCTGGGCCGGAGCGGTGCTGCCACCTTTGCGCAGGCGCTGGAGCTGGCGGGCAGCATGAGCGGCACGGCGGCGGACATCAATTATATCCTGAGCACCGACGTCGGCCGGACGGCCCTTGAGATCGCCTACACCCAGGGCAAGGGCGAACGGATGCTGTATGCCGAAAAGATGGCCGGCCTGGGCGGGACACTTGGCAGCGAGAGCACCAGCGGCAGGGGCGAGGTATACGCCAAGGACACGATGCGGCCGGAGGGCGACGCGGCCGACCAGATCATCCGCCTGAATGCGGCGGCCACCGGCACGGATGCTATCCTGTACAATGTGCTGCAGAACGACCGGAGCATCAGGGCCTATGTGGACACCGAGACGGCCCGGATCTTCTTCGGAGACAACGCGCAGGACATCTTCGGCACGGTGCTGCACGAGGACTACCACTGGTACAACGCGCTGGATGCCGAGGGTGCAAGGACTTTGCAGGAGCACGCGCTGGAATATCTGGCGAAGAGCAGCGGCTACGAAAGCCTGGACGAGATGGTCCGGGCAAAGCTCGAGGACTACAGCGCCCAGAGTCTGACCTACGAGCAGGCAGCGGAAGAGCTGGTGGCCGACGCATGGCGGGGCATCTTTGACAGCGAGGAGAGCTTTAAGCGCTGGGTGACGTTCCAGCGCGGGCAGGCAGAGAAGAACGCAGGCAAGAGCGGCGCCATCCACAAGGTGATGGAGCAGGTGCGGCAGATGCTGGATGGGCTCATCAGCCGGGCGAAGGAAGTGCTGACCATCGACCCGGACGACCGTGCTGCCCTGAAGGCGAAGCGTCTGGCCGAGGCCGAAAAGCGCACTTTGCAGGACGAGTATTTCGCCCACGCAGAAAAGGCCATGGACAACCTGCGGACGGCAAAAGAAAACGCCGCAGCCCTCAAGACCGAGAGCGCGGCGGAAAAGCAGGGGGTTCGGTTTTCGATTTTGAAGGATAAAACTGGAGAGTCTTATATCAAAATCGACGAAGATATTTTGAAAGATGTTCCACAGGAAGAGTGGAAGTCTACGGTCAAGCAGGCCATCAAGGAGCGTTTCCCGAACGGCTTTGAGCGGAACGGCTGGACGATTCTGAACCATAAAGACGGGCGAAATGAATTTGTCTGGTCAAAATCGACCAAAGCGCTTCAGTGGGAAAATGCTGAAGCTTATGCAGACAAGATGCGGATGGCAGCCAATCTGGACGAGATCATCCGGACGGCAGACGAAGTATACCGTGAGCCTGCGAACCACAAGAATGCGGAAGCGTTCAACCGGGGAAAAATCAAGATCCAAGTCGGGCAGAATGTCTATGAGGCGGATGTGCTGACGGCCATCAAAACGGACCAGCGGGAGATATTCTATGATATTGTGGACATTAAGCCCATAAAAATAGAGACCTCCGGCAAAGCCCACATAGAATCCGAAGATTCGAGGAGCAGCGGGCCGGAGGTCTCGGTAGAAGCCTCCGGTGGTACCCACGTAGAATCCGAAGATTCAAGGAGTAGATTGCCGGAGGCCTCTAAACAAAGTATAGCACAACCCTCCGGCGAAAGCAAGAGAACCGACGAGCCTGTGAAGAAAACGGTGCGGTTTCAGCTGAGCGAATCCCGGCGAAACCAGAGTGAGCTTCAGAAAGAAAGCCGGGAGCTGGAACGTCAGCGCCGCGCCCTGAAGGAAGAGCGTGCAAACTGGCAGGAAAGCAACGAAGTGCGGGCTATCGAAGAAAAGAAAAAAGCCTATGGCCTGTTCTCGGAAAAGGGCAAGGCATTCAGGGCCAGCGAAGAGTACCAAAGCTATCTGGAAAAGCGCAAGGAGTTCAACCGGCGCGGCGCAGAACTGGAAAGCCGCATCGGCGAAGTGAACGATAAGCTGCGGCAGGCGCAGGCCGAAGTGGAAAACGCCCGACAGGCCGTGAAGCAGGAGCAGCAGAAGGTGTATGATACCAAGGCCAAGGCGGCGGGCGGAAAGCCTGAGTACCGCCGGAAGTTGGCCGTGGAGCAGTTTGGAACGACAGACCGTTTTGAACGGGCAGGGTACATCCTGCCTGATGGCCGGATGCTGAATTTTGCGCAGAATGACGGCACCCGGGACACTGACCACAGAGAAATACTGGACGCGTTCGGCCCGGCGGAGGTGTCCAACGGCACAGAGGCCCTGAACGAGTTTCTGGCAGACGGCAATGTGCGTGTGATGGCTGAGGCCCCGGGCGTTGACATTGCGGCAAAGACCCCGCCGACCGAACAGCAGCTGAGACAGATCCGTGCGATGGTGGAGCAGCTGGGCAGCGAGAAACGGCGTTTCACCCTCGACATCTCCACCACCGACGGGCGGGTGGCTGCCAGCAAGGAGTACAGCGGGAAGGTGGATGCCGACAAGGTCGTAAGAGAGATTCGGGAATACTACAAGACCGGGGAACTCCCGGCAGAGAGTGAGCTGGCACGATTCCGCTACCAGCGGGCCGAGCAGGCCGACCGGGAGGCGAAGCAGAACCAGCAGCGGCAGGCAAGCCGGGTACTGGCGGAGAAGGCAGCGGCCTTTGACACCCTGAACCAGTTCTTCGGCCTGACGAAGAACACCCGGCTCTCGGACGCTGCTCTCGAGAGTCTTGCCATCCGATGGACCAAGACCAACGGTAGCAGGGCCGACCGGACGAAGCTGGCAAACGAGACGCGGGCGCTGGTGGAGTATCTGCGCTCGGAGGGAGCGAACATGGCCAAGGCGCAGGGACTGGCCGAGACGCTGGCGGGCGAGGTACTGGACGAGGCCACCTACCGGAACACGGAGCTGTGGAACCAGTACCCCGACCTGCATGACCTGACCTACACGGTAGACAAGAACGGCAAAGCCAAGGCCGAGCTTGTGAAGCGGTACGGAAATTGGACAGAGGCGGTGGCCGAGGCCCGGCGCCACGGCGTGAAGCTGCGGCAGGCAGAGGGATACCGGGACGGCAACCCGGCGGAACAGTACGAGGCCATCGTGAACGACACCCGGGCCGTGGGCGGCGTGAAGGAGAGCGCGGCAGCACTCTTCCGCTCGGCGGCACAGGAAGCGGGGGTGGCGGGCGCAGCCAGCATGGAGAGCACGGAATGGCTCGACGTGCTGATGAACGTACACGACACCATCAAGCCCAAGATGATGAGCCGGTTCGCGGACGTGGCCGAATACGAGGACGCCAAGGTGGAGCTGGCGGGCCGGATGATCGGCGACATCATGAGCCACCCGGAGATGACCGACGCCGAGGCGGTGTTCGAGGGCATCTTAAAGCACAACCGTGAAGTGGCCGCAATGGCCGCCGGCAGCGAGGAGCGGGCGGCTGAGGTGACGAAGGGACTGAAGAGCGTGCAGCAGGCCCAGAGAAAAGCCTTTGCCGACCGGATGCGGGAAAACAGCCGCAGCCAGAGCGCCGAGGTCAAGAGCGTGAGCCGGGCAGAACGACAGCTCAACGAGAATCTGGAAACGCTGGGCGCACAGGTGAGCACAGCAGCGGGTCTCGACGAGAAGATGACCGCTCTGCGGGAAGCCTACGAGCGGGAATGGAAGGCCGAAAAGAACCGGATGAAGCAAGCCCGGCAGGAGATGCTGGACGAGATAAAGCTGGAGCGCCGACAGCTGCGCTCGCAGATCAACGACCTTTCCTGGCAGGTGGCCGGAGAGCAGCAGAGAGCCGACCGGGCGGAACGGCAGCTCATCTTCCAGGAGAACGACATTCTGGAATGGGAACAGGAGAACCAGCGGAAGGCCGAAGCCTGGCAGCAGGAACAGGCCAAGCGGAATGCCATTGCCATCGAGGCGGCGCGCCAGCAGCGGGACGAAGACATTGCCGTGGCCAAGGCGCTGGCCGAAAAGCGGGTGCAGAAAGCCCGGGACGCCCGGAAGGCGGACGAACTGAAACGGAGCATCCGGAACAATGCCGCCCAGCTCAACCAGATGGTGCTGCGGCCGAAGCCCGGGAAATATGTACAGAAGAGCCTCATCGTGCAGGCCGCCGAGGTGGCGAAGCTGGCAGACACGGCAGTGCTGAACAACAACGCCGTGGCCAAGCTGACTGCCTTGCAGGACAGCATCCGGCGCAGCGGAGAGATGGACGTCGGCATCCACGCCGACTGGGAGAACAGCGGCGTGGAAAACCTCATCCAGACACTGCGGGACGATATGAACGCCAGCAAGCAGGCAAAGCTCGACCGGCTGCGGCAGCAGCTGGAAGAAGCCAAGGCCCTGCCGGATGGCGACAAGGCCGAACAGCTGCGGGACCGGCTGCGCCAGCGCATCCGGGAGACGGAGAACCGCACCTATCTGCCCATGACGGTAGATCAGCTGCGGATGCTGAAGGCCATTACGGCCAGCACGCTGCACATCATCCGGACCGAGAACAAGACCCTGAGCCTTGCGAGGGCAGAAGAGGTGGACGGCATGGCCATGAAAGCCGCCCGCGAGGTGCTGAACTCGGAGGGCAACGGCTTCGGAGAGAAATTTGAAAAGGCGAAGGGCGCGATGAACCGCTACCAGCTGGACATGCTGGGCGGCACGAGAATGTTCCGGCGTCTGGGCGGCTACACCAAAAACGGCCAGATGGAGAAGCTGGGACAGATGCTGAACGACGGCCAGCGGCGGCAGACGGAGATCCTCGTGGAAGGCGAAAGCCTGTTTGCCAACGTGACCGGCAAGGAACACCTGAAAGAGGTGGAAGCTTTTGCCGGCCCCAGCGCGGAGCTGGTGGACATCGGATTGAAGGACAGCAAGGGCAACGCCGTGCCGCTGAACCACGCACAGCTGTGCAGCCTGTACATGCTGCTGCGCAACGAGGACAGCCGCCACCACCTGATGACCGGTGGCCTGACCCTGCCGGACGCTGCCCAGTACGCCAAGGGCAACATCGAGAGAGCCTACCAGCGCAGCCAGACCGTGATGCTGGGGACACTGGTGAACGCCGACGGCACCCCGATGGCCGACACCATTTTGCAGACGGTACAGGACGCCATGACGGACTATGACCGAAACTGGTGCAAGGACATGGAGGACTTTTTCGGGCGGTACACCACGAACCTCATCAACGAGACCAGCATGAAGCTGCTGGGCTATGACCGGGCCACCGTGAAGAACTACTACCCCATCGCGGTAGACCGGAGCACGCTGGCGACGGAGATCGAGGGCGTGAAGATGGATGCCACCATCGAGGGCAGGGGCTTTTTGAAGGAGCGCGTGAAGAGCGACAAGCCCATTTTGCTGGAAGAGTGCCAGAACGTGGTAAAGCGGAGCCTGCGGGACACGGCAGCCTATGCGGGCCTTGCGGCCCCCATCCGGGACGTGCAGAGGGTACTGAACAGCACCGTGGAGACGGCAGAGGGCATCGGTGTGCTGAAGGACAAGATCATCGGCGAGAAGTGGGGAAAGGAGACGGTAAGCTACATCAACGACCTGCTGACCGACCTGCAGACCAGGCAGCGGCACCGCAGCAGCACCATGAGCCGGGCGCTCGACCGGATGCGGGGCAACTACGCCGGGGCCATCCTGACCGTGAACCCGGGCGTGGCCATCGCGCAGGCAGCCAGTCTGCCCACGGCGGGCGCTGTGCTGGGAGCAGACACCATGGCGGCGGTGCTGCCCTTCGTGAAGAATTTCTCGGGCAAACAGCGGGCCGCGCTGGAAGCAGAGATACGCCAGCACGGCGACGCGCTGCTGCAATACCGCCTGCGCGGCACCAAGCGGGGAGAGATGAGTTCCATCGGCGCGCACAAAAACCTTGTGGCCAAAGCGTCGGAAGCCATGCCTGCCGTGACCGGCTGGATCACCGGCATGGACGAGATCACGGTGGCAGCGCTGTGGGAGGGCTCAAAGCGGTATGTGGAGCACCACGCAACGGAGTTCGGCGAGGGTGCCGCGGAGAAGGGCAGCGAAGCCTACTGGGAAGCCGTGAACAAGATGTACCAGCGGGTCATCGAGGAGACCCAGCCCAACTACACCACCATGCAGCGGGCGGGCATCCAGCGCAGCGACAACGAGTTTGTAAAGACGCTGACCATGTTTACCACCCAGCGGTTCCAGAACTACGGCATTCTGGCCGACGCCGTGGGCGACTACAAAGCCCAGAAGGCCCGGTATGCTGCCGACCAGAGCGCGGAAAACAAAGCCGAGGTGCAGCGGGCTGGGCAGAGCCTGCGCCGGGCGGCGGCAAGCCAGGTGGTGCAGACGGCGGTGTTTGCCCTGATGAAGATCGGCGCAGACTTCTTGCTCCACCGGTGGGACAGGGAGCAGGACAAGAACGGAGACGTTACGGCGAAAAGCCTGGGCAAACGGTTCTTCGACCTGTACACTGAAAGTGCGGCCGGAAACTTTTTGTACGGCTCGGAGATCTACAGCGCCCTGACCAACGCCCGGGACGGCAAGGACTATGACGTGGTGAGCGCCACCAACATCAGCGCGGTGAACGACCTGTTTGCTGCCTTTACCAAGACCGTCAAGCTGCTGCGGACGGACACTGGCGAGATGAGCGAGGAAGAGCTGACAGCACACCACCAGAAGCTGAACAAGGCGGTGCTGAAGGACATCCAGTGCGGCCTTGAACTCTACGGCGTCCCGGCGGCGAACATCCGGAAGGTGATGCAGGCGTTTGAAGGCTACTGGGAGGATGCACAGGCCATCGGCAGAGGCGAAGGATTTAGCTTTAACTCTGCACCCTCTTCGGCCACCGGGCAGTACGACCGGCTGTACAACGCCATCCAGAGCGGGGACAGCGATGAGGCTGTGGCGGCGATGAAGAAACTGGAGCAGATGAACAAGACGGACAAGGTGGACAGCGAGCTGGCAAGGCGGCTGAAACAGTACGACGCCGACGTGCTGGCGGCGGCCGAGGCCCGGAACGCCGGGAAGACCCGGGCCGAGGAAAAGGCCCGAAAGGCCGTATTTGAGAAGCTGCGGGAGGGGCTGGATGTCGCCCCTGTGACAGACAGGGCCAAGGGCAAAGCGGACGCGGCCCGGCGGGCGCAGCTCATCGACCTTGTGAACAAGGCGGTGGACGGAAAGGCGGACGAACTGCTGACAGGCAGCAAGGACGGCAGCATATACGACGCGCTCCTGGACGAAGTGAAAAATGGCCGGGTGGAGGACGCGCAGGAGGAGCTTGACCGCCTGATGACCGCAGGCAAGGACAAGGGCAGCATCAAGAGCAAGATCACGGAGAGCGTGAAGGAAGAATATCTGGCCGGAAGCGACCGGGACCGGGAGAAGCTGGAGAAGAAGCTGCTGGCCCTCGAGGACGCAGAGGGAAAGCCCCTGTACGAGGAAAAGAACTTTACCCAGTGGGTGAAGGATGCGGACAAGAAGGCCGAGAAGGCGAAGGACGAGAGAAATTGGTGGGAGGAGGTGAAATAATGGACGAAATGTGATATAGTAACCATGAAGGGGGTTGATACTATGGAGCCTGAAAATAGTCGAGAGACTGCATTGGAAGAGCTTACGCGGGAAGCTGCTGAGACAAAGGCGGCGATAGCGGCCGGAGAATGGCCGGTATTTGATACCGCTGATGAGTTGTCTGAGGCGCTGGGCCTCTGAATTGGATTTGAAAAGAGCAGACGCTCTGGCAATGAACCAGGGCGCCTGCTCTTTTTGTTTGTATGAATAAGTCCGCAGTAGTTTTGTTACGAGGGGCGTGGTAGGCTTTTTATAGAGTGCTTGCCCTACTGAGAGCGGCAGCGGACCGGAAGGAAAACTCTCAGCTTTGCAGTCCGCCTGACGGCGGCGCTGCAAAGCAGCTCCCCTAGCGAGGGGAGCCTTTCTCAAAGGAAGGAGCTTCAAAGTGAAAGTAAGAGTAGTGAAGGACCATTTTTGCGGGACAGGCTGGCGGGCGGAGCCGGAGACGCTGTACCTGGGCGGCGTGGGCGCCGTATACGTGGAAAAGCTCGAATTCGAGCTGCCGGAAGAGTGGGACGGGCTGGCCGTGACGCTGCACATCGAGCAGGAGGGCGGGACTGTGCCGCAGCCGATGCTGCTGGATGGAAATAATAACGCTCCGGTGGACGGGCGTTTCACGACGGCGCGGCAGGGCCTCTGGATGCTGATGGCCACGGACGGCGAAGGCCGGCGCGAGATGACCATGCCCGGGAAATATGTGTGCTACCAGACGCTGGAAAACGGCGAGGGAACTGGCGCAGACGGACCGGCGATGCCGCTGCGGTATCAATATTTACAGCTGGTGCTTGAACAGGAAGCCCGGGCAGCGCTGGAAGCACAAAGAGCCGCCCGATACCGGCAGTGGGTGGCCGACCGATGCGCTGCAAAGGAACACGCGCTGCTGCTTGAAGCGCTGAGCGGAATGCGTTACTCCGACGCCAGCGCATGGGACATGATAGCGCAGCTGAAGCAGCGCTGGAACAGCCCCCCGCCGGAGCAGGCAGAGCCGGTGGCAGTGGAGAGCATTCGGCTGGACAGCAAAGAGCTGAGCATAAAAGTGGGAGAGTCCTGCCCCCTGAAAGCCACGGTGCTGCCCGGAAGCGCACCTCAGACCGTGGAGTGGATGGCCGAACCGGAAGGCATCGTGCAGCTCCGGGAAAATACTCTGACCGCCGTGAAAGGCGGCACAGCGCTCCTGACGGCCATCGCAGGCGGAAAGCTGGCGCAGCGCAGAGTGCGGTCGGTGGCTGTATCGCTGGAAAAGCTGGTGCTGGACAAACCGTCCGTAAAGCTGAAACAGGGAGAGTCTGTGACTCTGACCGCGACTCTGACGCCGACCCAGTCCACCGTGACAGCGGTGAGCTGGACAACGAACAATGCGGCGCTGGCCGTGATGAAAGACCAGACGACCGCCGTAGAAAACGGAAAGGCCGTGAACACGCTGGCAGCCCTGAAGGACGGCAGCTGCATCATTACTGCTGCCGCCGGAGGAAAGAGCGCCGTGTGCAGTGTCACGGTGGAAAAGAATGGACAGAGCGGCGGGGATGAACCTGCCATCGTGATGTATGCGGTATCCAACCGGCTGAACGGGCTGAGCACGAGCCGGGCGGACGTGGTCGTCCAGAGCGGCAAGGCGTACACCGCGGCTCTGACGCTGAACGAGGGATACTGGCTCATATCCATCAAGGTGACGATGGGCGGCGAAGACGTGACAGCCACCGCATGGAACGAGAAAAAGATGACCGTCTCCATCCCCGATGTGACGGGAAACATCGTCATAACGGCAGAGGCGAAGCTCCCGATGCTGAAGGAACTGGCGGTGGGAGCGGTGACAAAACTGGTGGAAAAGGACGGGGCAGCGGCGGAAGAATTCATGGTCATAGCGCAGGACTACGAGAAAGAGCTGAACGGCAAAGGACGGACGCTCCTTGCCCGGCGGCACGGTATCACCGGGAAAAAATGGAACACGACATGGTGTACGTATGCCGACAGCCTGATTGACGTCTACCTGAACAGCGAATACCTGAAGGACGCCCCACAGGCGCTGAAAGACATTCTGACGGAGACGAAATTTTACTACACGCCCGGCTACTCCGAAAGCGGCAGCAGTTATACAGGAAGCCACACGGTGACCACGCTGAGCCGGAAGGTCTTTTTGCCCTCGTGCTATGAGTTCGGATTCGAGTCATACGGATACACTTCGGCCAGCAGCCCGAAATACTACCACCTGGAAGGCTCGACCTTTGCCGATGCAAAGAAGCTTGCTCTGGCGCTGCTGGCGGCGGATGCCGAAACGGCGGGGAGCGTACCGAACACCTATTTCCATTTCTGCCTCTGGACCCGGACGCCGGTACTGAACGACTACGGCAGCGGTCTGACCGGAAGTGCGCTGAAAGAGTATCTGTACAAGTGCGCTGAAGCGGTGTGGGCGCAGATGCTGACGGCACCGGATAAGCTGAACTGGGGCGGATACAAGGTGAACGAACCGGAAAACACGAGCTGGCCTGACCTTTACAGGTGCTGGACGCACCCCTGTTTTACACTGCCGGGAAATACCGTTATCGACGCAAAGGGAAATATCGTGGAGGTGAGAGAAGAATGAGCACGGATAATGCACTGGACGCCCTGACGGCGCGGATGCTGGAAGCCGTAAAGAACACCCGCGAAAGTGCGGACTCCGCTGCAGCCAGCGCCCAGCAGGCACAGAAGATGGCGGAGGGAGAGATGCAGGGAACGTCGCTGACTGGCGCAGAGAAAAAGCTGTTGGTGCAGATATTGCAGCGGGCGGCGAACAAGAACAGCGAGATGCAGCCCGCGGTGGATGAGCTGAAAAAGCTCTGGAAGGAGAGCTCCTGATGATAGAACGCAATATCTCCCTCGCCTCGACGGGTTCGGCGCGGACATCGGGCTGTGACAACCAGCTGCGTCTGGGCTACAGCAGGAACCGGGGGATATACCGGCTGAACATCACCCAGACCGGCGAGTGGGAGGGAATGACCATCCGGGCGCTTTGGCACACAGAGCGGGGAATGCTGTTTTCGTCGCTCGTGGAGGACGGAAAAATAGAAGTACCCGCCATCGTGACCTCTACACCCGGGTGCGGCAGGCTCGTCTTTGAGGGAAGCGACGGAACCCGCACCCTGACCAGCGCGGACATCAAGTACAGCGTGGCCATGAACAGCGGCACGATGGGGGACATCCCCGAACCGCCGGTGCCTGCATGGCAACAGCTGGTAGCCCTCGTGGAGCAGGCAAAGGACGAGGCGTGGCAGGCCGGAGAGGACGCCAGACAGAGCGCCGCAAAGGCCAATGAAGCATATGAAAACACCATCGGCGCAAAAGACTCGGCTGTAACGGAGATACGCAAAGCCGAGACGGATGCACTGAACAATGTGGAGGCATCAGCCGGCCCGGCGGCGTCTGCGGCTGCGGATGCTGCCGCAGCAGGCGCAAAGGAAAAAACCGAAAAGGCCATTCAGGAAGTAAAGGACAGCGCGGTAAAGGAAGTGAAAGATGCCGCAGCAGGGGCAGCCGCCCGCGCTGCCCAGTCGGCAACGGATGCGGCCAGCTCTGCCGCCGAGGCAAAGAAGACAGCCCAGGACATCCAGGACTACTACGACGGCGTACAGGATCTCGTGACCGACACGCTGCGAGACTACACCGGCGGCTACTACCGCAGCTATGATTTGACCATTCCGGCGGCGGGCTGGAAAGAGATGGCCAAGTCCGTAGGACGCTACTGGTACAGCTGCGACGTGGCCATCGAGGGGTGCGACAGCTCTTACGTCCCGATGGGGACCCTGACGCTGGACACGGCCGGAGAGGTCGAAAAGGCAAACCTTGCGACTGTGCTTCAGACCGTGGAGGGCGGTGTGCGGTTCTACGCTGCCATCCCCCCGAAGGTGAACATCCGTGCCTTTGTAACGCTGTTTGCAAAGGGAACGGCATCGATGCAGCAGGCATCCGCTGAAGAAGTGCAGAGGATGCTTGACGAAATTTTTAATGGATAAAAGAAAGAGAGGAAAAAACACATGGCTAGTTATGATTTGACCCGTATCCCCGCGCTGCGCGACCTGCAGGAGCTGGGCCGCCGCCAGAAGAATGTGACGGACGGTCTCGGCCAGCGCGTATCTGCGCTGGAGACCAATGCTCCCACCAAGGTGAGCGACCTGACGAACGACAAGAAATATCAGACGGAGACGGAAGTCTCCGCCGCCATCAACAAAGCTGTCGCTGCGGCAGACCACCTGAAGCGCAAGAGCGTCGCCTCGACCGGGGACATCGACCTGAAGGCGGCAGACGCTGCACAGTACATCTACATGGTCCCGAAGGGTACTGCCGGCACCTCCGACAAGTACGACGAGTACATGGTCATCGACGGCGTGCTGGAAAAGATGGGCGACTGGAAAGTGGATCTGAGCGGCTATGTCCAGAAGGAAACCGGCAAGGGCCTCTCGACCAACGACTACACCAGCGCGGATAAGCAGAAAGTGACCAACATGGAAAAGACCATGGACGCCCGCATCACTGCCAGCATGGCGACCGGCACCGAAGTGAACGCGATGCTGGATGAACTGTTTGGCTCTTAAAGGAGGACAAGATGGGGATAACGCTTGCTCATCTGAAGGAAGCCGTGGACCGGCTGCTGGACAGGATCGCGCTGGTGGCTCAGACGGCCTCCAAGAGCATCGAAGAGATGGGAAAGACAAAGGCAGATAAGGTGAACATCATGTCTTTGACCATCCCGGCCAGCGGCTGGTCGAGTGACAGCACTGCGGGATGTCCATATTATCTGGACATCCCGGTGTCCGGCCTGACGGCAAACGACTGTGTGGCCGTAGTGGTAGCACCGACCTGTGCAAAGACCGCCCTGACGGCAGGACTCACATCGACCGAAAGCTTTGCAGGAAAACTGCGGCTGCGAGCGCAGCAGACGCCGACAGCTGCCATCACGGCAGTTTATTACATTGTGAAATAGGAGGGATGGACCTATGGCATGGGGTCCCATATCGGTCGGCGGCAGTGTGAGCGGTTACACGCTGCCGACAGCAACGGCCAGCGTCCTTGGAGGCGTGAAGACCGGCAACAACATCACCAACTCCGGCGGCACCATCAGCATCACCAAAGCCAACGTGACGGCAGCGCTGGGTTATACGCCGCCCACCGCCAACACCTGGCGCGGGGTACAGGACGACCTGACCAGCACAGCCACCGACCAGAGTCTGAGCGCAAATCAGGGCAAGGTGCTGAAAGGCCTCCTGGACGGCAAGGCAGCGTCCAGCCATACCCATGACGACCGGTACTACACCGAGAGCGAGATGAACACCAAGCTGAATGGCAAGGCGAACGCAAGCCACACCCACGATGACCGGTATTACACCGAAAGCGAGATGAACACCAAACTCAACGGCAAAGCCAACAGTTCCCACACCCACAACTACGCCGGTTCCGGCTCTGCGGGCGGCACGGCCAACTCGGTCAACGGCCTGACCTTCGCTGCCCAGACCACCGACCCGGGGGCGGGAAGCGCATTGACCACCAACAAGGTGCTCATCGTGTACGTGTAAAGGAGGCTGAATATGGCAAAAGCAGTTTATGTGGGCGTTAACAGCAAGGCCCGCAAGATGAAAAAAGCCTACGTCGGCATCAGCGGTAAGGCCCGCAAGGTCAAGAAGATGTACATCGGTGTCGGAGGCAAGGCGAGGCTGTGCTACAGTGCAGAGCTGGAAAGGTATGGAATGGCTGCGGCGCTGAGTGCTCCACTGGATAGTATGCGGGCCGCGACCGTCGGCAAATACGCTTTGTTTGCGGGTGGATATATCAGGTCCGTTTTTGGCTACAGCGTCAGCAGTTCCGTGGATGCCTACAATACCTCCCTTACGAAGAGCACACCGACAGAGCTGAGCTGCATACGGTGCGGTCATGCGGCGGCATCTGTCGGCGGCTATGCGCTGTTTGCTGGCGGCGCATCGTCATATAATATATTCGGTTATGACAACATCGTGAGCTCTGTGGATGCATACGATGCCTCTCTGACCCGCAGTGCCGCCCACATAATAGGCGCCACAGCCGCGATCGGAGGTGCAGCCGTCGGAAACTACGCGCTGTTCGCAGGTGGGACGGTCGACTGGCCAATAAATGAAAATAACGTGACGAGCGATGTGCTGGCGTACGATTCCTCACTCACCTTCACGACAGCACCTTGGTTGAGTGTTGCACGAGCGAATGTGAAAGGCGCAAGCGTAGGCAATTACGCACTGTTCGCTGGCGGAAAGGCCAATAGTTTTTGTACGACAGTGGACGCCTACAATGCTTCGCTCACCCGCACCACCGCGACCGCTCTGAGCAGCGCGGAAAACAACAGCGCCGCTGCAACTGTCGGGAACCACGCAATATTTGTGGGCAACACTGCCTCCGCAGACATCTACGATGCCTCCCTCACCAAAACGTCTGCCGCCATCCTGAGCACGGCGCGGACGGGTCTGGCTGCGACGACGGTCGGAGACTACGTCATCTTTTCAGGAGGTGGAGTGGCAGATTTCTGCGACGCATCTCTGACCCGGAGCAGCATCGGCACCAGCATGACGGGCTATGACATGGGTGCTGTGACCATCGGGGACTACGCTTTGTTTGCAGGCGGACATTCCGGTGACACCAATTACGATTCCGTCGAAGTCTACACCGCATAAAAGAAAAGGAGAAATCAAAATGGCACGATACAAAATTTACGACAACAAATCTGACGTCATCACCCCGGTGGGCGAGAAGCTCACCGCTGAGCAGTGGCTGGACCGTTACCAGTGGGGCCGCTACACCAAGATGATCGTGGGCGGCGGCATCATCAACGGCAGCGTCGCACTGGTCTTCGACAATGAGGTGGAGCGTTACCGCAAGGCAGGCTGCGATTTCAGCAGCTGCACCACCGACGAGGACTATCTGGCCGCCATCGAGGCCTTTGAGGATAACCCGCCCATGGCAGACGCCGGCGTCTCCGACCAGACCCGCATTGCGGACGCTCTGGAAGACATGGTGGCGCTGAGCCTGCCAGACGCAGAATGAGAAAGGAGAACAAAGTTATGAGCAACAAGGAAAAACTGACCGAGCGCTGGACGCAGGGCCGCATCTCTGAGGCGATGCTGCGGGTGTATGTCCGCAAGGGCATCATCACCAAGGCGGATTTCGAGGAGATCTGCGGGAAGAAGTATTAAACCTCTCAGGCGCTTCGCGCCAGCTCCCCTATTAGGGGAGCCCAGGAGGAGAAAGGATTTGAAATGTCCATCAGAGAATATTCCATGACCCGCGACTCCACCCGGCAGCTTTCGCCCAGCTTCCGTGTCCGCGAGTTCGCCTGCAAGGGCAGCGACGTCGTCCTCATCGACGACGAGCTGGTGGTGCTGCTGCAGTGCATCCGGGAGCACTTCGGCAAACCGGTACATATCACCAGCGGCTACCGCACCGCTGCCCACAATGCCGCCGTGGGCGGCAGCAAGAGCAGCCAGCACCTGCTGGGCCGGGCGGCAGACTTCTACGTCGAAGGTGTGCCGGTGGCGACTGTCGCCGCCTACGCTGAGACCTTGCTTCCCGGGCGCGGCGGCATCGGGCGGTACCCGAAGGATGCAAAGCATCCCGCCCGCAAGACCGGCTGGGTGCATATCGATACTCGGGCGGGCAAGAGCCGGTGGACCATGTAAAGGAGTGAAGAAAATGAAGGATACCATTTGCACCGCGATCGGCATCATCGGCGGTGTCATTGCCTCGCTGTTCGGCGGCTGGGACACTGCCCTGCAGACGCTGGTCATCTTTATGGCCATCGACTACATCACCGGTCTGGTGGTGGCGGGCGTGTTCCACGCCAGCCCCAAGACCAAGACCGGCGCGCTGGAAAGCAAGGCTGGCTGGAAGGGCCTCATCCGCAAGGGCGAAACGCTGCTCATTGTGCTGGTGGCCTGCCAGCTTGATGCCGTCATCGGCGGCAGCTTCGTCCGCGACGCGGCGATCATCGGCTTTTCGGCCAACGAGGCCATCTCCATCGTCGAGAATGCCGGCCTGATGGGTCTGCCCATCCCCGCAGCCATCACCAAGGCCATCGACATCCTCAAGCAGCGGGCCGAGACGCCCGAGAAAGGCAAGGATTGAAATGAAAAAGAAGATCTCTGCCGGTACTCTGACCCGTACCGCAGCGCTGGGCCTCGCCCTGACAAATCAGCTGCTCAGCGCAGCGGGCAAGCCTTTGCTGCCCATCGACAATGCCCAGCTCGAACAGATGATCTCCACCGGGTTTACCGTCGGCGCTGCGCTGGCCGCATGGTGGAAGAACAACAGCTTCACCCCTGAGGCCATCGAGGCGGATGCATTCATGGCAAGGATGAAAAAGAGAGTGCGGTGAGAGCTGTATAGTCTAATAATGCCTCCTTCAAAATTTTTTCGAAGGGGGCATTATTATATGGTATGGAAAAGAAATGAGGTAATGAAGCAAGAAAACCGCCTGGATTCTGACGAATCTAGGCGGTTTTTGTGGAGCGGGCAATGGGAATCGAACCCACCTCCTCAGCTTGGAAGGCTGATATACTAGCCGATGTACGATGCCCGCATATTCTATTTTGCCGGGATGCAAGCAGTATTATAGCATGATTCGCGGCAAATGTCCAGCATTTTTTGCCCAAAGTGCAGAAGGAGAAGAAACCTTTGCCGATGAGCTGGCGTTTGCCTGTTTACTTTGGAGCAGTTTTATTGTAAAATAGATAAGAGGTAAAATCGGCGGCGCACAGCGCGGCCAAATCTGATACAGGTGGTGTATGTTATTATGGCATTGAAATATCAGCGTATCCTTCTGAAGATCAGCGGTGAGGCCCTCGGCGGCGAAAAGGGGACCGGCTTCGACGAGCCGACCATGGACGCGATCTGTGGAGGCGTAAAGAAGGCCCATGAGCTGGGCGTTCAGATCGGCATCGTTGTGGGCGGCGGCAACTTCTGGCGCGGCCGTTCCAGCGGCAAGATGGAGCGTACGCTGGCCGATAAGATCGGTATGCTGGCAACGGTGATGAACGCCCTGGCTGTCTCCGACAAGCTGGAGCAGCTGGGTGTGCCGACCGAGGTGTTCACCTCCATCACCATGCCGCAGGTGGCCCCGGCCTTCACCCGCAAGGAAGCTCTCCACGCAATGGAAGAGGGCAAGATCGCCATCTTCGGCGGCGGTACGGGCAACCCCTTCTTCTCCACCGACACGACCACTGCTCTGCGCGCCGTTGAGGTGAGTGCAGACATCATGTTCAAGGCCACGATGGTGGACGGCGTCTATGACAAGGATCCCCATAAGTACCCCGATGCCAAGAAGTACGAGACCCTTACCTTTACCAAGGTGCTGGAAGACCGTCTGGCTGTTATGGACGGCACTGCCGCCACCCTCTGCCGGGACAACAAGCTCCCTATCCTCGTGTTCGACCTGGCCGACCCCGACAACATCGCCCGCGCTGTGCAGGGTGAGAACGTGGGTACGCTGGTCTACGAGGGCTGAGCATACTGCCCCGCTTCCGACAATAGAATATGCCAGACGCCTTTTCGCGGCTGGTGAGAATTGATAACAAACAGGAGACAAGGACAATGAGCAGCAACACCAAGGCATTCGAAGACAAGATGAAGAGCGCAGTCGAGCATCTGGAGCGCGAGCTGAAGACCGTGCGCGCAGGCCGTGCCAACCCCGGCGTTCTGGACAAGGTGACCGTGGATTACTATGGTTCGCCCACGCCCATCCAGCAGGTGGCTTCTGTGGCTGTCAGCGAGGCCCGCACCCTGACCATCACCCCGTGGGACCGCACTCTGCTGCGCGCCATCAGCAAGGCCATCCTGGCCAGCGATGTGGGCATCAACCCCATTGATGACGGCCAGACCATCCGTCTGAACTTCCCGGCTCCTACCGAGGAGCGCCGCAAGCAGCTGGCCAAGGAAGTCTCCAAGATGGGCGAGGAGGCAAAGGTCGCTGTCCGCAATGTCCGCCGCGACGCTATGGACAAGGCCAAGGCCATGAAGAAGGCTGGCGAACTGACCGAGGACACCCAGAAGACCATGGAAGAGGACGTCCAGAAGCTGACCGACAAGTACGTGAAGAATATCGACGCTGCTGTGGAAGAAAAGCAGAAGGAGATCATGTCCGTCTGATTCTGACTGCAAGCAAGCAGGGAGGTGCCGTGCGCTGAAAGAAGGTGCGCGGCACTTTTTGCCAGACTGAAAATAGAGGAATAAGATCATGGAACATCCAAAGGATTTTGCAAAGGGGCTGTCCATCGGCATCATCATGGACGGCAATGGCCGCTGGGCCAAGAGCCGCGGCCTGCCCCGCACCGCCGGCCACAAAAAGGGCGCACAGGTCTTTCAGGACATTGCGAACTACTGCGATGAGCTGGGTGTGGAGTCGGTGTATTTCTACGCATTCTCGACCGAAAACTGGAAGCGTCCCGCCGAAGAAGTGGGTGCTATCATGCGGCTGTTCGGCGAGTACCTCATCAAGGGCTTCGACTACAAGAACCGGAACATCCGCATCTGCTTCATGGGCGACCGCACTGCGCTGGACCCCAAGCTGCAAAAGCTGATGAACGAGCTGGAGACCGACTCGGCTTCCAAGACCGGTCTGACCGTCAACGTCGCCGTCAACTACGGTGGACGGCCTGAGATCGTCCGGGCGGCCCAGAGTCTTGCGGCCAAGGTGGCTGCGGGCGAGATGAAGCCCGAGGACATCACGGAAGAGGCTCTTTCGGCCCAAATGTACACCGCCGGCCAGAAAGACCCCGACTTCATCCTCCGCCCCAGCGGAGAAAAGCGGCTCTCCAACTTCATGCTCTGGCAGGCAGCCTACTCGGAGCTGGTGGAGATGGACGTTCTGTGGCCTGATTTCACCCGTGATGACCTCGATGCCGCCATCATGGAGTTCAACCGGCGTTCCCGCCGCTTCGGCGGACTTTGAGCGCAGCAAACGATACGCAAGATGCCGCGCGGCGTGCGCGGCCCCCGGAGAGCGTCCGGTATTTCCTCAGGCGCTGACGCTGCAGACCCTGCCAGAGCAGGGGAGCGGCTCCCGGACGAAACAAAGGAGAACATGAAACTATGAAAACACGAATCATCACAGCCGTGGTGGGCCTGATCGTTCTGGCAGGCGTCCTGTTCACCTTCGATACGCTGGTGTTCAATCTGGTCATCGCGGCCATCACCCTCATCGCCCTGCATGAAATTTACTCTGCGCTGGGTTTTGAAAAGCAGGACTGGCCGCTGCTGGCCGTTCTGGTACCCTACACACTGCTCATCATGCTGTCGAGCTACAGCGTCTGCCGGGCGATGGTGATGCCCGCTTCCTTCCTCGTGGTGCTGTTCTATGCCATCTACCTTGTAGTGCGCAACGGCGTCATCAGCTACCAGAAAGCCAGCGGCCTCGCCATGTTTTCGGGCATCGTGATCTTCTGCTTCTACTCGTTCATCCGGCTCAAGGAGATGCTGCCGGTGGAGGAATATGGCTACGACGCCATCTTCTTCATCCTGCTCATCCTCTGCTTCGCCTGGGGCGGCGATACCTGCGCCTACTTCGCGGGCCGCGCCTTTGGCAAGCATAAGCTCTGCCCGGTGGTCAGCCCCAAAAAGACGGTGGAGGGCGCTGTGGGCGGCGTGCTGGGCACTATGGTATTCGGTGTGCTGGTCACGGTCATCTACTCCATCGCAGCAGACCGGATGGAAGAGTTCACCCGCTCCAATATTGGCGTATCCATGTATGTCATCATTGCGCTGCTGGCCTGCGTGGCTGCGGTGCTGGGCATCTACGGCGACCTGTTCGCCAGCGTGGTCAAGCGCCAGTGCGGCATCAAGGACTACGGCACCATCTTCCCGGGCCACGGCGGCATCCTTGACCGCTTTGACAGCGTGATGTTCATCGCGCCCTTCGTCACGATGGTGGTCATCGCAGCATTCTACGATTAAAATCAGCAGGAGGTAGATTCTTTATGGCTAAGAAAATCACGCTGCTGGGTTCTACCGGCTCCATCGGCACCCAGAGCCTTGACGTCATCCGTGCTCAAGGGTATGAGGTGTTCGGCCTGTCGGCCCACAGCCAGACGGATAAAATTTTGCAGCAGATAGAAGAATTCCACCCGAAATATGTTTGCATGACCAGTGAGGCCGGCGCCGAAAAGCTTTCGGCTGCGCTGGCTGGCCGCGCCGATGCACCCAAGCTCCTGACCGGCCCGGAGGGCCTCAAGACCCTCGCTGCAATGGACGGCTCGGACGTGGTGCTGAACAGCGTGGTGGGCATCGCGGGCCTCGGCGCAAGCCTTGCCGCCATCGAGAGCGGCCATGACCTCGCCCTCGCCAACAAGGAAAGCCTTGTCACCGGCGGCCATCTTGTCACTCAGGCCGTGGCGAAGCACGGCGTCAAGCTGCTGCCTGTGGACAGTGAGCACTCGGCCATCTTCCAGTGCCTGCAGGATAAGGAGAGCGCCAAGAGCCTGACCAAAATTCTGCTGACGGCCTCCGGCGGCCCCTTCTTCGGCATGAAGACCGAAGAGCTGCGGGGCAAGACCAAGGCCGATGCCCTCAAGCATCCCAACTGGAACATGGGTGCAAAGATCACCATCGACAGTGCCACTCTGATGAACAAGGGCCTCGAGCTCATTGAGGCTGTGTGGCTGTTCGGTCTGCCTCCGGAGAAAATTCAAATCGTTGTCCAGCGCCAGAGCATCGTCCACTCGGCGGTGCAGTACAGCGACAATTCCATCATCGCCCAGCTGGGTGTGCCGGATATGCGCATCCCCATCCAGTATGCGCTGACCTATCCGGCCCGTGTGCCGGGCGTCGTGCCGGAGCTGGACTTCACCACCCTCAAACTGCTGACCTTCGATGTGGCCGACGAGGAGACTTTCCGCTGCCTCGCCGCCTGCAAGAAGGCCATCAAGAAGGGCGGTCTCGGCCCCTGCGCCGCCAACGGTGCCAACGAGGAGGCCGTCAAGCTCTTCCTTGAGGATAAGATCGGCTTCCTCGACATCGGCCGTCTGGTGGAGGCTGTCGTGGACAGCGACAGCTTCGGCGGCGACTACAGCCTCGCGGATGTGTATGAGTGTGACCGTATGGCCCGTGCATTCGTGAGAGCACATCTGTAATATAGGAGAAATAATGTCAGTTTTCATCACCTTTGTTGCTGCGCTGCTCATCTTCGGCGCGGTCATCGCTATCCACGAGTTCGGCCATTTTGCAGTGGCAAAGCTCTGCGGGGTCCAGGTCAACGAGTTTTCCATTGGCATGGGTCCGACCCTCATCAAGACCTATCGCAAAGGCACGCAGTATACCCTGCGGCTCCTGCCCGTAGGCGGCTTTGTGGCGCTGGAAGGGGAGGAGAGCCCCGAGAGCGAGCAGGCCGAGGGTGGAAGCGGGGACGATGACGGCCCGGACATCCCGCCGGAGGTGCTGGCGCAGCGGACAGGCAAGCCGCTGAACGAGGCGGCTGTCTGGCAGCGGATGCTGGTGATGGCGGCAGGCGCGGTGATGAACTTCGTGCTGGGCTTCGTGGTGCTGCTGCTCCTCATCTCACTGCGCAGTGAGCCGATCACCAGCAAGGTCATCTATGCCGTGGAGGACAACGCCCTCTGTGGCCAGACCGGCCTGCAGGCCGGCGACGAGATCGTGGCCGTCAACGGGCGGCACTGCTTCGTGGCCAACGATATGCTCTACGAGCTTATGCGCACCGAGAGCTACCGCGCAGACTTCACCGTCCGCCGGGACGGCAAGCTCGTGGAGCTGCCGGACGTCCAGTTCGACACCTGGCAGGATGAGCAGGGCCAGACCCACATGACACTGGGCTTCACGGTCTACGGCCTTAAAAAAACACCGCAGAACGTCCTGAAAGAGTCGGCCAACAGTGTCATCTACTATGGACGCATCATCTATACTTCGCTGGCCGACCTTCTGCGGGGCCGTGAGAGCATCAACGACCTGTCCGGCCCAGTGGGCATCGTGACCGCCATCGGTCAGGCCGCAAGCTACGGCTGGGAGGATGTGGCTGAGCTGCTGGCGCTCATCACCATCAACCTCGGCGTCCTCAATCTGCTGCCGTTCCCGGCGCTGGACGGCGGCAAGATCGTATTCCTGCTCATCGAGGCAGTCACCGGCCATGCAGTGCCGGAAAAAATCCAGAGCAGTCTGACCGTCGCAGCCTTTGCGCTGCTGTTCGGCCTGATGCTCTTTGCAACGTACAATGACATCGTCCGGCTCGTGACCGGAGCAATTTGAAAGGGGTAAAACCATGCGGCAGCTGAAACGTGAAGTGAAGATCGGAAATGTGACCATCGGCGGAAAGAATCCCATTGCCGTGCAGACCATGCTGAACGTCCCGGTGGAGGACATCGAGGGCAATGTGGCGCAGGCAAAGCGCTGTGAAGCGGCAGGCTGTCAGATTTTGCGCGTGACCTGTCCCAGCGCGGCAGACGCCAAGTGCATCGAGGCTGTCAAGAACGCCGTGAATATCCCCATCGTGGCAGACATCCACTTCGACTACAAGGCTGCCATTGCCTGCGCCGATGTGGGCGTGGATAAGATCCGCATCAACCCGGGCAACATCGGCGACGATGACCGCGTGAAGGCGGTCGTGGATGCCTGCCAGCAGAAAAATATCCCCATCCGCATCGGCGTCAACGGCGGCAGTCTGGAAAAGCACATCCTCGCCAAGTACGGCGCACCTGTGCCGGAAGCGATGGTGGAGAGCGCTCTGTACCATGTCCGCCTGCTGGAAAAGTTCGACTTCAACAACATCGTCATCTCCATCAAGAATTCCAACGTCCCCCGCATGATGGAGGCATACCGCCAGCTCAGCGCTGTGACCGACTACCCGCTCCATGTGGGCGTCACTGAGGCCGGCACTTACCAGATGGGCCTGCTCAAGAGCGGCATGGGCATCGGTGGGATGCTGCTGGAGGGTATCGGCGACACCATCCGTGTCTCGCTGGCTGCTGACCCTGAGAAGGAAGTGGAAGCAGGCTACAATATCCTGCGCGCTGTCGGCTTCCCGGTGGCCGGCCCGGAGGTCATCACTTGCCCGACCTGCGGTCGCACCCAGTACCCCTGCACTGAAATCGCAAATGAGGTGGAGCGGCGGCTTCAGGGGTGCAAAAAGTCCATCAAGGTGGCTGTCATGGGCTGTGTCGTCAACGGCCCCGGCGAGGCCCGTGAGGCTGACATCGGCATTGCCGGCGGAAAGGGCGAGGCAGTGCTGTTCGTCCACGGCAACCCCGTCAAGAAGCTGACGGGGGATAATATCCTCGACCAGTTCATGGAGGAGATCTATAAGCTGTAAGCTCAAGAACAACCTGCTGCCACGCCCTTTTCCAGGGCGCGGCAGTTTGTGCTGTTATCTGATAGAAAAGGAGTACCATTGTGACACCACTTGTTTCCCAGCTATGGCCGCAGTTTATGGCGGACCCGGACTTTGCGGCCTGTTTTGGCCGCGTGGTCGTCGAGCACGCCCAGATGCTGCGGCAGGAGCGGCAGGGCATTTTCACCCTGCGCAGCTCCGCTCCGCTGGACAAGGGGCTGTGCGCACGGCTGCTGGCCTCCCTCGCGCCCGACTATGAGGGCTTTGAGCTTCGCATCCACAACCTCTTCGGCTACGCCGCGCTGGACGAGAGCGGACTGCGGGAGCTGATGGAGGAGATGAAGCGGGACGGCGTGCCCATCAACGGCTTCCTCGACCGATGCCGCATCGCCATCACTGGCCAGAACATCATCATCGGCGTCTGCCATGGCACGAAATTTTTGCAGGAGATGCAGTTCGAGCGGCTGCTGGCAGAGCGCATTGCCGCCCACACCGGCGTGAAGCCCAAGGTGACGCTGGAAAGCAGCGTGGGCGAGGCCGAGCAGCGCCA
>ERZ835980.560-NODE-560-length-50502-cov-7.562194_pt1 | contig 50502 bp, 52 predicted proteins | sample MGYA00519943_ERZ835980 | MGnify/ENA primary metagenome ERZ835980 (study PRJEB31850, sample SAMEA3708791) | human gut metagenome | biome: human gut; feature: human-associated habitat; material: faeces | place: China | collected 2014 ... | reverse complement strand
CGGAAGAGTAATAACGCAAAATGAGCATAACCTTCACAACGGCAACTTCCAGTTTACGGAAGGAGGTATAGAAGATGAAGCAACACACCTACATCGCAATCGACCTGAAATCTTTCTACGCCTCCGTGGAGTGCCGGGAGCGTGGCTTAGATCCTCTGGACACAAACCTCGTGGTAGCAGACGAAAGCCGGACGGACAAGACCATCTGCCTTGCCGTTACACCCTCTCTCAAGAGCTACGGCATCTCCGGACGCGGACGGCTATTTGAAGTCAAGCAGCGTGTGAAGGAAGCAAATGCCGGACGGCAGCACGACGCACCGGGACGCAGGCTGGAAGGATCATCGCATTTTTTCTCGGAGCTGCAAGCAAACCCGTCTCTGGCGATTGACTTCATCATCGCGCCGCCTCGGATGGCGTACTACATGGAGTACAGCACCCGCATCTATCAGGTTTATCTCAAGTATATTGCCCCGGAAGATATTGTGGTCTACTCCATCGACGAGGTGTTCATGGACGTGACGGACTACCTGAATACCTACAAGCTCTCGGCACATGATCTCGCCATGAAGATCATCCTCGACGTGCTTGAGACAACCGGCATCACGGCAACCGCTGGGATTGGGACGAATCTCTTTCTCTGCAAGGTGGCAATGGACATTGTGGCGAAGCACATCCCCGCCGACAAAAACGGCGTCCGCATTGCAGAGCTGGATGAGATGAAGTTCCGGCGTGAGCTTTGGTCTCATCAGCCCCTCACGGACTTCTGGCGCGTGGGTCGAGGCATTGCAAAAAAACTTGAGCAGAACGGAATGTTCACGATGGGCGATGTTGCCCTCTGTTCAGAGCGGAACGAGGACTTGCTTTACAAGCTGTTCGGCAAGAATGCGGAATTGCTCATCGACCATGCGTGGGGCTGGGAGCCTACGACCATTGAAGCGATCAAGGCATACAGTCCCAGTTCCAACAGCCTCAGTTCCGGTCAGGTATTGCACTGTCCCTATGAGCCGTAGAAGGCGAAGCTGGTTGTCCGGGAAATGACGGACTTGCTTGTGCTGGACTTGGTGGACAAGGGGCTTGTCACCGATCAGATGGTTCTCACAGTTGGCTACGACATTGAGAACCTGACCGATCCTGCACGACGGGCAAAGTATCACGGCGCGGTGGAGAAAGACCCCTACGGTCGGGAGATTCCCAAACAGGCGCACGGCTCTATTAACCTCGACGGTCACACATCCTCTACCCGCAAAATAATGTGTGCTGTGTCAGAACTCTTCGACCGGATCGTGGACAAGAATCTGCTTGTCCGCCGTATGTATGTTGTAGCAAATCATGTCCTGCCAGAAGCGGACGTGCCGAAGAAAAATGACGGGGTTGTCCAGCTCGACCTCTTCACCGACTATGCCGCCGAAGAGGAAAAACAGAAAGCCGAGGATGCTGCATTGGAGCGCGAGAGAAAAATCCAGAAGGCAGCTCTCGCCATCAAGAAGAAGTACGGGAAGAACGCCATCCTCAAGGCGATGAATCTTGAAGAAGGCGCAACTGCAAAAGACCGCAACGCGCAGATCGGCGGGCATAAGGCGTGAAGGGTTAAACAAATCGGAATTTGTGGAAGTGATATACATGGCAAAACATGAGTTTGGAATTATGATGGATGCTCCTCAGCAGGGCACACGATATGACGAGTATGAGCCGTGGAAATATGCCTGTATTTCTGTTGATGACGCCTATTTGGAAGGCGTTGTCGAAAGGCTTACATCCATTGACTTCTATTGGCATACACTTTCCGTCAAAGGCAAAGGGCTTGCATACTGTGGCGTTACACTTGTTCCACCTTGTTCGCTAAAGGCCTTTATTGATGTCATTGCAGATAATTCTGAACTATCCGAACTGAAAAAGCTGTTAGAAAAGGCATTAAGCAATAACAAGTGGGTAATTCATTACGGCCTCTGATTGAGACAACTTCCAGTTTGTCGAACTATCAGTTTACTTTTACCCCCTGCAAATCAACACACTTCAAACGGTCTGCTTCGGCAGGCCGCGAAGGCCATCGGCTATTTGCCGATGGCCTTCTCTGTTTATTACTTTTTCACATATTTCTCAAGCATCTGATACGTTCTCAGACTATTGATCAGCATCTCCCTGCACATCTGCCGATGCGTTTTCTGCCGTTCCTCCTCGGAGGGTTCAGGGATGCCCAACTCGGCAAAGACTTCCTCCGCAGAGAAAAAGTGTTTTGCCCGTTCCTCCGGCGGGAGCTTGTCCAACTCCTCTGCCTCGCGGAAGGAGTCATAGAGCTTTTGACGGGTTCAATGTCCAGCCGGTCAATCAGCGCAGCGGCGATGTCCACCGCAGGATGGCTCAGGATCAACTCTTTTACGTTCATACCTCACCTTCCTTTGGAAAAGTGTGCAATCATTGCACACTTTTCCCCAGCTGTTCTCACGCACTCTGGCGGATCACGATGCCCTCCTCGTCCCATGTAGCCAACCGGAAATTGTAGGGACGACCATCAGGCGTGGTCAGAGTGTTCAGGATGTCCCGCAGTTCCTTCACCTCTGCCGAATGACGCTTGACAATCAGTACGGCCTCATCCACCGGCTTATTGTCCAGCGCGCAGCCATCCACATACATGCGGAGCTGATACAAGTCCGGCGCCCTGGTCTTGCCGGCCTTGGCCTCGTAGATGGTCACGCGGTCGATGTAGCCCACGAACAGGTCGACCTTGGCCTTCAGTCCGATCTTCTGGAACACCGGCTCTTCGCGGCTTACCCGCAGGGCGGTGGGGTCCTTCTCCCGCTTGGCGGTCAGCTCCTTGACGTACCGCAGCTCCATCGAATCCGCATCCTTGGCTGGAGCGGGAACGTAGGAGGCAATCCAACTGAGCAGATTCTTCAGGCGCGGATCGGCTTCACAGAACGAGGTTTTTGTGTTCTTCGTGGCAGGCAGTGCTGCGGAGTTGTCCGTAATCAAGTCTACCTGCACCAGGAAGCGGTTCTGGCTGGGATGAATGGCCTCGCCCCAGACGCGGTCAAACATTCCGTGTTCGATGGCGCGCCCGTTGATGCGCAGCTCCACACCGCTGGACTCCATGTTGCACTTATAGTAGATGGCGTTGGACGGATTCTTCAGGATATTGCCGTATTTACAACGAATCGTCAGCGGACCGCCGCCCAGGTTACAGGGGATATCTCCGTAATCCTTCACGCTGCCCTCCTCCCACACCGGCAGCAGCGGCATCAGCGTATGCTGCGTTTCCTCGCCGCCGCTGTTCTCCCACACCTCCATGGTGATGGGCGTATTCGCCAGAATGCCCGCGTAGACATACCGCAGTTCTTCAATGATGTACCGCACCAGGTTGTGGAAGTCGGAGGGCGCTGCCTTACGGTCGGGCTTCACCGTCCGGAACTTTGCCATGGGACATCGGACGGAGATCGATGTGCCGGTGGGGTGGGGCAGATCACCCGTACCTGAATAGAAACGCACCTTCATGGGCTTGTCCAGTTCAGATGTGCCCATGGAATATGGCGCCTTGACCTCGCGGTACTGGTTTGCCGCGGCGTCGGCCTTCGTGCGGGTGCGAATGCTCCACTTCTGATCAGGGCTGCTGTCGCAGGAGGCCAATGCGTGCTTCAATCCAAAGCCGTGCTCGTTCAGCGGCGTCTGCGCGCCATCCCGACATGCAATGGTCAATGCACTGCCAAGGTCGGCAATGCCCGTGCCGCCGTCTGTCACAGTGATCTCCACGGCATCGCCAAGATTTTCCAGCGATAGCACTACCCTCATGGACATCTCGGGATCGCCGCTGTTGGCGCGGAGGTTGGAAACCGCGTCGTCCATCAGCTCACAGATGACCTGTGCCACGCTGTTGAAATTGTCCCCGATACCGGCGAACAGGCCGTGGCCGGTAGGATTATTGCGGATGATTTCCTCCGCAATGGGCGTCTTGTTTTCGATTTTCATAGGTGTAATTCCTCCTGTTATCGGTTGAGTTGATTGGCCATGTCGGAGCGAATAGCGGCGATTTGTTTTACACCGCCCAGATGATCTCCGCGCTGTCCTCCGCCACCTCGATGCGGCGGATGAACTGAGCGGCCACGGCTTTTTTCTCCTCAAAGGACAGTTCGCCGAACACCAGCTTTTCCGGCAGCGGAATGCGGCCCGATTCCCGCCGCTGGGCCTGCCGGAGTGCTTCGCGCTCCTTTTCGATCTTCCCCAGCGCCTTTTGCAGATAGGACGCGGGCAGATCCTTGCTCTCGGCAAAGGCGTCCATCAGACGCTCGGCGCGGCGATCCAGCTCCAGCAGCCGCCGGGTGTAGCTATCCTCCTCCGGCTTCGGCACAACGGACTCCCGAGGACACTGCGCCAGCAGCTTTTCGATCTCCGTCTGTACCACCATTTCTAACTCCGCCAGCTTGACGTGGATGGCGGCGTCGCAGCGGTTCATATTATACCGCCCGCTGCACACCAGATAGCGATAGGACTTGTCCGCCACGACGGACAGGCTGTAGCCGCACTTGGCGCACTTCAGCAGGCCGGAGAGCCATGTGTGCTTGCCCTTGCCGCTGTTACCTACCTGACGGTTGTGAGCCAGCTTTGCCTGCACCGCCAGAAACAGCGGTGACGGCACGACGCCCACGCTGTTCAGCACAGACGCCCGATGGTTCTCGCCCTTGGTATACTTCCGCGCGTTGGCCTCCCGCTTGCCCACCAGCAGCACGCCGTGTACGCCGTCGAAGGCCTCAGGCGGGCTGGTGACCTCCACGCCCTGCCCCAGATAGTGGAGCCGCACCTGCTCGTCTGCCATCACATAGGTCGGATTGTGCAGCAGGCGAGACAGCGTCACGTTGTCCCATGTGGCACGTTTTGGGGCGGGGATGCCCTCGGCGGTCAGCTTGCGGGCCAGCAGCCCCAGCGACATGCCTTCGGCGGCATACTCCTGAAAGATCCGCTGCACCACCGCCGCCTTGTCGTTGGGGATGAGGGACGGGACTTCCCGGCCATCCCGCCCCCGGGCCCGGCCATTGTCGAAGCCGTAGGGCGCTGGGCCTCCCGGCCATGCGCCCAGTGCCGCGCGGCGGTAATAGTTGTCCCGCACGCGCTCGGCGGTGGTCTCCCTCTCCAGCTGGGCGAACACCATGATGATGTGCAGCATGGCCCGCCCCATGGGCGTCTTGGTGTCAAAGTTCTCGTTGACCGACACAAACTCCACATGGTGCTCCTGCAGCACCTCCCACAGCTGACCGAAGTCCGCCACGCTGCGGGAGAACCTGTCCAGCCGGTAGACGTACAGCGTGCCGATGCGGTCGGCGCGGATGTCCTTCATCAGCTGCTGGAAGGCGGGGCGCTCGGTGTTCTTGCCGGAGTAACCAGCGTCCTTGTAGACCCGCAGCTCCCCGCCGCCCGCCGTGCGGCGGCACAGGTCGATCTGCCCCGCGATGGACAGGCTGTCCTTTTTCTCCACAGACTGGCGGGCGTATACCGCGTCCGTTCTCATGCGGTCTTTTCCCGCTGGGCCGCCCGCAGCGCCCGCAGCTTCGCCATGCAGGCGGCATAGGCGTCCTTCATCTGCTGCTGCCGCGCCTGCGGATCCTCATACTGCGGATGGGTGTGTTTGACTTCCATGTTCATTCCCCCTCGCCACAGCCTATGAGCCGGGGACGGAGAACATGCCGGGGACGCGGGAAACGGAATACGATCTTGCCTCATGCGTTTTCCTCCTTTCGGTGAAATAAGAAAAGAGAAACACCGTGCAGGCCGAGGCACTACACGGTGTCATGAGTATGACAAATAGACCGGATTCCGCTTGCAAAATCAGGGTCAAACGGGTATAATAACCCCAAGCGGTGCGGATTCGTCCGTTGTGTAGGTGCTGTTACCACCTGCGCAGGCTTTGAGGAGTTGGCGCTCCTCAAAGCTGCCGTTGTTCTTTTTTCTATTGATAGAATAGCATATCTGCGCAGATATATCAATTAACGCGATTACCAAATGTATCTGCGCAAATATGTACAATTTGTATATATGCGTAGATATTGCTTTATGGTACTATAATACACAGTAGCATCAGGAGGTTCTGCCATGTCTCCAGCAAGTAAAGCACAGCAAAAAGCGGTAAACAAGTACATGAAAAGCAATTATGATCGTGTCAATCTTGTAATGCCCAAAGGAAAAAAAGACATTATTCAGGCACATGCGGCGCAGCAGGGGGAATCCGTCAATGCCTATATCAACCGTGCCATTGATGAAGCCATGCAGCGGGATGATTCTGCAACTTAAACGCAATAGTGTATGAAACCGGCGCAGGAAAATCCTGCGCCGGTTTCTTACATCTGTTATTTATCATTTTTCTTCAAATACCGCACCTTCTTCGCCGCTTCCCAATGTATCGCCTCTGCGTTGATTGGTGGTAAAGGGTCACCCCAGGAAATAGGCGCATCAGCCATCTTTACCTCGACCGGCAGTCCGCCGAAGGGACGCACGGCGTTCGGAGTTGAGATGCTTACAGACGTATTTGGGCCGCCTTCAAAATGCAGATGTAATTTTTGCCCATACACGGCTGACTTCCAAGGAATCCTGATTGTTCCCTGCCCACGGCCTTCTTGTACTACGATACCGTCACCTACGATAATCTGAGGGAAATGAAGTTCATAGAGCTTTTTGCAAAAGGGCGCCTTGTCCAGCTTCTGCGCAATGCGCCATAGTCGATCCATGTTACGGCTGTACTCAATGCGCTTTTTCGCACCATCCTTACCGGAGATCCTGTGGCCGAAAATATATTCTTTCTCCTCCAGCGACATGTCTGTACACGCCTGGATCACTGTCGCAAAATTCCGGCGCAAGATCCGCATGGGCGGGTGAGAATCCGATGGTGTCAAATTATCGGATTCGTCGAGCAAGAAAAAGCCTAACTGCTCGCTGGAAACCCCGAATTCTTTCAACAATTTGAAGGAAAAATTTGAATAATCAGACCCGCGGCACGGGTCCTTAAACTGATTTCCAAAACAGGCGATGGGTAACTCCCCGATATCCTTGTTCGCGCCCATGTTCCGCTGCACAAATTCCCTTCGCTTCTGCAAAGCATCCTCAGTTTCAATGTGAACGGGGACGCACCGTAGCGCGTTTTTCGTTTTCACCTGCTTGCTGTACATCAATTTATCATTCAAAATTTCGTCAATTTTCAGGTAATGCCGACCTGGATGATCTGGGAACGAGAGAAAATCATTCCACCGCAGTCCACGGCACTCCGCGGGGCGCATGCCAGTGTACAATGAGATCAAAATGCCGCAGAATCGACCATCCTCCAGCACATGTTCCGCCGCATATAGTGCCAGCCGTCCCTGCTGCCCGATTGTCAAGGCTCGCGGGCAACTATCGCTCAGTTCTTTCATCTCCACGTTTGCCGCTGCTGGGGCTAAGATCCTCTGTATCATCAAAGTCGTGAGATTATTTGACCTGTCTCCCGCACGATTTTTTGAGAGGATGTTGTAAGCATGTCCGCATGTGGCGGCGTAGGAAAAGACGTCCCGCAATGCCGAGATGATCGTCTTGACGGTGGCTTCTTGGTATTGGTACATCTTAGCAACATCGGAGACAGCGCGCAAAATATTTACTGGTGTAATCTCAGCGATGGACATATCCAAACGGCCTGCGACTTTCCGAATGTAGTCGTCGTATTGGCGCAGCGTCGCACAGGTTTCAAAACTGTATTGGTCTCCCTCCTGAATTGCCCAGTGGCGGTCTTTTGCGATAGAAATGCAGTGTTTTTTCCAATAGCTGTCAAGGCTCAAATCGCCATCAGTCTTAGATTTCATGTTAAGTCTCCTTTGATTTTAGTTTTGCCGTGAAAAATATATTGTCATTTGATTTGATGCAAAGTAGTAAATCGCTTCCAGCTTCAAAGTTGTGTCCTGAAATGCCATCTATGTCGATTATGACATCACCACTGAAGCGACAGTTCGGGGTGGAGGTCATCACAACATCTTCGTCTTTGCGGCTAATCTTGAACTCGGATACATCGCAGGGTGTTTCTGTCAAAGATATGGCGTATTTATCCAGCGCCGCGGCCAGTTTTGCCAGCTCCCGCGGATCGTCGTACGCACAGTAGTTCCGCGCGAATACGCTCTCAGGCGCGCTGCCATACAGATAGCGCACCTCCTCTTCATCACATCCACAAATTGCCATCGCCGCCCGAAAGGTCTCGCGCAAGACTCGACCAGGATGTTTCAATAAGTTTTTTGCTTCCTTCTGCTGTGCAAAATCGAAGCCTCTAAAGAAAACTTTTAACCACCGATCAAACTCGTCGGGGCGCATCCGCCGTGCCGCGTTTTTGAAGCTGCGCATAAACGGCGCATTTTCTTGTACGTTCGGCGCATTGTTCTTTACCTTGTGGTAAAGCTTTGCCATCGTCGGCGACAGTGGAATAGTCCGTCGCCGCGGCCCATTTAACTCTTCGGTACGATAGACTTCTCCTGCAGACCTTGCCTCTGCCGAAATTTCAATAGCAACAACTCCCGTATAGGTGTTTGAGAAGGAAAATGATCCCCACGTTAACGCACACAGCTCGTTGATCGTGATGCCTGTAGTCAACATCAAGATTAAGCCCAAATATAGGTAGCCGTGGTTACTCTCAAGATTTTCGGCGCAACTCGCAATAATCCGCCTTGCCTGAGCGTGCGTCAGAATGTTTTTCTCGAAATGCCGACTCGCGTCCCGCGGGCCAACGACTACGCGGCGGCTGCCCATGATAAAGGTGTCCATGAAGTGCTCCGAGATCAAATAGTGAGCTTCTTCATACGCAATCAGTGCCCGCAAGGCGCAGATCTGGCCATTGATCTGATAACTAGAAAACCCGCCTTCGCGCAAATGAAAGGCGAACATCTCTTGTGTAATCGCGCAAAAAGGCGTCCAACCGAGTTTGCTCACAAGCAAATCAAGTGACCTTTTATGTTCTTTTTGAGTGGAGTTTGCCCACTTCATACTCTGGGCGACCCGATCAAAGTCCGCCGCAATCACCGCGGCCAGTGGTAATCTCTGTGCAAATTTTTCCCGCAGCGCATGCCCTTCCCTTGTAGCCGGGTCAAAGGCCCGCTGGAGGCACTCGGGAATCAGCTCAAGTACGCGCTTCTCCACGGAAGCCTCGTCCGTGAAGCGCACGATACGCGGGGGGTGCTCATAGACAATCGCACCGTTACCATCGATGCGTTCCTTATTACGAGAGCGCAACGACAGAATAACTGCGACAGCATTCTTACGAGCTTCAACACGAAAAGTAACAGGCAGGCCGAAAAAATCAATCGTACGGAGAGACATATTTTAAATCCTCATGCGGTGCAGATGCAGGAGGGGAGGTATTGGGGGTTGTTATACGTCATGTCTATTCCAGTCTGGTGTCGTGTTTCCATAGTCTCAAAACCCGGTATTTGGGGATATGAAGCAACAGAAAATGCAGCAAAATTTGGAATGCTTTATACTATTTCTCTCCGTGAATGTGGGACCATTTAGATTTCCACATATATGATCATGAATCTTTCAGCGGCTGTCCTCCCCTCCTTTCTTCCCCGCACCCGCGGTCAGAAAATATGGTAAAAGCCTATTTTTTAGTAAAAAAAGACAAAGTCACCCTAAGGTAACCTTGTCTCAAAAACATGTGGTGTCTTTAAATTGGAAAGAGGATAACCCTCTTTCCCTAATAAAAAAACTTCGTAATTATACTTCTACAGTACCATATTTTCTGATCATGTCAATCCCCTTTGCAGGACGAATTTTCCGTCCTTCTTCAAAATGCTTTTCGGATGCGTTTTTATGGGGCAAAAAATAAAGTGTGCAATCATTACGACGCGGAGACGATATGCAAGCGGGTGACGTCCAAGGTGCAGCCGGGGAGCATCGTGCTGTTCCACAATGCCGCGCTGCACACGCCGGAGGCGCTGCCCACCATCCTCAGCTGCCTTATCAATGACGGCTACACCGTTGTGCCCATCAGCCAGCTGATCCTCGATGCGCCCTACACCATCGACCACACCGGGCGGCAATTCCCGGTGGAGCATGCGGGGTAAGCGAAAGCCCCCTGTCTGCCGCGGATGGCTGTCGGCATCCGCGGCACTCCGCAGGGCAGTACACAGGTATATAGAGAAGCCCTCCGGCGCAGCCGGAGGGCTTCTCTTTGTATTATGGTTCCTGCTTTTACGCCTTTATGGCGGGAAGCACCTGGAAATCCCCATGGACGTCCTGTATGGCATCGCCATACTGCTTGAAGTACTCCAGGATCAGGTCGGACATCTCCGTGCCGATCTCCCGCACCATCGGGCAGCCTACATAGCAATCGTATCCGCCGGTTCCGCTGGCGCGGTAGCTGTTCAGGCAGATGGTGAACACATCGTCCGGCGCAACCGGCTTCCCAGCCACCGTCATCCGGATCACTCGCTGTCCCACCGGCTGGGAGATGTCGTAGGCGTAGGACACGCCTGCGTAATAGTCATAGTTGTAATGCTCCACCTTCGGCTCCAGGAAGCAGTCGGAAACGCGCAGCGTCCCGTCATCGTTCCGGGTGAAATACTCCGCGCTGCGTTCCAGTGCCTGCCGCAGAACCGCTCCTGTAATCTGCAATACAGAGAGCGTGTTGGTGTAGGGATATGCGATCAACAGGTCGCGCCGCCGCACCACCTGCGGCAGTCCCGCCACATCGTTGGCGAGACTGGATGCGGAAAGCTGCGCGCCGGTCGCCCAAAGCTGCACCGCATTGAACAGATCCGCAAGGCCGCTTCCCTCCGCCGCCATCCGCAACGGCGTATCCGGCAGCAGCGGCTTGGGCAGGTGACCCACCACCTGATCCAGCCAATCCTGCGCGCCGTGCTCCATACCGGCGAACTCCTCCAGCCACTCCCGCCGGCAGGTGCCGGCCGCGGGGACGGTTTCGCTTGTAAAGCGCTTTTCCCCTTCGACGACTGCCGCTTCAATGCGCAGGAACTCCTGTCCCCGGTCGGTGGGCTGCACCACAAAGGTGCCGCACACCGTCTGACCGTGGACGGTCATGTGCTGGTGTCCGGTGAGCAGGATGTCAAAATCCAGCTCCTGACACAGCCGGTAGGCCACGTTCTCGTGGGTGGCGGACAGCACACGGCCTGTAGCCAGATCCCGCTCGAAGCCTCCGTGATAGATACACAGCGTCACGTCCACCTGATCTCTCAGCTCATCCAGCGCCGCACGCGCGGCAGGAATGGGATCGCTGATGGTAACGCCGGACAGGTGCTCCGGCCGCTCCCAGATATTCACATAGTCGGTAACGATGCCGGCAATGCCGATCCGCAGCCCGTTTTCCAGCGTGTGGACCCGGGCGGGGAAACGAACGCCCGCCCCGTCCCACCGGACGTTCTGGCAAACGCAGCGGGCGCGGAGGGTGTCGAGATAGCTGTCCAGATACGCCATGCCGTAGTTGAAATCATGATTTCCCAGCGTCACATAGTCATAGCCGCAGCGGTTCATCATTTCCGCAAACCGGCTGGCATTGCCCAGTGTATCGTGGCAGAAGGCACCCAGCGGTGAGCCCTGCAGAATGTCGCCGCCGTCGATGACCAGCGTGTTGCCGTCTTTCCGGAATTGGCTGGCGCATTTGAACAGCCCCATGTCCCGCTCCTCCCGGCTGCGGTAGTCGGTGGGATAGATATATCCGTGAAGGTCAGAGGTGAAATAAATGGTGAATCTTTTTGCTTCCATGGCTCACCCCCGTGCCAGCTTGACGCGGATCCGGGACGAGATCCATTCGATGATCAGCACCAGCACGATCAGCCCCAGCAGGATAGCGCCCACCTCGTTCCATCGGTAAGAGCTCATGGCGAAGATCAGCGGGGCGCCGATACCGCCGGCGCCGACCAGACCCAGCACCGTGGCATCACGCAGGTTCATGTCGAAGCGGTAGATGATGGTAGATGTAAAATCCGCCGTCAGCTGCGGCAGGATACCGTAGCGGATCTTCTGGAACGTGGTGCAGCCCGCAGCGTCCAGCGATTCCAAAATGCGCTTGTCCAGATCCTCGATGCTCTCAATGAACATCTTGGACACCATGCCGATAGAGCACAGCGACATGGTGAGCAGACCCGCAAAGGGGCCGGGGCCGGTGACGCGGATAAACATCAGGCCATAGACGAAAGCCGGAATGGTGCGGATGGCGGCGATGAGGATTCGCCCCACCAGTGCCAGCGGCTTCGGCACCAGATTGCTGGCAGAGATGAACGACAGGGGCAGCGAGATCACCGCGCCCACGATGGTGCCCAGAAAGGCGATGCAAAACGTCTCCAGCAGCAGGTAGGGCACGCCGTTGGTGCCCAGCGTGAACAGCAGCTTGCCGGAGGGATGGAAGATGCCGGAGATGATGTTCCCCGCCACCTCCAGCCCGTTGCTGGTGGGGTTGCTGGTCTGTACGGCTGTACCGGACCAGGCCAGCAGGCAGGCCACGATGAACGCCGCCAGCAGCTGCCACAGCCAGGTTTTTGGCGCAGAGGCATAGGCTTTTTGAATTTTCTGTTCCATATACGTCCGCCTCCTTACGTCAAGCGCTTACGCAGCCAGTGGCTGATGCCCTCAATGACCATGACGGTCAAAAACAGGACGATCAGGATCATGCCGAGACTGTCATATTCCCGCCAGCCGATTTTTTCATTCATGATAAGGCCCAGGCCGCCTGCGCCCACATAGCCCAGGATCGACGCATAGCGCACATTGCCCTCCAGGCAGAACAGGGATACGGACAGATACGTAGGCAGCACCTGCGGGAACACCGCCGTAGTAAAGGCCTGCAGCCGCGTGGCGCCCAGCGCCTCCATCGCCTCGTAGGGGCCCATGTCCACCGTTTCGATGATCTCGAAAAGCTGCTTGCCCACATAGGCGAAGGTGAACACCGCGATGGCGCAGGTACCGGCCATGGTGCCCAGACCGAAGATATAGGTGGCGATCAGCGCGCACACCAGCGTGGGCAGCGTCCGCACCAGGCTGAGGAACAGCCGGACGATGAACACCACCACGCGATTTGTCACAATATTGCTGGCGGCAGCGATAGCGAAGGGGATCGCCAGCACCGCGCCCACGAAGGAGCCCAGGAAGGACATCTTGACAGTGTCCCACAGCGGCTGCCAGATCTTGGCCAGATACCCGGTGTTTGGCGGGACCATGGCCGTGAGAATGTCAAAGAATTTGCTGCCCTTTTTCACCAGCACCGCAAAGTCGAAGCCGGTGATATGGACAGACAGCGCCCCCAGCGCCAGCACGATCAGGATGACCAGCGGCGCACGGCTGCGCTTTTCCTCCACCACCGTTCCGTTGGGCAACGTGTAGCGGCGGGGCTTGAACAGACGGTCGTACAGGCTCATACGGTTTCCTCCGCCTGCGCGTCATCCCCGTAGATGGCATCCAGTACCTTCTGATCCACATTTGCAGAGGGGCCGTCATAGACGATCCTGCCGGCGCGGATACCGATAATGCGGTCTGCGTACTCCAACGCCAGCTCCACATGATGGATGTTCAGCAGGATGGAGATGCCCATCTCCTGATTGATGCGCACAAAGTCCTGCATCACCTGCTTGGCGGTGACCGGATCAAGGGCGGCCACCGGCTCGTCAGCCAGAATGATACGGGGATCCTGCGTCAGCGTGCGAGCCAGCGCCACACGCTGCTGCTGACCGCCGGACAGCTGGTCGGCGCGCATATAGGCCTTATCCAGGATCCCCACCTTGTCCAGCGACTCCAGCGCCTTGATTTTGTCCTCCTTCCGGAAGGTGCCCAGCAGCACCCTCCAGAACGGCATGTCCGGCACGCAGGCGGACAGCACGTTCTTGATGACGGTGGTTCGTGTCACCAGATTGAAGGACTGGAACACCATGCCGATGCCCCGGCGGAAGCGGCACAGACTCTTGCCTGACAGTGTGCTGACATCGGTGCCGTTCACCGTCAGCGTGCCGGCGGTGATCTGGTGCATCCGGTTCACCGACCGCAGCAGCGTGGACTTACCGGCGCCGGAGCGTCCGATAATGGCCACGAACTCGCCGTCCTGAATGGTCAGGTTCACGTCGTCCAGACCCACCGTTCCGTTGGGGTATACCTTGGATACATGGTCGAAAATGATCATACGGTCTCCTCTTTTCGTGAAATAAAAACGCGGGGAGGACAGCGGAAGGTTTGATCCTTACAGTCCTCCCCGCGCTTGGGAAAGTGCTTTAGTTAGCGGCAGTCAGCTCCTGAACGAGCTTCTGCGCGGCGCGCTCGTTGTCGTAGTCGGAAGCCTGTGCCACCTGATAGCCGTTGTGGCTGTAGATTTTGATGACTTCCTTACCGGCATCGGTGTTGCCGATGTTGATGAACGCCTGCTGCAGGGCGGCAATCAGGTCGGCATCCATGATCTCGGAGTTCTTGCTGACGGAGATGGTGTCGTTGTAGATGGGGGCAGTGACGCCGATCACGCCGGTCTCCTCCCAGATGGAGCCCTCACGGCCGAACTCGGTGTTCCAACGCTCCGCATAGTCGCGGCGGGCATCGGCATAGGTCACCAGCACGTCCACCTGGCCGGAGGCCAGACGGGCAAAGGCGCTGGCATAGGAATCAGACTGCACGGCGCTCTTCAGATCGGAGATGCCCTTGCCGTAATGATCCTGCAGCCACAGGGCGGGATAGATGTAACCGGCGGGAGAAGAGGTGCCCATGATGCTCCAGTTGGCGCTGTCCAGATCCTCCCAGGTCAGCTCCTCACCGGCGTTGACCTTCTTCACCAGCTCCTGACCCTTGTCAGAGGGGCCGGCGATGAACAGGGCGCGGTAGGACACGGCCTGCTTGTCGGAAGCCTCGGTGGGCTGACCGTCGTTCCAGTCCTTGGCATTGTCGGAATCCTTGCTCAGGCCGTCGCGGGTAGCGGTCAGAATGACCTCAGCGCCGTCATCGTACAGCACATAGGTGCCGCCGGGGATCAGACCCACATCGATGGTACCGGCCTCCAGGCCTTCGCCCACCGCCTCGTAGGTGGTGCCGACAGTGATCTCCACATCGCCCACTTCGTAGCCCAGCTTGGCCAGCTCGTCCTTCAGCATCTGCTTCAGGGGCTCGGTAGCGGTGATGATCTCCTCAGGCTCGCGGGAAGGCACGAAAGCGACCTTCAGCGTCTCGATCTTCTTGGCGCCGTCGGTATCGTCGGTGCCTTCGGTATTGGCCTTGTCGCCGCAGCCTGCCAGCAGGCTCAGCGCCATGACCAGCGCCAACAGAAGCGCAATGATCTTTTTCATCTTTTTTCCTCCATAGTTGTCTTGTTGTTCCTGCGTACCGGCCACTCCCGCCGGACGCCTCCACAGTGCGGCACAGAAAAAGCGTGCCACACCGACGCTCAGTATAGCACACCTTCCCGGAGAAAGTTTTTCTGTTTTGGTAAAAAAAGTAATATCTTGTCAGCGATCCTTTCTGGCGAAGTAAAAAGCCACCAGCTCCTCGAACGCCAGGATCACATGTCCGAAGAAGGTGTTGGGCAGGCTCCCCGCCAGTGTTTGCCTGGAACCGTCCACCACGAACACGATGTCCGACATCTGCGCCAGAGTAGAATCGCTCCGCTTAGTAAAGGTGACGATCTTATGGCCGTTCTGCTGGGCATTGCGCACATCGTTCAGCACCGGGCTGGTCTCTCCGCTCTGGCTGACGGCAAACATTACCGGAGGCGCATCCTGACCGTCCTGCAGATGGTGCGCATCCCGGAACAGCATATAATCGTAGAAATGCACGTTATTGAATACCATAAAGCCGCAGATGGACAGCCGCTGGGCGATATAGGAGCCGACGATGTTGGAAAATCCCTCCCCTGTGGTGAACAGCTTGGCTGTGCGGGAACGATCCATCAGCTCGCAGAACTCTGTGATGAGCGACTCGGAATAGTTATCGATGAGATTCTTCAGCGGCTCGCTGTCGCGGGTTTCCCCGTGGGAGTTAAACTGACGGCTGAGGTAATAGTACAGCTCGCTGTATCCGTCAAACCCAAGCCGCTTGCACATTTTGACGATGGAGGTGGGGGAAAGAAAGTTCTCGTTGGCGATCTGCTGGATGCCAACGCGCTTTTCGCCCCGCTCAACATGGGCGGTGATACTGGTGATCACCTTTTTCTCGTCCTCGGAAAGCAAATTTGTCAACAGAAAATAGCCGTCGCCCACAGCTCATTCCTCCTTGCCGCGCTTTTGTGTTCAGTCCTTTCCCATATTATAGCAAACCGCGGGGCATCTTGCAATACGGTGCGAAGGGGGCATCGCTTATTTTACCCCGCATTTCCTGCGGCTGCGGAATATAAAAGCCCGCCGCATATGGGCGGTCATATCCGTACTGGTATGGAAGACACCCTCTATCTTAATCGTGGCGTGCTCGCGAAGTCCAATGGTGAGCTGTGCGAGAAGGCAGTTAAAATGATTCGCGAAATGGGCTTTGAGGCTGCAACACCTGAAGAGGCCCGCAAGATTCTTGGCACAAAGGGTGCCGATCAGGTGGGATTCTAATGAACGAACGTTATCAGAAAGAATATCTGAGTAAGCTCTGTACTGTGGATGAGGCAGCAAAGATCATCGAATCCGGTGGCTATGTTGCCGTCCCCCCTGTTCAGGGTGAGCCCGTGCAGCTTTGCGAGACCATCGCGAACCAGCTTCGTAGCGGCGATCTCAGAAACATGACCATCACCAATGTCTGGACGCTGGGCAAGGAGAATCCTCTCTTTTCTGAGGAGTTCCACAATCAGGTAGAGATTGATTCGACCTTTATCTGCGACGCCTATCGTTGGACGGTCGGTGCTGGTGCTAGACACTTTGTCCCCGCAAACTATACGGATGTACCCCGTCTCTTTACCAGAGGCTATCGAAAGGTAAAGGTATTTATTGCCGAAGTAGCTCCCATGGATCGGCACGGATACTTTAATCTTTCGCTGGCACTGTCCCATTCCCAGACGATTCTTCGGTGCGCCGAAAAAGTTATCTTCATTGTCAATCATAAGATGCCTCGTGTGTTCGGCGATACTGCTGTGCATATCTCGCAGGTAGACTGCATCGTGGAACATACCCATGATCTGGTGGAACTCCACGCAGAGGGAACCAATCCGAACGCTATGGCTATGGCTGGTTATATTGCCGATATGGTGCCTGACGGAGCCTGCCTTCAGGTCGGTGTCGGTGGTGTTCCCAACGCTGTCGCTGGTCTGCTGCGAGACAAGCGAGATCTTGGTATTCACACTGAGTTGTTCTGTGAGTGCATGATTGATTTGATTGAATGCGGCGCTGTCAACAATTCACGCAAGGAGGTCAACCGTGGCAAGTCCGTATTTACTTTTGCCATGGGTACAAAGAGAATGTATGATTACGTTGACGAAAACCCTGGCGGGGAAACGTACGAGGTAGACTATATCAACGATCCTGCCGTGATTGCCAAGAATAAAAATGTCATTTCCATAAATGCAACACTGCAGGTGGATCTGACGGATCAGTGCTGCTCCGAGCCGATCGGTTTCCGGCAGTATTCTGGTGTTGGCGGACAGGCTGATTTCTGCCGTGGCGCCTATTATTCAGAGGGAGGAAAGTCCTTCCTGTGCACAAACTCCACCGCAAAAGCGGAACCATCTCCACCATCGTCCCGATGCTCAATCCTGGTGCTATCGTCAGCACAAAGCGCACTGAGTGCATGTACATCGTGACGGAGTATGGTGTGGCTACGATGATTGGAAAGAGCGTACGAGAGCGCACGAAGGAACTAATCGCCATCGCCCATCCGGATTTCCGTGCTGACTTGAAGCGCGAGGCAGAAAAAATGCAAGCGCACAATAACCACCCGCCTAGAATCCCGGCCAAGGATGTGAGATAATATCCCAAAACTTGAAAAACGCACGGTGAGTTTTTCGAGAAGGAGGGAGAGATGCTATCAAATGGCAGATGTATTGGCAGCGCGGGACGACTATCGGTCGCAGACATGGAGAATGCTTATTCAGGAATGCAGCAACAGCGGGCTGAAAAAACGGGAATTTTGCCGGCGGCGTGGGATCTCCGAGAAAGGCTTTTACTACTGGCTCCGGAAACTCCGCAGTCAGATGGCAGAAGCTGCCGAGCCTCAGATCGTGCAGCTGGAATCTTCTGTGACTTCAACGGAGATTCTCCAGATCCAATACCGGGGTGCAGAATTGAAGCTGCCGGCCGATGTGGATATTGAGGCTGTCGCTGCACTGCTTCGATCCATTCAATCGCTATGATAGATCTGAGAAAAGTCCGGAATTTCTATATTGCCTGCGGCTATACAGATCTCCGTCTTGGGATCGACGGCCTTGCCGCCGCACTCTGCACAGTATGCCAGTCATTTTGACGAAGAAAGTCTGTTCCTGTTCTGCGGCAGACGAACGGATCGAATCAAGGCTCTGTACTGGTGCGGCGACGGATATATCCTGCTTTATAAACGGTTATCCAACGGGAGATTTCAATGGCCGAGGACAGAAGCAGAACTGCGGTTACTGGATCCCCAGAGCTTCCGCTGGCTCATGGAAGGGCTTCGGATCGAGCAGAAAACGGCTATCCGCGAAGGAAAACCGAGGGATCTATTCTGACAAAATGTTCCGAAAATTGCATATATTTCTGTACTTTTACCTGCCTTTATGGTATAATGAAGGCAGGTAAAAGCCGTTTTGGGAGGAGAATTCATGGCCGCAGCAGGCAGGAAAATTACATATACTGCCGTGGAAGTTGCGGAGCTCATCCACCCGCTGACCAGGTCTGTAGAAGCATTGCAGAAGGAAAACGCGGAGCTGAAGCAGAAACTGGAACACATGAATGAAATCCTTGCCAATGCGCAGAGAGCCCGCTTTGGCCAGTCCAGTGAGAAGAGGGGCTATGTTCTGAGCGAAGACCAAATGAGCCTGTTCAATGAGGCAGAGATCTGTCAGGACAGCAAGGCGGAGGAACCTACGGAGGAAACCCTTACCGTAAAAGCGCATGCCCGGAAGAAGAAAAGGACCATTGACGAGCTGGCAAAGAATCTTCCTGTAGAAGAAATTGTAATTGACCTTCCGGAATCCAGGCTTACCTGTGACAAGTGCGGCGGCACTTTTAAGCTCAGCTGAAGCCGCTGTACAAGCATATGAAGCAGCAGCTTCTGGAACAATCCGTGATCCACGCGGATGAAACAGTGGTGCAGGTGCAGAAAGAGGACAACAATCCTGCCGCCTCAGAATCCAGAATGTGACTCTATGCCAGCGGCGAATACAGCAGCCAGCATATTCGCATCTTTGAGTACCAGCCTGACCGGAGCGGCAAACGCCCGGAGAGCTTTCTGAAAGGCTTTAGCGGATGCCTGATAACGGATGGCTACTATGCCGATGTCAAGGCTCGGAAAGAGCACCGCCAGAATGAGGTTTTGCCCCTTCTGGAGGAGTATTTTGCATGGCTGAAATCGATCCACCCGGAAAAGGGCAGCAAGCTGGAGGATGCGGTACGGTATTCCCTGAACCGGAAACAGCAGCTTATGGCATTTCTGGACTATGGAGAAGTCCCTATCTCCAATAATCTGGCTGAGAACGCGATCCGGCCCTTTGTGGCGGGAAGAAAGAATTGGCTGTTCTGCGACAGTGTCAATGGCGCCGAATCCAGCGCCATTGTGTATTCGCTGGTGGAAACGGCCAAGGCCAACGGCATTGAGACTTATGGGCATCTATTGCTGGTGCTGAGTATGCTACCCTATCTGGGCAGATCTCCGACCCATGAGGAGCTGGAAAAGCCGATGCCCTGGCACCCTCAAAAGCTGCCTGCGGAGAAAAGTGTGCAATGATTGCACACTTTTCTCATTCGGACGTAATTCCTTTCAAACACCACCCCACCCCCGCGTACACCCCCTCGATTTTGACCTCTCCCGTGCCTGAACCACCCGCCAAACACCCCGTTTACAGGTCAAATTTTTGCCTGATGCGCATCATCCTCAAACCCGCAAGCCCTTACGCCGCAGCGGCTTCAAGTCCTTGCCGATAGGGACTCTCTGGACTGGAAAGACTATGACGCGGACACCATCTGCCAGCGGGTGACCAGCCGGGTGCAGCAGGGCAGCATCGTGCTGTTCCACAACGCCGCCCTGCACACGCCGGAGGCCCTGCCCGCCATTCTCACCTGCCTCATCAATGACGGCTACACTGTGGTACCCATCAGCCAGCTCATCCTCCCCCAGCCCTATACCATCGATCACACGGGGCGGCAGTTCGCGGCGGAGGCAGCGGCGTCAGAATGAGCAAAAGCATCTGAAGCTTTTATAACTTTTAAAGCTCATGCTATGCTGACAGCATCTCCCTATACCATACCAAGAACCGCTATGGAACTACAACATCTCCCATTCGCACATTGACAATTGCCGCGCGCCCGCCTATACTGTCGGTCGGATTTATGAGACCTCGAACCGTCATACACAGGAGATGTATACAAATGGACTACTATCTTTTGACCGATCTGGCTGCCACCATGGGCTATCACCTGGCCATGTCCGGCGCGGAGACCTTCCGCGTGGAGGACACCATCCACCGCATCCTGCGGGCCTACGGCGTGGAGTGTGAGGTGTTCGCCATCCCCAACTGCGTATCCGTCAGTCTGGAGGCAGCCAACGGCAAGCCGCTGATGCTCATGCGGCGCATCGGGTTCCACGGGAACGATCTGGAAAAGCTGGAAAAGCTCAACGAGCTGAGCCGCCGCATCTGCACGGAGAAGCCGGAGGTGGATGAGGCGATGGCCTGGCTGCGCCAGACGCTGGCGGCCTGCCGGGTATACCGCACGGGCGTGTTCTATCTGGGCAACGTGCTGGTGGGCCTGGGCTTCTGCCTGGTGTTCGGCGGCACACTGCGGGACTGCCTCTGGGCGGGCGTGATGGGGCTCATCATCGGTCTGGTGACGCGCTTCATGGACAGACAGGAGGCCAACCCGTTCTTCAGCACCATACTGGCCTCGTGCCTGATGGCGCTGCCGGCCTACGCCGCGGCGGGACTGGGCTGGCTGAGCAATCCTGACGCGGCCATCATCGGCACCCTGATGATCCTGGTGCCGGGCCTGCTCATCACCAACTCCATGCGGGACATCATCTATGGCGACACAAACTCCGGCATCTTCCGCATCGTGCAGGTGGTGCTGAGCGCGCTGGCCATTGCGCTGGGCACGGCGGCGGCATGGCACCTGACTGCCGGGCTGTACGGTCTGACCGGCTCCGCCGCCGTGAGCTGGCCGGCATGGGCGCAGGCCATCGCGGTATTCGTGGGCTGCTGCGGCTTCTGCATTCTGTTCAATGTACACGGACAGGGCATGGTGCTGTGTGTGGCCGGCGGCGTAGCGGCGTGGATGCTCTATCTGCTGTTCGGCAGGCTGGGATGCGATGTGTACGCGGCCAACCTGTTCGCCGCCGTGTTCGCGGCACTGTATGCCGAGGTGATGGCGCGGGTGCGCAAGTGTCCGGCCATGCCCTATCTCGTCATCGCCACGCTGCCCATGCTGCCAGGCGCAGGGGTGTATTACACCATGAGTATGGGACTGGAGGGCAAGATGATGGACGCCGTGGGCAAGGGGCTGGAGACGGTGGGCGTCGCCGGCTCCCTGGCCGTGGGCATCCTGCTGGTATCCACGCTGTTCCGCCTGGTGAACCGGCGGAAGGCGTAAGCTCCGGCAAAAGCGTTTGCCGGGACAGGCCCTCTTGCATTTTCCACCGGAGTTGGTGTATGCTGTGGGTGGACAAGCACGCCGGGCGGACGGTCCGCCCGGCGTTTCTGACGACAAAGGAGATCTGCCATGCTTCATCCCAATATTCTCAAGGTTGAAACGGCGGCCGACGCCGCCCGTCTGGCCGCTGACCGCTTTCAGGAGCTGATCTGCGTCAAGCCCGCCTGTGTGCTGGGTCTGGCCACCGGCTCCACCCCCGTCCCCCTGTACCGGGAGCTGATTGCCCGGGAAAGAGCGGGACTTATCGACTTCTCCCGAGTGCGCTCCGTAAATCTGGACGAGTACAAGGGGCTGGCTCCCGGCCATCCCCAGAGCTACCGCCGCTTTATGCAGGAGAATCTGTTCGACCACATCTCCATCCGCCCGGAGAACACCTATGTGCCCGACGGACTGACCACGGATGTGACCGCCATGTGCACGGCCTATGAACAAACCATCGAGGAGCTGGGCGGCGTGGATCTGCAGCTGCTGGGACTGGGCCACGACGGCCACATCGGCTTCAACGAGCCGTGCGACCACTTCCCCGTCCGCACCCACGAGGTGGCGCTGACGGAATCCACGCGGCAGGCCAACGCCCGGTTCTTTGCCAGTGAGGCGGAGGTGCCCGCCGCCGCCTATACCATGGGCGTGGGCACGGTGATGGCCGCCCGCAGGGTGCTGATGATCGTCACCGGCGCCGACAAGACGGAGGTTCTGCGCAGGGCGTTTTTCGGCCCCGTCACCCCGTGGGTACCCGCCTCCATCCTGCAGTTCCATCCGGACGTGACGCTGATCTGCGACCGTGCCGCATGGGACGGCGCAGCCGGAGGGGAGCGGTGAACGTGGAGCATCTGGGCATTTCCTTCCATATGGAAACCAGGCCCGCGCTGGACAGCGGCTTCATCCCCTTTGCCCCGTGGCAGGCGGCCTATCTGGCGGAGGCACATCGCCCCGTCCGCATCGCCGTGGAGCGGCAGGACGGACAGGTGGCGGTGTTCGAGACCCGGCTGCGGGACGACGCGCACCGCGCCGCTGATCTGCGGTTTCTGGAGCGCACCGTCAAGCTGCTGCTGTGGTGCGTCGGCGGCTGGCGCGTCCGCATCTGCGGCTGCGATGAACTGACGCAGGAACTGGCGCGCATCTACTCCCCCGCAGGGATACGCGCCTTCGATGCGGACTTTATGGAGACGGTGTTCCGGCGTCCCTTTGTGCTGGAGGCCGTGTCCGAGGCGGATCTTCCCGCGCCCCGCGGCGGCGCCCGCCGGATCGGCGGGCATTGGAACGGCTGCCGCATCGGCTTTGACGCCGGCGGCTCTGACCGGAAGGTGTCTGCCGTTATCGACGGCAAAACGGTGTATTCCGAGGAGGTGGTCTGGCACCCCAAGACTCAGACGGATCCCCGGTATCATTACGAGGGCATCCTCAGCGCCTTCCGCGCGGCGGCATCGAAAATGCCCCGGGTGGACGGCATCGGCGTATCCTCCGCCGGCGTGTTCGTCGGCAACGCGCCTATGGTATCCTCCCTGTTTATCCAGGTGCCGCCGGAAAAGCGCGGCCCCATCCCCACCATCTACGACCGGGCGGCGGCCGCCATGGGCGATGTGCCCATTGTGGTGGCCAACGACGGTGATGTGACGGCACTGGCCGGCGCCATGAGCCTCCGGGACAGCGGCGTCATGGGACTTGCCATGGGCACCAGCGAGGCAGCGGGTTATGTAAACCGAGAGGGCTGCATCCTGGGCTGGTTCAACGAGCTGGCCTTTGCTCCCGTCGACCTCAGTCCGCAGGCGGAAAGGGACGAGTGGTCCGGCGACATCGGTGTGGGCTGCAAATATTTCTCTCAGGACGCTGTTATCAAGCTGGCTCCCGCCGCCGGTATTGCGCTGGCGGAAACGCTGACCCCCGCCGAAAAGCTCAGCGCCGTGCAGGTGCTGGCGGAGGGCGGCGACGAGCGCGCACTGGCCATCTTCCGGGACATCGGCGTCTATCTGGGCCACACCCTGCCGCTGTACGCGTCGGTGTATGACCTGAAGCACCTGCTGGTGCTGGGCCGCGTGGCCTCCGGCATCGGCGGCCAGCTCATCGTATCCCAGTGCCGCCGGGTGCTGGCGGAGGAATACCCGGAACTGACGGTATCCGTCACCCTGCCGGACGAGCAGTTCCGTCGGATGGGGCAATCCATGGCGGCAGCCAGTCTACCGGAGGTGTGATATGCGGTTTGAAAACGGTCTGATCTTTGTGAACGGGCGATTTGTCCCCGGCGGCTTCTCCGTGGAGAACGGGCGCTTCGCCCATGTGCTGGCGGACGCGGCGGACGCGGAGTCCGTCGACCTGCACGGCGCACAGGTCATTCCCGGGCTGGTGGATGTCCACACCCACGGCAACTCCGGCGCGGACTTTTCCGACGGGGACTATGACGGCCTGGTGAAAATGGCGGGATATCTGGCAAAAAACGGTGTGACATCCTTCGCCCCCGCCTCCATGACCCTGCCCTACGACACGCTGGAAACGGCGTTCCGCACGGCGGTGCGCCTGCACAAAACCGCCCCGGCGGGCTGCGCCCGGCTGCTGGGCATCCAGATGGAGGGGCCGTTCTTCTCCGAGAAGAAAAAGGGTGCCCAGAATGCCGCGTACCTCCGCCTGCCGGACTATGAGGCCTTTGCCCGGCTGTACGACGCGGCGGAGGGGCTGCTGCGCATCGCGGACGTGGCCCCGGAGCTTGCCGGTGCAGTGGACTTCACCCGCCGCGCAGCGGAGAAATGCACCGTCTCCGTGGCCCACACCGACGCCTCCTATGAGGAGGCCGCCGCCGTGTTTGACGCGGGAGCCACTCACCTGACCCACCTTTTCAACGCCATGCCCGGCATCCACCACCGGCATCCCGGCCCCATCGGTGCGGCCTCCGAGCGGGAAAATGTCACCGCCGAGCTGATCTGCGACGGGCACCATGTCCATCCCAGTGCCGTGAGGATGGCCTTCAAGCTGTTTCCGGGCCGCATCTGCCTGATCTCCGACGCTCTGCGCTGCTGCGGCATGCCGGACGGGCAGTACACCCTGGGCGGGCAGGACGTGTTTCTCTCCGGCGGTGTGGCCCGTCTGGCCGACGGCACCATCGCCGGCAGCGCCGCTGACCTGTACGCCTGCATGCGCAGCGCCGTGGCCTTCGGCATCCCCGCGGAGCAGGCGGTGCTCTCCGCCACTGCCATCCCCGCCCGGGAGATCGGGCGGCAGGGCGAGACGGGCATCATTGCCGACGGCCTGCCCGCCGACTTCGTGGTGTGCGGCGAGGCGCTGGAGCGCCGCGCTGTCTATCTGGGCGGAAAACTGCTGTGAACCATGAAAAAACAATAGCAGAAGTCCCTCCGGCTGATGCCGGAGGGACTTTCACTATTGTAAGGAGAGGAAACAACATGGCGGAGGATGGGGCGGGCCTTGAGGGGCGGCCCGCCCCTATATCTGTTACATGCGGCGCAGGGGGGTGCGCTTACACATGTGCCAGCGCCTGGTCCAGATCGGCGATGATATCGTCGGGGTCCTCCAGACCCACGGACATGCGGATCATACCGTCGGTGATGCCGGCGGCCTCCCGCACCTCACGGGGGATCATGGTGTGGGTCATGGCGGCGGCCTGCTCCACCAGCGTCTCCGTGTCGCCCAGCGACACCGCCAGCGTGCACAGCTTCAGGCTGTTGATGAACCGCTTGCCGGCCTCCAGTCCGCCCTTCACGTCAAAGGACAGCATACCGCTGCCGCCCTTCATCTGGCGGCGGGCAATGTCGTACTGGGGGTTGCTCTCCAGCATAGGATAGCGGACGATCTCGATGCGGGGGTCGGCCTCCAGCCAGCGGGCCACCTTCAGGGCGCTCTCGTTATACTGCCGCATCCGGACGCCCAACGTCTTGAGGCCACGGCACACCAGAAACGCGGTGAACGGTGCGATGACCGCGCCAAAGTGCATCAGCGTGCCCAGTCGGCAGCGGCGCAGGAACTCGGTGTCGTTGGACACCACCGCGCCGCCCAGAATATCGCCGTGGCCGCCCATGTACTTGGTGAGGCTGTGGATGACCACGTCCGCGCCCAACTCCAGCGGCCGGGTGTTGTAGGGCGTGGCGAAGGTGTTGTCCACGAACACCTTGACCCCGTGACGGTGGGCGATCTCCGCCACGGCGGCGATGTCCACCAGCACCATGGTGGGGTTGGCAGGGGACTCCACATAGATGACCTTGGTGTTGGGCTTGATCAGCGGCTCCAGCTGGTTGAGATCCGCCGCGTCGAACACATCGTGCTGGATGCCGAAACGGGGCAGCCAGTCGCTGGTGACATCCTCGGTGCCGGAATACTTGGCACGGGTGAAGATAGCGTGATCGCCGCAGGAGGAAATACCGGGAAGCTATGGCGGCCCATAGCCTCAGGCTTTGGCCATCTCCAGCTGGTGGGCCAGGTGTCGGAGGAACGCCTCCTCGATGGGACGCAGCGCCTTGCCGCGGATGCCGATCCAGCCGATATCCACCGTGTCCGCGGTGTCGATGGCCACGCAGGCCACCTCCCGGGCCAGACGGGGCGAGATGACGCCGGTGCCGATGTCGTAGGCATTGCAGCTGCGCATCAGCGCCGTGCTGACGTACAGGTCGCTGATGTACACCACTCTGGGCGGGTAGAAGTTGGGCAGCAGCATCTCCTCGGAGTAGAACGCCGGGGAGTCGGCGCTCTGCTCGTACACGATGCAGGGATAGTCCATCAGCTCCTCCGGTGTGACGGAGGCCCGCTGCGCCAGCGGGTGGCTGTGGCTCATGAACGCATGGGGCCGGGAACGCAGCAGCTTGTTCCCCAGCTTCAGCAGCTCCCGTCCCTCGTTGGTGATGACCACGCCGGAGGGCGTCCGCTGAAAGATGGTGATGTGCAGCTCCTCCTCCAGCCCGTGCACCAGATTGCTGACGCTGGGCTGGGAGACATACAGCTTCTGAGCCGCCTTGCTGAATGAGCCGCACCGCTCCACCATGGATACATATTTCAACTGCTGCAATGTCATACGCGCATCCGCTCCTTCCCGTTGCTCCGCTTCTATTGTACAGGCATACGCTGCCCGCTGCAAGGCCCATTACTTCTCCCCGTTTTCGGCCACCCAGCCCCGGACATACTCCACGAACCGGCGGGTGGAGGCGGACAGCGCCTTCTCGTCCTTGACGGCGATGCCGATGTTGCGGTAGAACGTCATGGGCGGGCGGCAGGCCGTCACCGGGTAGGGACTGTGCCGTGCCATCAGCTCCGGCAGCAGGCTGATGCCAAGACCCTTGGACACCATGGCCAGAATAGTCCGGTCCTCCCGCGCGGTGTACTTGATGTTGGGCCGGACGTCCATCTCGTCGAAGGCGGCGCGGATCTCGTAGTCCTCGCCCTCCTCCAGCTGGATGAACGGCTCCGCCGCCAGCGCGTCCACAGGAAACGGATCGCTGCCGGCATAGGGATGGTCGCAGGGCACGATGACCTGCAGCTCGTCCCGGTGAAGGGCATAGGCCTGCAAGCGCTTCACCGACGGCAGCCGGAGAAAGCCGCAGTCCACCGTGCCCTTCAGGATCCACTCCTCCACCTGCTCGTAGAAGTCGCTGGTGACCACCTCGAACTCGATATTGGGATAGCGCTGGCCGAAGCTCTTGAGGATGGAGGGCAGCCACTGGGCTGACACGCTGGAGAAGGTAGCCACCTTCACAAGGCCGGCATCCATGCCCTTCAGACTGGCGGCGGACTGCATCAAGGCATGGTGGGCTGCGCACAGCTTCTCGATCTGGGGCAGCAGCGCCCGGCCGTCCGCCGTCAGCACCACGCCGCCGCGGTTGCGGCTGAGCAGCGTGACGCCCAGCTCTTCCTCCAGCGACTGCACCGCGTGGCTGACGCCGGACTGGGTGAAGCTCAGCGCCTCCGCCGCCTTGGAGAAGTTGCCGCAGGCCGCTGTTTTCAAGAACATCTGATACTTGGTTATGCTCATATGCCCACCTCTTTCCTGCCGCCATTCTACCATACATTTACTCATAGTTGCAAGTACAATAATGCGTTTTACAAATGTAATATCATGTGATATGATCCTATTGTCGACAAGGAAATCTGAAATACATGGAGGTAACAAACTATGGCACTGGTAACGAAAACGATCCGCTGCGCTGTCTGCGGCAGCAGCGATGTGGCTTTTGACGGCAAGATCTATCACTGCGCTTCCTGCGGTACGGACAGCGAGGTGAGCATGCCCGCCGCCGATCTGGCCGCGGTGAACCGCATCGTGGCGCTGGGCGGCGACAACGAGGAGCTGACCCGTCTGCGCCGGCAGTACAAAAATCTGGACATTGCCAGCTGGGACAGCGAAAACCGGCTGCAGACCAAGTAAACCGCACATAAATGCTTTTCCATGAGGGCCTCCTCCCTCACATGAAAAGCCGTCCGGCTCACCGAGCCGGACGGCTTTTTTGATGTTACACGGCCACAGCCAGCTGGCCGATGTCCGAACCGGCCCGCCAGCGGGCACAGTAGTCCTCGGTGCAGCGCCTGAAGCGGTCGAACAGGCGGCGGGCGCGGGCCTCGTCGCTGTACACCTTCCACAGTCCCGCGCACTTGAAATCGCAGGCGCGGTGGTCAATGAAGCCCTGCACGTCCTCCGGCGGGTAGCTGAGGAACAGCCCCACCTCGTGGGGGAACTCGCCGCTCTCCCGGAAGCGGCGGATAAGCTGGGCCACGCAGCGCCCGCAGCCGCCGCAGGAATAGCCCGCCTCCGACAGGATGCGCTGGGCCAGCCGGTCCTGCAGATCGCGGTGCAGCACGGCGGGGCGGTAGAGATACAGCAGCGCCTGTCCGTCCTTGAAGCGGATGGGCAGCAGGCACAGCCCCTTGGGCGCCAGCAGCCGGTTCAGCCGCCGGACATCTGCCAGCAGCGCCTCCCTGTCGTCGCAGGGGCAGGGAAACAGGCTGCCCGTTTTGATGCCCGCCAGCGTAGGCGCGCCCTGCTTGATCAAGATCTCCTCCGACATGCCGCTCCCTCCTTTTCATTTTTGAATAGTATGCCGCACCGTTTCGATGCGCATACGTGAGTTAAATGAATCTAACTAATACCTCTTAAAATAGCCGCACCTGCGGCTTATGGTTAAATTGCTTTAACTGCATTGTAGCATACAGCGCCCTCCCTGTCAAGTACCGCCGCCAATTTGTGCTGTGAAAGAGGGAGCCATCCCGGCATGCCGGGATGGCTCCCTCTTTTTACGGTCAGTCAGAACTGGAACACAACGCCCACGATGGCGCTGGCCAGAATGAACAAAATGGGGTGTAGGTTTTTGGTATATTTCACCCACCGGGTCAGCACCAGCAACACGGCGGCCAGGGCGATGGCTTTCCAGTTGAACAGCGTCAGCCCGGAGGCACCGGTGTTCACCAGCGCGATGAGCACCACGGAGACGCCTGCCGCCGCCACCAGCGCGGTGGAGGCGGGGCGCAGGCCGTAAAATGCGGCACTGACCCACTTGCTGTCGCGGAAGGCCTTCAGGAACGCGGCCACGATCAGGATGACGATGACAGACGGCGTCACAAGCCCCAGCGTGGCCACAAGGGCACCGCCGACGCCGCCAGTGGTGAAGCCCACATAGGTGGCCATATTCACGCCGATGGGGCCGGGGGTGGATTCGGACACGGCCAGCATGTCCGCCAGCTGGGCATGGGTGAACCAGCCGGTGCGGTCGGACATATCCTGTAGGAACGGCAGGGTCGCCAGTCCGCCGCCCACGGCGAACAGGCCTGTCTTGAAAAATTCCCAGAAAAGACGGAGGTACAGCATCATTTCGCCCTCCTTATCAGATTCTGGATGACGATGCCGCACAGAGCGGCGGCTGCCACAAAAACGACGGGCGAGACGTCCGTGACCAGCGAGGCCGCCAGCACCGCCGCAAAGATCACCGCGGCGGGCCAGTCCTTCACGGAGCCCTTCAGCAGCTTCAGCGTGGCGTTGAAGATCAGCACGCACACACATACCCGGATGCCGGCAAAGGCGTGCTGCACCCAGTCCAGATGGGAGAAGCTGTTGATGACGCCGGCCAGCGCCGTAATGATGATCAGCGAGGGGAACACGATGCCCAGGGTGGCGATGATGCCGCCCAGCACGCCCCGCTGCTTCTGCCCCACAAAGGTGGCGGTGTTGACGGCGATGATGCCGGGCGTACACTGGCCGATGGCGAAATAGTCTACCAGCTCCTCGTCGGTGGTCCAGCCCTTGTTCTCCACCACCTCCCGCTGGAGGATGGGCAGCATGGCCATGCCGCCGCCGAATGTCATGACCCCCACCTTGGCGAAAGTGAGGAACAGCTCCCACAGTAATTTCACAGGATCACCTCATTCAGAATATCCGTAAAGTCCGCGGACGGACACCTCGCCGCCCCGCAGCGTCTCCGACGTGCCGTCGTCGTACCGCACCGTCAGGCCGTAGTAGGGGTCGATGCCCTCCGCCGCGGCATCGCGCACCTGGCCGCCGCGCTCCAGCCGCACCCGCTGTCCGACGTTGACGCAGCGGGCGCAGTAATCCGCCCGCCACAGAGCGGGGTCAGGCAGAACGCGGTCGTGCAGCTCCGTCAGCTCACCCACCAGCGCCCGGGCCAGCGCGTCCCGGGACACCTCGCGCCCCGACTCCGTCCGCAGGGACGTGGCCATGGCGGCCACATCGGGGGAAAAGTCGGCGGCGGTCTGGGACACGTTGACGCCGATGCCCACGACGACCCAGTCCGGCGTGCCGTCGGGACGGAAGGCCGACTCCGTCAGGATGCCGCAGACCTTCCTGCCGCCCAGCACCAGATCGTTGGGCCATTTGATGCCGCAGCGCAGGGCGCAGACGCTCTCGACGGCGCGGCACACGGCCACCGCCGCCAGCGGCGTGATCATGGGCAGCGTATCGGTGCGCAGGCCGGCGCGCCACAGGACGGACAGGTACAGGCCCAGCCCCGGCAGGGACTGGAAGCTGCGGCCCATGCGTCCCCGGCCCGCCGTCTGGCAGTCCGCCGTCACCACGGCGCTCATGGCGCCCTCCGCCGCCAGACGGCGGCACTGGGTGTTGGTGGAATCCAGCGTATCATAGTGGTAGACCGGGATGTCCATGGCGGCACCTCCTCTTTCCCGTAATGTTACCACGATTCGGCAGGGCTGTAAATAGCGATACCTGCTGATGACAGGCATTAGCGGCAGAAATGGATTTGTGAGATATGTCAAAGAAACCGGCCGTTTTTTGGCGGTTTCTTGGTGCAGAAATGTATTGCTTTTTCCGGAGGCGGCCCGTATAATAGGCAAGAAAAATGAGAGGAGGGACGGCCATGACCTGCAAACACACGACGAAAAAGCGGACGGACGCTCCCACTGTTTCCATTTTTAATAGTGTTTCCTTTGACCGGTGATTTTTTCACCGGTTATTTTTTTGCGTTGGTAAGTAACTGGAAATAAACGGATGAAGAAAGAGAGGAACTGTCACATGAACAAAAAACTCGGACACGACGCCATCTACGACGCCCGGGAGCTGGGTACGCCCCGGATGCTGCTGCTGGGTCTGCAGCACCTGTTCGCCATGTTCGGCGCCACGGTGCTGGTGCCCATCCTGGTCAGCGGCTACGGCCTGCCCCTGTCCATCCAGACCACCCTGCTGTTCGCCGGTATCGGCACCCTGCTGTTCCACGTCTGCACCAAGATGAAGGTCCCCGCGTTCCTTGGCTCCTCCTTCGCCTTCCTGGGCGGCTTCCAGGCGGTGGCCAACCTGGACAGCGGCAAGTTTGCCGCCATGACCGGCGAGGAGAAGCTGCCCTACGCCCTGGGCGGCGTGGTGGTAGCCGGCCTGCTGTACCTGGTGCTGGCCCTGCTGTTCAAGCTGGTGGGCGCCAAGAAGGTCATGCGGTTCTTCCCCCCCATCGTCACCGGGCCCATCATCATCCTCATCGGCCTGAACCTGTCCGGCACCGCCGTGACCAACGCCTCCAGCTGCTGGTGGCTGGCGTTGGTGGCCATCGCCATCATCATCGTGGCCAACATCTGGGGCAAGGGCATGATCAAGATCATCCCCATCCTGCTGGGTGTGGTGGGCAGCTACATCGTGGCTCTGATCGCCACGGCCTGCGGCGCACAGCTGCCTGACGCCGACGGCGTGATGCAGCCCCTGATCAACTTCACCGAAGTCCACGATGCCGGTTTCCTGGGCCTGCAGCAGTTCGTCATCGCCAAGTTCGACATCACCTCCATTCTGGTGATGGCCCCCATCGCCATCGCCGCCATGATGGAGCACATCGGTGATGTCTCCGCCATCTCCTCCACCACCGGCAAGAATTTCATCGAGGATCCCGGCCTGCACCGTACCCTGCTGGGTGACGGTCTGGCTACCGCCTTCGCCGGTATGTTCGGCGGCCCCGCCAACACCACCTACGGCGAGAACACCGGTGTGCTGGCCCTGAGCCGCGTGTACGATCCCCGGGTCATCCGCATCGCCGCCATCTACGCCATCATCCTCAGCTTCTCCCCCAAGTTCGACGCGCTGGTCAACTCCATCCCCACCGCCATCGTGGGCGGCGTCAGCTTCGTCCTCTACGGTATGATCTCCGCCGTCGGCGTCCGCAACGTGGTGGAGAACCGGGTGGATCTCACCAAGTCCCGCAACCTCATCATCGCCGCGGTCATCTTCGTCTGCGGTCTGGGCTTTGCCTCTACCGGCGGCATCACCTTCGCCGTGGGCAGCGCCGACATCACCCTGACGGGTCTGGCCATCGCCGCGCTGGCCGGCGTCATCCTGAATGCGGTCCTGCCCGGCAACGACTACGAGTTCGGCAAGAGCGTCGAGGGTGACACAAGCGCCGACCTGGGCAGCTATTAAGAGACTGCGCAGATACGCAAAAAAAGAACAGGCTCTTGCGAGCCTGTTCTTTTTTTATCTGCCGAGGTGCACCCCGGATATGAGCAGAAAAGCATCCGCCGCCTGCAGAAGCGGGCGGCGGATGCTGGTCATTCAGTCTTTTCCGCCGGTTCCGCCGGGCGGTCGGCACGGCCGTACAGCACGGTCATGCGGCGGATCTTCTCCGCCAGCTCCGGCGTCAGCTCGCCGGGCAGCAGACGCCACTGCCAGTTGCCGCTCTGGGTGCCGGGCGTGTTCATACGGTGACCCTCGCCAAGCCCCAGATAGTCCTGCATCTGCGCCACAAACAGCTCCGCCACGCTGCTCATGCCGCCCCGGATAACGCCCCAGTGGAAGCCCTCCTGCTCCGTCAGCGCCAGATACGCCTCGGCGTAGGCGATGTCCTCCGGCTTGGCCTCCTGCCGCCACAGCGCCAGCGGGCTGTTGTCGTGGGTGCCAGTGTAGCAGATGCAGTGCTCCGTGTAGGTGTGGGGCAGGTAGTTGCTGGTATCCCGGGAGTCGAAGGCAAATTCCAGCACCTTCATGCCGGGCCAGCCGGAGTCGTGCAGCAGCTTCTGTACGCCGGGGGTAGGATAGCCCAGATCCTCGGCGATGAACTCCAGCTGCGGGAACCAGCCGTTGAGGCGGTCTATCAGATCCATGCCCGGCCCGGCGACCCATTTGCCGTTCTTGGCGGTGGTCTCACCATAGGGCACCGCCCAATAGCTCTCAAAGCCCCGGAAATGGTCGATGCGGATGATGTCGTACAGCTTGCCGGCGCCGTCGATGCGACGGATCCACCAGCCGAAGCCGTCCTCCCGCATGCGGTCCCAGTCGTACAGCGGGTTGCCCCACAGCTGTCCATCGGCGCTGAAATAGTCTGGCGGTACACCGGACACGGCCTTGGGGATCAGCGTCTCGTCCAGCTGGAAGAACTCCGTCTCCGCCCACACGTCGGCGGAATCCATGGCCACATAGATGGGCAGGTCGCCGATGATGCGGATACCCTGCGCGTGGACATAGTCCCGCAGCCGGTTCCACTGCTGGAAGAACAGATATTGCAGGTAGGTGAAGAACTCCACGTCCTCCCGCAGCAGGGCGCGGTACTTCTCCACCGCCCCCTCCTGCCGCAGACGGATGTCATCGGGCCACTCCGTCCACGCCTTCATGCCGAAATGGCGCTTGCAGGCCATAAACAGGGCGTAATCCGGCAGCCAGCGACTGTTTGCCTCCTCGAAGGCGGCCACGGCCTCGCTGCTGCGCTGCCAGCCCCGCTTGAAGGCCTTGTGCAGCAGGTCGAACCGCTTTTCATAGATGCGGCCGTAGTCCACATACCGGGGATCGCCGCCCCACTTGCACCGGCTGCACTCAGATCTGGTCAGCAGACCGTCGGCGATCAGCAGCCCGGGGTCGATGTAGTAGGGGTTCCCGGCGTAGGCCGAAAAGCTCTGGTACGGCGAATCGCCGTAGCTGGTGGGGCCAAGCGGCAGCATCTGCCAGTAGCGCTGGCCCGCCGCGTGGAGGAAATCCGCGAAATCGTATGCCGCCTGTCCCAGCGTGCCGATCCCGTAGGGGGAGGGCAGCGAGGAGACGGCCATCAGAATACCACTGGAACGTTTCATAGCAGCACGTCACTTTCTATTGAGGATGAAGCGGGGCGGGATGCCCGCCCCGCTGTATGCAATATACGATACTCAGCCCTTGACGGCGCCGGCAGCCACACCCTTGATGATGTGCTTCTGGCAGCACAGGTAGAAGACGATGACCGGCAGGATGCTCAGCAGGATCAGCGCCATGGTGGCGCCCATATCCACCTGGCCGTAGCTGCCCTTCAGGTACTGCACCACGATAGGGATAGTACGGTAGTCGTTGATGTCCAGTACCAGGAACGGCAGCAGGAAGTCGTTCCACACCCACATGATCTCCAGCACGCCCACGGAGATGAACGTGGGCTTCATCATGGGCAGCACCACCAGGAAGAAGGTGCGGACAGGTCCGCAGCCGTCGATAGCAGCCGCCTCTTCAATCTCCAGCGGAATGGATTTCACAAACCCAGCGAACATGAACACCGCCAGTCCTGCGCCAAAGCCCAGATAGATGACGGGGATGGTCCAAGGCGTATCCAGATGGAGCTTGTTGGCCGTCCTGGACAGGGTGAACATCACCATCTGGAACGGCACCACCATGGAGAACACGCACAGGTAGTATACGATCTTGCTGAACAGGCTCCCCACACGCGCCACATACCAGGCGGCCATAGAGGTGCACAGCAGGATCAGCCCCGAGGACACCACAGTGATAAACAGGCTGAAGAATACAGCCTTGATAAAGGGATAGCTGCCGAAGGTCATGCCCTTGACGTAGTTCTGCAGTCCCATAAATGTGTCGGAGTTGGGCAGGGCAAATGTCTCCATGTTGACGGCGGCGTTTGTCTTGAAGGAGTTGATCAGCACGATCAGGATGGGCAGCACGTAGATGACGCAGATCACGGTGAATACCACTGTCAGCGCCATCTTGCGGCGATCCTCCCGGGTTTTCAGACCTTTTTTCATCACTGCTGTACCTCCTTTTTACGGGTGGAGCGCAGCTGGATCAAACCGATGGCCGCCACCAGAATGAAGAACAGAACCGCCTTGGCCTGCGCCGTGCCGCGGTTGTTGCCGCTGGAGGAATAGAACGCGTTGTAGATGTTCAGTGCCAGCATCTCCGTGGTCTTGACCACACTTCCGTCCGGCTGCTGCAGGAACGGACGGCCCGCCGTCAGCGCCAGGTTCTGGTCAAACAGCTTGAAGCCGTTGGTCAGGGTCAGGAAGATGCAGATGGTGAAGGAGCTCATCATATTGGGGATAGTCACCTTCCACAGTGTCTGCCAGCGGGTCGCGCCGTCGATGCGGGCGGCCTCCAGCATATCCTCCGGCACAGCCTGCAGTCCGGCGATGTAGATGATCATCATGTAGCCCACCTGCTGCCAGCACATCAGGATGATCAGCCCCCAGAAGCCGTATTTGCTCTCCAGCACCACGGAGGTGTTGTACTTCACCAGAATGCCGTCGAAGATCATGGACCAGATGTAGCCCAGCACGATGCCGCCGATGAGGTTGGGCATGAAGAACACCGTGCGGAACAGGTTGGAACCTTTGATGTTCTGGGTCAGCGCATAGGCCACCGCAAAGGCCAGCGTGTTGATAAACAGCACCGATACAAAGGCGAACAGCGCCGTGAACCAGAAGGCGTGCAGGAAGCTGCTGTCGGAGAAGGCCTTCACATAGTTGTCAAAGCCGACCCACGTCCACTGGCTGATGAGCTTGAACTTACAGAAGGACAAAAACGCGCCCTGCAGAAAGGGCCACAGAAACCCGATGCAAAAGGCGGCGAAGGTGGGCAGCAGAAACAGCCACACCATCCGTTGAATAGGCCGGCGGATCAGACGGCTGTTCAGTGCCGCCGCATCCTGTTTTCGTTGAAATCGCTTCATTTGACCACTCCTGTTCTCCATCATATTGTTATGGCGAAAGCTCTTGGCCGAAGTCCCTTCGGCCGACAGCTTTCGTCACACCCTGTGTGTCAAAGAGAGAGAAACAGGGGGCGGGCGAAAAGCCCGCCCCCTGTTTTATGCAGTTTCCAGAGATACGTTAGGCGTTCTCGTTGGCGTACTGGGTAGCCCAGCCGTCCACGAAAGCGGTCTTGACATCGTCCCAGCTGCCGTTGCCAGCGGTGTACTTGCTCAGAGCATCCACCACGGCGGCACGCCAATCGTTCACAGCGGGCGTGAAGTTGAAGGCCCAGGTGACAGGATAGCAGCCGTTGGCAACGTACTCGTTGGCCAGAGCACTGAACGGATTGGAGGGAGCCTTGGAGGACTTGAAGGGGCAAGCGCCGAACTGCTCGGACATCATGGTGGTGCCGGCATCAGAGGTAACGACCCACTTCAGGAAGTCCAGAGTAGCCTGGATGTCCTCGGGCTTGGCGTTCTTGTTGACGGACCAGTAGTTCTCGGTACCGGTGCACAGGCCGGCCTTCTCCTCGCCGTCCACGCCGCAGTAGATGGGGATCATGGTCAGATCATCGGGGTTCATGGCGAACTTGTCAGCAGCGGTCAGGTTGCTGTACTCCCAGGTGCCGTTCTGATAGAACACAGCCTTGCCCTGGCCGAACTCAGCCTCAGCCTGGTCGCCGGTAGCGGTCAGCAGGGCGGCGCCGGTGGTGGCGGAGTCAGTGATGTACAGATCCCAAACGTTCTTGTAGTTGTCCAGATAAGTGCCCTTGATGGTGGCGGGCTTGGAGCTCACGCTGTCGTCACGGAACTCATAGAACAGAGGCATATTGGCCAGGTGACCGGAGAAGCGCCAGGAGGAGCTGCCGTCCAGACCGGCGGAGGTGAAGGCATCGAAGCCCAGCTCAGCAGCGCGGGCGTGGATGTCATCGGCAACGGCCTTCAGGGACTCGAAGTTGGTGATCTCGTCCAGAGAGTGACCAGCCTGCTCCAGCAGAGCCTTGTTGACGATGATGCCGTAGGTCTCCAGGCAGTAGGCGATGGAGATGACCTCACCGTTGGCGTTCTTCAGAGCGTAGTCCTTGGAAACCAGCTCGTTGTACACATCGGTGCTGCTCAGATCGTAGCAGAAATCACCCCAGGTAGCCACGCCGCCCTCGTTGCACTGGAACAGGGTGGGAGCGCCATCCTTGTCCATCTCGGACACCAGCATGGTCTCGTACTCGCCGGAGGCGGCGGTCACGACCTTGACAGGCACGCCGGTCTCGGCGGTGTAGGTCTTGGCCAGAGCCTGCCAGGCATCCTCGGACTCGGGCTTAAAGTTCAGGTAGTACACGCTGCCGGTGGCAGTGTCGCCGCCCTCGTTGGGGTCGGCATCGGGCTGCTTCTGCTCGCCGCAGGCCACCAGGGACAGAGCCATCACGAGAGCCAGAAGCATTGCAAGAAACTTCTTCATTTGAGATTACTCCTTCAAAATAATTTATTCTCACGCCGTTTCCGGCGTAAAAACCTGATTCAGAGACTTTGGACGGAGCCGCCCTCCCGCAGCTGGGTGGGCAGCACCTCACAGCAGTGGGCGCCGTGACCCCGGAGCATACCCAGCAGGATCTGGGCGCTGCGCCGTCCCATCTCCTCCATGGGCTGGCACAGGGTAGTCAGCGGCGGCTCGATGTAGGCGGACAGCTCCAGCCCGTCGATGGCGATGACGGAGCAGTCCTCCGGCACCCGGCGTCCCGCGTCCCGCAGCGCCCGCATGGCGCCGATGGCCATGGAGTCGGCAATGGCGAACAGCGCCGTAAACTCCGCGCCCTGCCGCAGCTTTTCGCGGACAGCCTCGTAGGCATCCCGAATGTCGAAGCTGCCGGCGCACATGACCAAATCCCCGTCCAGCGGGATGCCGTGGCTCTCCAGCGCCTTGCGATAGCCCTGGTAGCGCAGCTGGCTGATGGACTGGTCATCCTCCCGGCAGATCAGCGCCGCGATGCGCCGGTGCCCGTGGGCATACAGGTGATCCACGGCCTGCCGCGCCGTCTCCTCGTCGGCGATGGACACAGCGGAATACTCGCCGCTCCGCAGGGTGCCGTACTGATTGGAGTAGGAGCAGCACACGAAAGGCACATTCAGCATAGCCAGATCGTCCGGGGTATAGTCGAAGCGTCCCCCCAGGAAGATGATGCCCCGCAGACGCTTTTCCCGCTCCATGACGGCGGCCCGCTGCACCTCGTCAGCGCAGGAGGGGATCTGCTGCATCACCAGAGAAAAGCCCGCGTCGGTAACGGTGTTCTCAATGGCCTGGATGATGTTGGTGTAGAACGGGTTAGACACGCCGCGCACCACAAGGCCGATGGACTCGGACTTGGTGCGCACCAAGTCGCGGGCGCTGTTGTTGGGGATGTAGTTGCTGTCCTTGATGGCAGCCCGCACCTTCCGGCGCACATCGTCGCTGACGTCCGGACGGTCATTCAGCACACGGGATACGGTGCTGACACTGACGCTGCACTGTTTTGCGATGTCCTTGATCGTCATTCCGGTGTTCCTTCCTGTCGCGTAATGCGGAAAAACGGTGATTTCGGAAACATTACCGGAAACGTTACCGCCTTTTCTACGGTGCTATCCTACCAACTTTCCATAGGAATGTCAATGGGTTTTCATATTTTTGCCGAAACGCACATAGAAAATGCGGCTTTTCTTGTGAAAATCACAAGGGACGCACCGGCGGTGCGTCCCTTGTGGAAAATCATGCCTGTCCGGCGCCGTCCAGCTCCCGGAGGAGCCCCTGCAGATCGCTCTCCCCCAGCACCCGGATGCCGTTGGCCCGCAGCAGCGCCGCCGCCGTGCCCCAGCCCTCCGTCAGCGTGCCGCTGAACGTGCCGTCATAGACCTGGCCGCTGCCGCAGGAGGGGCTGCGTTCCTTCAATACGGCGGTGGTGCAGCCGTACAGCGCCGCCAGATGCAGCGCCTCCTCCGCGCCCCGCCGGTACTGGGCCGTTACGTCCGCGCCTGCAGCGCTGACCACCCGGTCCTCCTGCTGTTCGGAGGGCTCCCGCGGCGTGGGCAGTCCGCCCAGTTGCTCGGGGCAGACCGGCACCGCCAGTCCTCGCCGGGCCAGCTCCTGCACCAGCGGATGGGCCTTGCTCCGACCGTCATAGCGGCAGGCGCAGCCCAAAAGACACGCGCTGATGAGGATCATACCGCCAGCTCCTTCCCGTCCAGCGCGGCGTAGACCAGCGTCTCGCCCCGGTATTGCAGCTTCAGAGAGAAAAACGGCGTGTCCGGTCGGCGGATCAGGTCGAGGAAAATTTTGTCCCCCGCCCATTGGGGCAGCGCCGCCAGCGCGTCCTTGTGCAGCCACTCCAGCACACCCTCGTTGCACTCATGGATGTGTCCTGTCCAGCCGGTGGCGGTGAACAGGTGCATATACTCCCCCTCCCACTCGTCGGATACGAAGGTGATGACGGCCCGATAGCGGTAGTCTGTCAGTGTGAGGCCCGTCTCCTCCAGCGTCTCACGGCAGATGCACTCCTCCGGGCTTTCGCCCTCCTCGCACTTGCCGCCTACGCCGATCCACTTGTCGTGGTTCAGGTCGTTCTCCTTTTTGACCCGGTGGAGCATCAGATATTCGCCCTGCGGATTTTCTATGTAGCAAAGTGTGGTATTTTTCATGGCTCCTCCTGAAATACGATCTCGTCGTAGCCCGTCTCCGCGTCCTGCTCCACGCCGCAGCGCCAGCCGTCCAGCTCCAGCAGCACCAGCTCACAGGTGGTGTTGACGACCGTCCCCTCCATGAGGTGGCCGCCCAGCGTGGTCAGATCCTCCCGGGACAGGGCAATGTGCAGATGGCACCGGGCCGCGCTGACCGTACCGTTGAGGGACACGATCTCGCAGGGCCGGGCAATGTGCTGCACGGTGACGCCGGAGGCATCCCGCACCCGGGCCTCCGTGACGCAGCCCACGCCGGACAGCACCACGGCGCACCGCAGGCCCTCCCGCTGGGCCAGCTGCCGGATGGACAGCAGCAGGTCGTCGCCCCGCCGCAGCCGCAGACAGATGCTTCGCATGGAACATCCCTCCCGTTTACTTCTGTCGCTTCTTAGTATATAATGTCGGTGCGTGCAATGCAAGTCATATCCGCGGAGGTAGTTATTATGTCAACTGTAAAGCCCGGGCGTTACCGCCACTTCAAAGGGAACGAATACGAGGTCATCGGCACGGCCCGCCATTCCGAGACACTGGAGGAGATGGTGGTGTACCGCGCCCTGTACGGTGACGGCGGCCTGTGGGTGCGGCCCGCCGCCATGTGGACGGAGCAGGTGGAGCGGGACGGCTATCGCGGCCCCCGGTTCCGCCCGGTGGGGGACGCACAGTGACGGACTACGCGGTGCGCCGCTCCCGCCGCCGCACCATGGCGCTGGAGGTGACCCGGGAAGGCACGGCGCTGGTGCGGGCGCCCTACCATGCGTCGGACGCGGATATCGCCCGGTTCGTGGAGGCCCACCGGGCGTGGCTGGATGCGCACATAGCCCGGCGGCAGGCGTATCTGGCGTCCCATCCTGCCCCGTCGCCGCAGCAGATCGAGCTATGGCGGCAGCAGGCCAGGGCGGTGCTGCCGGGCCGCGTGGCCTATTGGGCGGTGCGCATGGGCATCCAGCCCGCCGGCGTCACCATTACCGCCGCCCGCACCCGGTTCGGCAGCTGCTCCGGGAAAAACCGGCTCAGCTTCTCCCTGTACCTGATGGATCACCCGGCGGAGGCCATCGAGTATGTGGTGGTGCACGAGCTGGCCCACATCCGGCACCACGACCACTCCCCGGCGTTCTACGCGGAGGTGGAGCGCTATCTCCCCGACTGGCGGGCACGGCGGGAGCTGCTGAAAAAATAGCGGTCAGAAGCACATATCATATGGATTTTCGCTGCAATCGTATAAAGGCTCATGTATAGTAGGAAAGGCGCGGGCCCGCAGCCTGTGCAAAAAACGAATGGTAGGAGAGATCCCTGATGAAAAAGCTTCTGGCTCTGATCCTGGCCGTACTGACGCTGACGGCGGCGCTGTGCGGCTGCGGCGATACCGCCGCCCCCGGCACCTCTGATAACGACGCCCCCGTATCCACCCCGGACGCGGGTGAGACCGGCGACACCGGAAACAGCGGCAATGCCGTTGTGACCACCAGCCTGCCCGGCACCTTCGAGATCGCGGCCACCGACCCGCACTACATCATCGCCACCCCCGACCGGCACGCCGAGAGCTATGGCTGCGGCTTCAGCCACGACGGCGTGCCCTTTATCGTGGCCTATATCGTCATGGAGGCGGCCGCCGACGAGACGAAGTGCGCCGAGATGAAGGGCTATGTGGACGAGATGGTGAACACCGTCCGCGCCGCCCAGTAAAATCAGTCTATACGGAAAAAGAAATGACACGCGGAGCGTGTCATTTCTTTTTTATGATACAAAGCAGGTGTCTCGCAGGTCGATCTGGGACGCGGCGGGACCGGACAGCACCGTGTCGTTGCCGCTGAAGGTGCTGTCGTCCACATACAGGGTCAGCCACGCCCCCGGCATACGCAGCGCCTCAATGGCCGTGCCATTGCGGACAAAATTGCCGCCGTCCAGGTTGCCGCCCCAAGAGGAGCTCTGCGTGGTGTCGATGCACAGCGCCGTGCCGTTGCGGGTAAAGTCGCTGCGCTGTACCCATATCCAGCCGCCGTCCTCCGCCACCGCACCCTTCTCCCAGCCGGAGATCCAGCATTCGTTCAGATAGGTGGGGGCCATGGCCGTGACGCCCGTATCCGCCATCTCGCCGGCGTTCCGGATGCGCAGCCCCGCCAGCACGACATGGATGTCTGTCACCTCGCTGCCGGGCATATGCGTCACCGTGATGGGCGCGTTGAATTCCGTGCCGTCATAGTGTGCCCGCAGCGTCACGGGACGCCGGATGGTCAGCGGCTCGGTGTAGGTGACGTTGGGCAGTATGATCTCCAGCTCCGTCTCATCGCTGAGCTTCTCCGCCTCCTCATCCAGCACTGCCTGCAGCTCCGCCGTGGTGGCCAGGGGCGTATCCTCCCAGCTGATGGTCTTCTGCGGCTTTTCGCTGCACTCAATGGTCTGCCGGAGGGTGATCTCATCGCCGTTTTTCATGTACAGCGTCCAGATGATGTCGTTATAGGTACAGGCGCTTGTCACCTGATGCTCGTGGGCCAGCAGCGCCCCAGCATCGTAGTAGGCGTCCGACTCGTCGTAGATCGTGCAGGTATCGCTGCCCTCGGCGGCCACGGCCTCCACCTTGTGGTAGCGCATCAATTCCCGGAAATCGGCCCGCACATCCTTTGACCGGTCCTCCGCGTCCCTCACATACAGGCACAGCGGGCTGGTGCCCGGCTCGTCCGCCGGCAGCAGCTCCGAACGGTGGCTGGCAGGGAGCGCGCCGCCGCTGGGCTGCGGGCTGAAGCAGGCGAACACATGGTAGATCCGTCCGTCCGCCCCCTCGTAACATGTCTGGCAGGTATCCTCCCTGAAGGTGCCCGCCAGACCGGAGGGCTCGCTGTCCGCGGTCGGGGCAGGCGGCTCCTCCTGTGTCGGGCTGGGCAGCGGCATAGCGGCCAGCGCGGCAGCCAGTGCAAAAGCCGCCGCACCGCACAGCCACGCGGCGCGGCGCTTCTTTTTTCTGGCGCGGGGCGGCTCCATGGGCCGGCGCGTTACCTGACTGGCGGTGCAGCGCGGGCAGAACGACGCCTCCTCCGGCAGCTCTGCGCCGCACTGGATGCAATTTTTTCTCTTACTCACAATATCCTCACAAAGCATCCCGCAGCTCCAGCACATCCCGGAACCGCTGGTCTGGGTTCATCATGGTGCAGCGCCGGACGATCCGGCCCGCGTGGCCCTCCGCCAGGCGGCGGGAGGGATGCTGCCCTGTCAGCATCACGTTCAGCAGCACGCCCAGGGAGTAGATGTCCGCCCGTCCGTCAGTCTGGGACAGACCGAACTGCTCCGGCGCGGCGTAGCCTGTGGTGCCCAGGATCACCGTGTCAGCGGGACACTCCGGCTTGACGATGCGGGAGGCGTCGAAGTCGATGAGCACCGCGTCGCTGCCCCGCAGGATCACATTGCTGTCCTTCACGTCCCGGTGTACCGCGCCCATGCTGTGCAGCACCCACAGGGCGCCGCAGATGTCCGCCGTCACCTTCCGGGCCTCCTCCCAGTCCAGCAGGCCGCCCTCCAGCAGATACAGCAGCGTGTCGCCCTGAACGTACTCCTCCAGCACAGCCACACGGCCATCCGCCTCCGCGACCTCCTCCACCCGGGGCAGATAGGGGCAGGACACCGCCAGCAAGCGGCGGTACACATCGGCACTGCCGTCAAACTGGCGGAACACATAGCGCTTTCCCGTGCTCCGATGGCGCAGCAGCGTCACCGTGCCCCGTGCGCCGCGCTTAAGCACCCTGACCTCGTCAAAGTAGACCGCCACAACACGCAGCACCTCCTGATACACAGCTACCCCTCCCTCCTGTCTCGCTTCCCCAGTATAGCCAACTTTCGATGCCGTGTAAAGTCGATACGGCGAGAAAATGCGAGAAAAAGTGCCGTACTATGCAGCCCGCATATTGTTTTTATGGGAAATTTTGTCTACAATAGGAAAAAACGCAAATAAGGACGGCATACACATGGATCGAAAAAACACCGGCCAGCTCCTGCAGGAGCTGATGGATTCCAATGACCTGGACCGCGTTCTCTCGGAGAACGATACCAGCTTCCGGGAGGACAGCCTGACGGATGCGCTGCAGCGGCTGTTTGACGCGCGGGATATCTCAAAGGCCACGCTGGCCAAAAATTCCGGCATCAGCGAGGTCTATCTGCATCAGGTCTTTTCCGGGCGCCGCTCCCCCTCCCGCAACCGGCTGCTGTGCCTGTGCTTCGGGCTGCGTGCGGAGGTAGAGGAGGCACAGCGCCTTTTGCAGCACGCCCACCACGCGCCGCTGTACCCGCTGGACCGGCGGGACGCCATCCTGATCTATGGGCTGAGTCACGGGCTGACGCTGCCGGAGGTCAACGACGCGCTGTTCAACGCCAATGCGGAAACCCTTTGCTGAAGAAAAAGGCGTCCGGGCTTTGCCCGGCGCCTTTTCCCTTCGGCGCAGCTGTGAAAACGGCAAAGCTCCCGGCCATAGGCCGGGAGCTTTGCCGTTCTCTATCGTTTTGGGGGATCCCCTTACAGGATGGAGTAGTTGACGATCAGGCCGGCGAACACGATGGACACCATGCTCAGCAGCTTGATGAGGATGTTGATAGCGGGGCCGGAGGTATCCTTGAAGGGATCGCCCACGGTGTCGCCCACGACGCCGGCCTTGTGGCACTCACTGCCCTTGCCGCCGAAGTTGCCCGCCTCGATGTACTTCTTGGCGTTGTCCCATGCGCCGCCGGCGTTGGCCATGTAGATGGCCATCAGGAAGCCGGTAACGGTGGCGCCGGCCAGCAGGCCCACAACGCCCTTGTAGCCCAGCACCATACCCACGACGATGGGCGTCACCACCGCGATCACGGTGGGCAGCACCATCTCCTTCAGGCTGGCCTTGGTGCACAGATCCACGCAGCGGGCGTAGTCGGGATCAGCCTTGCCCTCCATCAGGCCGGTGATCTCATGGAACTGACGGCGCACCTCCAGCACCACGCTCTGGGCCGCGCGGCCCACGGAGTTCATGGTCAGGGCGGCAAACACGAAGGGCAGGCAGGCGCCGATGAACAGGCCCGTCAGCACCAGCGGATTCATCAGGGAGAAATCGTTGAAGGTGACCTCAGCCACGCCCACCTCCTTGACCTTCTCGATGTAGGAGGCCATGAGGGCCAGCGCGGTCAGGGCGGCAGAGCCGATGGCGAAGCCCTTGCCAGTGGCGGCGGTGGTGTTGCCCAGGGAGTCCAGCGCGTCGGTGCGCTTGCGGACCTCGGGATCCAGGCCGGCCATCTCGGCGATGCCGCCGGCGTTGTCAGCCACGGGGCCGTAGGCGTCCGTCGCCAGGGTGATGCCCAGGGTGCTCAGCATACCCACGGCAGCCAGTGCGATGCCGTACAGGCCCATACCGGCGCTGGTAGCGCCGCCGGACAGGAAGAAGGCCAGCAGGATGCAGACCGCCACGATGATGATGGGCATGGCGGTGGACAGCATACCCAGACCCAGACCGCCGATGATGATGGTGGCAGCGCCGGTCTGGCTCTTGCCGCTCAGCTCCTGGGTGGGCTTATAGGTGTCGGAGGTGTAGTACTCGGTGGCCTTGCCGATGAGCACGCCGGCCACCAGGCCGGACAGGATGGCCACATACAGGCCCCAGTGCTCCAGGCCCAGCAGAGCCCAGACAAGGAAGAAGGAGATGATGGCGATGAGGATGGCGGACAGGTTGGTGCCCCGGGACAGCGCCTTCAGCAGTGTGCGCTGGTCGGCGTTCTCCTCGGTCTTGACGAAGAAGGAGCCGATGATGGAGCAGAGGATACCCACCGCTGCCATGACCATGGGGATGGCCATGGCCTTGAAGGCCTGATTGGAGAACGCCGCCACGCCCAGAGCGGAGGCGGAGATGATGGAGCCGACATAGGACTCGTACAGGTCGGCGCCCATGCCGGCCACGTCGCCCACATTGTCGCCCACGTTGTCGGCAATGACGGCGGGGTTGCGGGGGTCATCCTCAGGGATGCCGGCCTCCACCTTGCCCACCAGGTCGGCGCCCACGTCGGCGGCCTTGGTGAAGATGCCGCCGCCCACACGGGCGAACAGCGCCATGGAGCTGGCGCCCATGCCGAAGGTCAGCATGGCGCTGGTGATATCAGCCGCCTCCAGCTTGAACACGAAGCGCAGCAGCATGAACCAGACGGAGATGTCGAACAGGCCAAGGCCCACCACGGTGAAGCCCATGACGGAGCCGGCGGAGAACGCCACCCGCAGGCCCTTGTTCAGGCCATCGCGGCAGGCGTTGGCGGTGCGGCAGTTGGCCTTGGTGGCGATGCGCATGCCCACGAAACCGCTGAGGCCGGAGAAGAAGCCGCCGGTCAGGAAGGCAAAGGGCACGAACCAGGTCAGCAGATCGCAGGCGGCCATGATGCACAGCACCACGATCATGCAGGCGAAGAAGATACCGACGACGGTGTACTGCCGGCGCAGGTAGGCGTTGGCGCCCTCGCGGATGGAGCGGGAGATCTTGCTCATCAGAGGGGTGCCCTCCTCAAAGCGCAGCACCCGCTTCCCCGTAAAGAGCGCAAACAGGAGCGCGACGACGGAGCCAACGAATGTGGCAAGGACCAGATACTTTTCCATGTGTGTTTTCCTCTTTCCTCCCCCTGTTGCAGGGGATATTCACTTTTTTGTTCCACATGGCATTATAAAAAATTTCCATTTTCCCGTCAAATTTTCATACGGATTTTGTAACGCGCTAAAAAAATGTGGTATTTTATTCGTCATTTTGCCCGCAACTTTTTTCACATAAATAGACTTTATTTTTTCCGTTTTATCCGCATTTTTTACGATTGCGCTTTTTTATTTGTCACAATCCTGTCATTTTTCAGCCGCTATTAGTTCAGCTCTTTTAATTTGAAAATTTTTTCTGCAACTTTTTCTCATTAAAAATAAAAAATTTTTTCCAAAATGAGAGAAAAAACTTTTTGGTATATTTTTTGCCCTGTTCGCCTGCAAAAGTTGCTCCCGCCAAAAAGTCGTTGTTATTTTGCACAAACGCCTTTTGCAACAATTTACCGGGCAGGAAACAGCAGCAAGTAAGGCGTCCGGCAAAGCCGGACGCCTTACTTGCTTTTGGAGAGGACTATTACGCTGCCGCGGAAGCGCTGCTGCGCTTATTGGACAGGTATTGGAAAGCGACGATGGCACCCACCAGCACCAGACCCGCCAGGTCGGTGACGGTGCCGGGGATCATCATGCCCAGGCCGCCCACCACCAGCAGGATACGCAGGGGCCAGGCAACTTTCTTGTACAGGTGGCCGTTGAGCGCCGCCGCGATGCCGAAGATACCCAGCAGTGCGCTGATGCAGATCTGTGCCACCTCCCACCAGCCGGAGATGTTCTCAAAGAGCAGCGCCGGGCTGTAGGCGAAGATATACGGGACGATGAAGGCCGCAATGGCCAGCTTTGTGGCGTTGATACCCGTTTTCATGGGGTCGGACTTGGCGATGGCCGAGCCGGCGTAGGCCGCCAGCGCCACAGGGGGCGTGATGTCGGCCACGATGCCGAAGTAGAACACGAAGAAGTGTGCGGCCACCACAGGGAAGCCCAGCTGGATGAGGATGGGGGCGCAGGTGGAGGCCATGATGCAGTAGTTGGCGGTGGTGGGCACGCCCATGCCCAGCACGATGCAGCACAGCATGGTCAGCACCAGACCAATGATGGTGGCGTTGCCGGCCAGCTGCACGATGGCGTTGATCAGGATGGAGGCAAGACCGGTGACGGTGATGCAGCCGGCGATGATGCCTGCCATGCCGCAGGCCACGGCCACAGTGATGGCGCCGCGGGCGCCAGCCTCCAGAGACTCCACCGCAGAGAAGAAGGAGCGCTTGCCGGCGGTGCCCAGCGCCTTGCCGGCGGACTGGGGCGCATTGTCCTCGTCGCCGCGCTTGGCCTGCAGGAAGAAGTTGATGAAGCCCACGGCGACGGCCGCCAGAATGGAGTAGGCGGCGGAGTGGGACATGGTCTTGCTGCCGGAGGACACCAGCCACACCAGCAGGATCAGGGGGATGATCAGATAGCAGTCACGAGCCAGCAGCTTCCACTTGGGCAGCTCCTCACGGGGCACACCCTTCAGCCCCAGCTTTTTGGCCTCCAGATGGACGGCGATGAAAATGCCGGTGAAATACAGGATGGCGGGCAGGATGGCCTTGACGGCCACCTCCGCATAAGGCAGCTTCATGTACTCCGCCATCAGGAAGGCGGCGGCGCCCATGATGGGAGGCATGATCTGGCCGCCGGTAGAGGCGGCAGCCTCCACAGCGCCGGCAAATTCCGGTTTATAGCCAGTCTTCTTCATCATGGGGATGGTGAAGGAGCCGGTGGTGACGGTGTTGCCCACGGAGGAGCCGGACACCATGCCGCACAGTGCGGAGCTGATGACAGCCACCTTGGCCGGGCCGCCGCTGGACCAGCCGGCGATGCGGTTGGCGAAGCTGATGAAGAAGTTGGCAATACCCGTGCGCTCCAGAAACGCGCCGAAAATGATGAACAGCACGATGTAGGTGTAGCACACGTTGATAGGCGTGCCGATGACGCCGGAGGTGGTGTAGAACAGCTTGTAGATGATGGTCTTGAGGGCATCGTACAGCGTGGCGGCATTGACGCCGTCCGCATAGCTCAGCTGGTTGATGAATGCATAGATGATCAGCGCACCAGCCACGCACAGGATGGGCACGCCCACGCAGCGGCGGCACAGCTCCATCAGAATCAGGATGCCGACGACGCCGATGATGACGTGCACCGGTTCGATACGGGTGGACAGGCGCACCAGCGTCATGGCGTTCAGCGCAAAGTAGAAGAAGCAGCCCGCGCCCACCAGCATCAGCACGATATCATACCACGGCAGGTAGTTCACCCGCACATGGTGCTTGCTGGCGGGGTAGGTCAAAAAGCCGATGATGACGATGCAGCCCACGAACAGTGTGAGCCGGATCTCCGGCATATCCTTGGAAAACAGGGTCATGACGATGCAGAACACGCCGAACAGCGCCATCAGCACGCGGATGACCAGCTGGGGCGTACCCTCCCACATACGGGTGGCAGACTCGCGGTCATATTTCCGCATCACCGCATCCAGATCTGTAGTCTCCTCGGCAGCGGTATCTCCCCCCGCCGCCGGGCTGGTATCCGGCTTTTTCTTGTCCTTATTCATAGTCGTTTCTCTCCAAATTCGTTCAGAATAATGCGAGGGCTACGGCGGGAAACCCCGCCGCAGCCTCGGAAAGCGTTAAAGCTGTGCTAAGGATCAGTCGCCGAAGTACACATCCTTGGCGATGACGGTCTTGGTGTAGTAGTCGGAGGTCTCCAGCAGCTTGGCGATGTGCTCATCGTCCAGGCTCACCAGATAGGTGTCCTTGGTAGTGGCCAGGTCGGTAACAGCGGTGGTGGGGGCGCCGGCCACGATGAAGGCGGCGTCGATCTGACCGTTCTTCAGGGCGTCGGCGCTGTCGCCGAAGGACTGGTAGGTGGGCTTGATGTCATCCTCGGTCAGGCCGTAAGCGCCCAGCACATCGATGGCGTTGAAGTACACGCCGGAGCCGGGAGCGCCGATGGACACGGACTTGCCGGCCAAATCAGCCACGGTCTTGATGGCGGGGTTGGTGGTGACGATCTGCACCTGCTCCATGTACAGGGCGGCCACAGTGGAGAAGCCCTCCACCTTGCTCTCGAACAGGTTGGTGCCGTTGTAGGCGTAGGCCATCACGTCGGACTGGCAGAACGCGAAGTCGGCAGTGCCGTCCACCAGCTCCTGCACATTGGCCTGGGAACCGTTGCCGGACAGGCCGACCACGTTGATGCCCGCGTTGTTGGTGGCGTGCTGGGCGATAACGGAGCCGAAGGCGTAGTAGGTACCGGACTCGCCGCCGGTGACAAAGCGCAGGCTGCGGGACTCGCCGGTGCCGGCGCCGTCCTTGACAGCGGCCACGTTGATACCCTTCTCAGCGAAGTACTTGGCGGCACCGGGGTGATAGGGCACGGAGGTGATGGATGCACCATACTCCAGGCTCAGCTCGCCGTACTTGGCGTGGCTGGTCACCAGATCAGCGGCATTGTCGAAGATGTCAGCCACGAAGTTGTACACATCGGCCTCGGCCACATCGTCACGGGCCAGGATCACCGCGCCCACCGCCACGGTGGTGGTATCGGTATGCTCGGCCTTGGTGTCGCTGCTGCCGCCCTTGTCGCCGCAGGCCACAAGGCTCAGCGCCATGACCAGGGCAAGAATCATGCTCATCAGTTTTTTCATAGTAGTCCTCTCCTTATATGGCCCCTCCGCTTGAGGAGCTTTATTCTTACTGTGCCATTATAACGCCCCGGTTTTCATTTTGCAACATCAAAATGAGTAAAAATTCATTTTTCTGAAAACTTTTTCGTGCGCCGTTTGGGTATACCGCTCGATTTGTGTGATATTTTTCGGTCAGATTCCCTTGTACGAAGCATATTCATCACTATCAGCGCTTTTGCCTTATAACGTGGTAAATCGTTGTTTTGCAGGGCAATCCTGCAAAATTGCAGGATTTTTTTATTCTTCCTGCAAAGCAGCCGGTCAAAACGCAAAAAAGAGGAGCATCCCGCGGGATGCTCCTCTTTTTGACTGACGCTTACTTGCGGGCCTTGCTGTCCACCACGTCGCGCAGCATGGCGCTGAAGTCCGCCAGGGACATGGCGCCCAGATCCTCGCCGGTACGGGTACGGACGGAGACGGTGCCCGCCTCCATGT
>ERZ835980.559-NODE-559-length-50527-cov-6.562629_pt1 | contig 50527 bp, 49 predicted proteins | sample MGYA00519943_ERZ835980 | MGnify/ENA primary metagenome ERZ835980 (study PRJEB31850, sample SAMEA3708791) | human gut metagenome | biome: human gut; feature: human-associated habitat; material: faeces | place: China | collected 2014 ... | reverse complement strand
CTTCTTTCCTTCTTTCCTTCTTTCCTTCTTTCCTTCTTTCCTTCTTTCCTTCTTTCCTTCTTTCCTTTCTCCCTCTTTTCTTTTTCCTTCTCTCCTTCTTTCTTCCTCCCCGGCCTTTCCCGCTCCTCCGTTTTCTCTTTTTCGACAAACGAAAAGCCGCCGGTTTTCACCGACGGCTTTTTTGCTTTCAGCTTTTTTGCTAACGAGGCTTACTCAGCCGGCTGCTGCTCAACCGCGGGGGTTTCGCTTTCAGCACTTTCAACCTGTTCGGCAGCCGCTTCGCGCAAGGCCAGAATTTCCTTGTCGTTCTGCGCGGCAACCCGTTTCAGGTTACGCAGCACGGTACCGGTACCGGCCGGAATCAGACGGCCGACGATAACGTTTTCCTTCAGGCCGGTCAGATGATCGACCTTGCCTTCAACTGCCGCTTCGGTCAGAACACGGGTGGTTTCCTGGAAGGAAGCCGCCGAAATGAACGACTTGGTCTGCAGCGAAGCCTTGGTGATACCGAGCAGAACCGGATCCGCCTCGGCCGGAACACCGCCTTCGGCAATCGTCTTCTCGTTTTCCGCCTCAAAGACGTCACGGTCAACCTGCTCGCCGACGAGGAACGTGGTATCGTTCGGAACGCGGATCTCAACCTTGCGCAGCATCTGCGAAACGATCACTTCAATATGCTTGTCGTTGATCTTCACGCCTTGCAGACGGTAAACGTCCTGAACTTCCTTGACCAGATATTCGGCCAGCTTTTCAACGCCCAGAACGCGCAGAATGTCATGCGGCGCCGGTGTACCTTCAACCAGCATGTCGCCTTTCTTGACCACATCGCCTTCCTGAACCACCAGATGACGGCCCTTCGGAATCAGGTACTCGATCGCCTCGCCTTTGGCCGGAACCACGGTAATCCGCTGTTTGGCCTTATAGTCTTTGCCGAATTCGACCACGCCGTCAATATCGGAAATGATCGCCTGATCCTTCGGATGACGGGCTTCGAACAATTCGGCCACGCGCGGCAGACCACCGGTAATATCCTTGGTCTTGGAGCTTTCCCGCGGAATTCTCGCAACTACGTCGCCGACTTTGACTTCCGCACCGTTTTCCACCGTCAGAATGGCGCCGACCGACAGATAATAGCGGACTTCCTTGCCGTTGTCGAACAGGATCGGATTGCCCTTTTCGTCCTTCAGCATAATGCCCGGTTTAAGGCTGGCGGAATTGGCGCCCGAATGCCAGTCGATAACAACGTTGTCAACCACGCCGGTGGTTTCGTCGACGCGTTCTTCAAGCGAAATGTTGTTGATCAGGTCAACCCATTCGACACGGCCGGCTTTTTCGGTAATGACCGGAATCGTAAACGGATCCCATTCGGCAACCTTCTGACCTTTCTTGACCTTGGCGCCTTCGGCTACCAGAATCTTGGTGCCGTAAGGAACTTTGTGGCGGGATTTTTCCCGTTCGCTGCCGTCAACGATTACGATTTCGCAGTTGCGCGACAGTACGATCATATGGCCTTCGGAGTTGGTAACCGTATGGTTGTTTTCAAGTTTCAGAACACCGGCAAACGGTACTTCGACCGTCGACTGTTCGGCCGATTTGGAGGCCGCACCGCCGATGTGGAAGGTTCTCATCGTCAGCTGGGTACCCGGTTCACCGATCGACTGAGCGGCAATAACACCGACCGCTTCACCGATATTGACCGGCGTACCGCGGGCCAGATCGCGTCCGTAGCAGGCGGCGCAGACGCCGTTTTTGCATTCGCAGGTCAGAACCGAACGGATCTTAACCTGTTCGACGCCGGCTTTTTCAACCACATCAACGTCGTCTTCGGTAATCAGCTTACCCTTCTTAACCAGCACTTCACCGGTTTCCGGATGAACGATATCTTCTTGAATGGTACGGCCGAGAATACGCTCGCCGATGGAAACGATGACATTACCGCCGTCAACGACCGGACGAACGATAATGCCGCGTTCGGTACCGCAATCCTGTTCGGTAACAACCACATCCTGAGCAACGTCTACCAGACGACGGGTCAGATAACCGGAGTTTGCGGTCTTCAGAGCGGTATCGGCCAGACCTTTACGGGCACCGTGGGTGGAGTTGAAGTACTCAAGCACCGTCAGACCTTCTTTAAAGTTGGAGATAATCGGCTGTTCGATAATTTCGCCCGAAGGTTTCGCCATCAAACCGCGCATACCGGCAACCTGACGCATCTGCGCGGCAGAACCGCGGGCGCCGGAGTGAGCCATCATGTAAACCGAGTTGATATAGCCGTTTTCGGTCTTGGAAATGTTTTTCATCATTTCGTCGGCCACTTTGTCGGTACAGGCTGCCCAGATATCGATAACCTTGTTGTACTTTTCGCCTTTGGTGATCAGACCGTTCTGGTACTGCTGTTCAAATTCCTTAACCTGTTTTTCGGTCTCGGCAACCAGTTCCTTCTTGGCTTCCGGCACGATAAGGTCGTCCTTGCCGAACGAAATGCCGGCCTTGCAGGCGTTCTGGAAACCGAGCGACATCAGACGGTCAACGAACATAACCGTTTCCTTCTGTCCGCAGTGGCGGTAGATGATATCGATAATTTCGCCGATTTCCTTCTTTTTGACCAGTCGGTTGACAAGCGAGAACGGAACGTCCTTGTGCTGCGGCAGAATTTCCGCTACCATCAAACGTCCCGGAGTGGTGTCAACCAGACCGTATTTGGCTTCACCGTTGTCGTCGATGTAGCTGATGCGGCACTTGATCTTGCTGTGCAGATCAACCGCTTTGGCATCCAACGCCAGCAGCACTTCGTTATAATCGGCAAAAATCGAGCCTTCGCCTTTCAAACCGTCGGCATCATAGGTCAGGTAATAAATACCCAGAACCATATCCTGAGTCGGCACGATAATCGGCTTGCCCGAGGCCGGCGACAGAATATTGTTGGTGGACATCATCAGAACGCGGGCTTCCAGCTGGGCTTCCACCGACAGCGGAACGTGAACCGCCATTTGGTCACCGTCGAAGTCGGCGTTAAAAGCGGTACATACCAACGGATGCAGATGGATGGCCTTACCTTCGACCAGAACCGGCTCAAAAGCCTGAATGCCCAGTCGGTGCAGGGTCGGCGCACGGTTCAAGAGAACCGGATGTTCGCGGATCACTTCTTCCAGAATGTCCCAAACTTCCGGACGTTCTTTTTCAACCATGCGTTTGGCCGCTTTGATGGTCGTAGCATGTCCGTACAGTTCCAGCTTGGCGTAAACGAACGGCTTGAACAGTTCCAGCGCCATCTTCTTCGGCAGACCGCACTGCTGCAGTCTCAGTTCCGGGCCGACGGTAATAACCGAACGGCCGGAATAGTCGACGCGCTTGCCGAGCAGGTTCTGACGGAAACGTCCCTGTTTACCCTTCAGCATGTCGGACAAAGATTTCAGCGGACGCTTGTTGGTACCGGTAATGGCACGCGAACGGCGGCCGTTGTCAAACAGAGCGTCAACCGATTCCTGCAGCATGCGTTTTTCGTTGCGGATGATAATGTCCGGCGCATGCAGTTCAAGCAAACGTTTCAAACGGTTGTTGCGGTTGATCACGCGGCGGTACAAATCGTTTAAGTCGGAAGTGGCAAAACGGCCGCCGTCAAGCGGAACCAGCGGACGCAGTTCCGGCGGAATAACCGGCAGCACGTCTAAGATCATCCATTCCGGCTTGGTGTTCGAGTTCAGGAACGCCTCAATAATCTTCAAGCGCTTAACCAGCTTTTTGCGTTTAGCTTCCGAAGCGTTGTCCTTCAGTTCGGCGCGGATCGCTTTTCTTTCCGCTTCCAAATCGATCGAAGCAAGAATTTCCTTGATCGCTTCGGCGCCGATGCCGGCACGGAAAGAATCTTCACCGTATTCGTCAATCGCTTCCTGATACTGCTCTTCCGACAGCATTTCATACATGGAAAGCGGGGTCAGTCCCGGTTCGATCACAATGTAGCTTTCAAAGTAGAGAACGCGCTCAAGCGACTTGACGCTGATGTCGGTCAGCATCGAAATACGGCTCGGCAGCGACTTCAAAAACCAGATGTGGGCAACCGGCGCGGCCAGTTCAATGTGTCCCATTCTCTCGCGGCGAACGCTGGAGAGGGTAACTTCCACACCGCACTTTTCGCAGACGATGCCGCGGTATTTCATTCTCTTGTATTTGCCGCACAAACATTCGTAATCTTTGACCGGTCCGAAAATGCGGGCACAGAACAAGCCGTCTCTTTCCGGTTTGAAAGTACGATAGTTGATGGTCTCGGGCTTTTTGACTTCGCCGTAAGACCAGGAACGGATTTGCTCAGGAGAGGCAATGGAGATTTTGATTTCATCAAAAGAATCTCCGTTGGCCGGCTGCTGACCAAAAAATTTCATAATTTCATTCATATTTTTTATCTCCAATTCTAAACGGCTTCGTTCTGCAATTCGATGTTCAGGCACAGGGATTTGATTTCCTTAACCAAAACGTTGAAGGATTCCGGCGCGCCGGCTTCAAAACCTTCTTCGCCGCGGACAATCGCTTCATAAACCTTGGTTCTGCCGTTGACGTCATCGGACTTGACGGTCATCATTTCCTGCAGAGTGTAGGCTGCGCCGTATGCCTGCAGAGCCCAAACTTCCATTTCGCCGAAACGTTGTCCGCCGAACTGAGCCTTACCGCCGAGCGGCTGCTGAGTAACCAGAGAGTACGGTCCGACCGAACGCGCGTGCATCTTCTCGTCGACGATGTGGTGCAGCTTGATCATGTAAATGATGCCGACCGTTACCTTGCGGTCAAATTTCTCGCCGGTGCGGCCGTCATAAAGATCAATCTGGCCGGAAGTCGGCAGACCCGCCATCGACAGCATGCGGTTGATGTCTTCCTCATGCGCGCCGTCAAAGACCGGGGTTGCCATCGGAATGCCGTTTTTGACGTTTTTGATCATCTCGACCTTTTCTTCCGTTGTCAGATCGGCAATCTCGCGTTTATACTGCTTCTCGCCGTAGATTTCCTTCAGCTTGTTATTCAGTTCCTCCAGCGTTTTTTCGCCGCGTTTGTACTGTTCGCACATCTCGTTCAACTGCTTGCCGAGTTCTTTGGCCGCCCAGCCGAGGTGCGTTTCGAGAATTTGTCCGACGTTCATACGGGAAGGCACGCCCAACGGGTTCAGTACAATGTCAACCGGGGTGCCGTCTTCGGTATAAGGCATATCCTCAAGCGGCAGTACGCGGGAAACCGTACCTTTGTTACCGTGACGGCCGGCCATTTTATCACCGGTCTGCATCTTACGCTTGGTGGCGATAAAGACTTTGACCGTCTTCAAAACGCCGGGCAAGAGATCGTCGCCGCGCTGAACTTTTTCCACCTTGTCGTCGAAGTGCTTCTGCACGCCGGCAACACGGGCATCAAAGGCCGCCGCGAATTCTTCGATCCGGGCCATGACTTCTTCGTCTTTGACCACGATCTTACGCCACTGCGAAGACGGAACGTCGGCAAAAGATTCTTCCGTCAGAACCGACTTCTTGGCAATGCCCTTCGGCGCATCGATAACCGTCTGGCCGATCAGCATTTCCTTTAAGCGGGCGTCAAACACTTTGCGGATAATCGCGATTTCGTCGTCGCGGTCTTTTGCCAGCTGGGAAATTTCCTGCTGTTCGATCGCCAGCGCACGTTCGTCTTTTTCGACGCCACGGCGGGAGAAGACATGAACGTCAACGACGATACCTTCAATACCCGGCTGAACACGCAGCGAAGTATCGCGCACGTCGGAAGCTTTCTCGCCGAAAATGGCGCGCAGCAGTTTTTCTTCCGGTGTAACCGGAGATTCGCCCTTCGGCGTAACCTTGCCGACCAGAATGTCGCCGGCCTTGACTTCGGCGCCGATGTAAACGATACCGGCTTCGTCAAGGTTTCGCAGCGCTTCTTCGCCCACGTTCGGAATGTCGCGGGTGATTTCTTCCTGGCCGAGCTTGGTATCGCGGGCCATTACTTCAAATTCCTCGATATGCAGCGAGGTCAGAACGTCATCGCGGGAAACACGCTCGGAAAGCAAAATCGCGTCTTCGTAGTTCAGACCGTTCCACGGCATAAAGGCAACCAACATGTTTTTGCCGAGAGCCAGTTCGCCCATGTCGGTACACGGACCGTCGGCCATGATGTCGCCGGCCTTGACCACGTCGCCGACCTTAACCAGCGGTACCTGGTTGATGCAGGTGTTCTGGTTGGAACGACGGAACTTCGACAGCTTGTAAATTTCAACGCCGACGCCGTCCGAATTTTTGTTCATCGAACGAACCACGATACGGTTGGCATCAACCGCGTCAACCACACCGTCATACTTGCAGACGACCGTTGCACCGGAATCTTTGGCAACGGTGGCTTCCATACCGGTACCGACCAGCGGGGCTTCCGAACGCAGCAGGGGTACGCCCTGACGCTGCATGTTCGATCCCATCAAAGCACGGTTCGCGTCGTCGTTTTCCAGGAACGGAATAAGCGCGGTCGCAACCGATACCAGCTGTTTCGGCGAAACGTCGATGAAATTGATGTCTTCCGGCGCATGGAATTCAAATTCGCCGGCTTTGCGACAGGCAATGGTATCTTTGACGAAAGTGCCGTCGTCGCGGACTTCGGCGTTGGCTTCCGCAATGATGTACTTGCCTTCCTGATCGGCCGACAGATAAACCACTTCGTCGGTTACCCTGCCGTTAACGATCTTGCGGTACGGGCATTCGATAAAGCCGTATTTGTTGATGCGGGCGTAAGTCGACAGCGAGTTAATCAGACCGATGTTCGGGCCTTCCGGCGTTTCAATCGGGCAGATACGGCCGTAGTGGGTCGGGTGCACGTCGCGGACTTCAAAACCGGCGCGATCACGGGACAAACCGCCGGGGCCCAAAGCCGACAGACGGCGCTTGTGGGTAATTTCCGACAACGGGTTGTTCTGATCCATAAACTGTGACAATTGCGAAGAACCGAAGAACTCGCGGATCACCGAAGCAATCGGCTTGGCGTTGACCAGATCCTGCGGCTTGACATTGTTCAAAACTTCCGAACTCATTCTTTCGCGGATGGCTCTTTCCATACGCAACAAGCCCATGCGGTACTGGTTTTCCATCAGTTCGCCGACCGAGCGGACGCGGCGGTTGCCCAGGTGGTCGATATCGTCGACTTCGCCGTGGCCGTCACGCAGTTCGACCAGACGTTTGACAATGCGCAGGATATCGTCTTTGCGCAGCGTGCGATAAGTATCCGGTGCTTCTTCAAACGGAATGTCCAGCGCGGTGTTCATCTTTACGCGGCCGACCGAAGACAGATCATAGCGCTCGTTGTCGAAGAACAGCGATTTGAACAGGGCGTCGGCAGTTTCGTATGTAGGCGGTTCGCCCGGACGCATAACGCGATAGATGTCAAGCAGGGCATCTTCCCGGCTGTGGTTCTTGTCCACTTCCAAAGTGTTGCGGATATAAGGCCCGACATTGACGTTGTCGATATAAAGAACCTTGATTTCGTTGATTTTGGCTTCTTTGATCTTGTCCAGCAGTTCCTGGTTGATCTCGGCGCCGGCATCGGCGACGACTTCGCCGGTCTTTTTCTCGACCAGAGCAGTAGCCAGGAATTTTCCGAGCAGCTGGTCTTCGGCCACGCGGTAGAATTCCAGTCCTTCGTCAACCAGCTTCTGGGCGGCGCGGGCCGGGATCTTCTTGCCGGATTCCCAAACCGTTTTTCCGCTTTCGGCATCAATCAGGTCAAAAGCAAACTTAACCCCGCGGAAACGTTCGGGCACGAATTTGCTCTTCCAGCCTTTTTTGTCGGCAACATAGGTATCAACATCGTAAAAATAGCTGAGGATTTCTTCCTTGTCCATTCCTTTGATTTCGGAACGGTCGATCTTCTTTCCTTCTTTTGCCAGCTCTTTCAGTTTTTCTTCGGTTTCCTTGGAATAAAGGGAATAAAGGATCGAAGTAACCGGCAGTTTGCGGCGGCGGTCAATACGGGCATAAAGCAGATCTTTGGCATCAAATTCAAAATCCAGCCACGAACCGCGGTACGGAATAACCCGGGCAGCAAACAGATATTTGCCGGAAGCAACAGTTTTGCCTTTGTCGTTGTCAAAGAAAACGCCCGGCGAACGGTGCATCTGCGAAACGACGACACGCTCGGTACCGTTGACGATAAAGGTACCTTTGTCCGTCATCAGCGGAATATCGCCCATATAAACGTCCTGTTCCTTGATGTCGTGGATCGAACGGGAACCGGTGGCCTCGTCAACATCCCAGACAACCAGACGCAGCGTGGCTTTGACCGGCGCGGCATAGGTCATGTCGCGTTTGATGCATTCGTCAACGTCATACTTCGGCTCTTCGAGTTCGTATTTGACAAACTCAAGTTCGCCGGTTCCGGAAAAGTCTTTAATGGGGAAAATGGATTTGAAAACTTCTTCCAAACCGAATTCGCAATTTTTGTTTTCGATGAAATCGCGGTATGATCCGGTCTGCACTTCAATCAAACTCGGCATTTCCGACACGGAGTCGATTCTGCCGAAATTCTTTCTTACACGTCTTTTGCTCGTATAAGATTCTTTCATTTTGCGTGATTCCTCATGGTTATAATTCTGCGACAATGCTATCAATTACGCTTGAATCCCGACCGCAGAAGGTTAAAAATGCTTTTTAAAAACGAAAAACCTCACCAAACCCTCGGGGAGCAGGCCCCTCTTGATGAGACGGTAAAATAATTGCATGCAATCGCCGCGATTCGCGGCTTAAATTCACGGCGGATAATGACTCACATTTATGCTTCTGGCAAGCAAAAAATGCAGCTTCGGACAAACTTTTTCTGTCCTTCCCGGCCGCTTCGCAAAAAAACCTTCCTCCGGCCGCATCTGCTTCGCTTTCCGCCGGCGCCGACGCGGATCTTGACAAAAAAACGGTTTCGGACTATCTTAAAACAAGTTAAAAAATTAAATTAAACATATTATGGAAATTATCACTTATGCTCTCGGTATCGCGTTTATAATCATGACGGCAACTTTTGCTCTCTGGCATTACAAATGGGAATACGACCGAAACTTCAAAGGCAAAAAATTGCTGGAAAGAATTGTCGGCAGTGTTTCGGTATGTGTCTTCATATCCCTGACAATATGGGTTTCGGAAGAAACCTCGGCATTTCTTTCAATTTTGCTGGGACTTGTCGCAGCAATGGGATTTGTCGCTTTTTGTTTCATAATGGGAGCTGTTTTTTCTCTTCCCGCAAGGTTGAGATGAAATAAAAAAAATACGGTTTTTCGGTTTGCCGGAAAGCCGTTTTTTTGTTTTTCCTCCTTTTCGCATACCGGCCTTTTCATCTTTGCCCGCCGCCGAAACGACAACCGGATACATACAGCCGCCCGTAGAAAAAGATTCGCCGGAATCCGTGAGGCTTACGAAATATCAATTGGTCCGGAAAACGAAAAAAACATAATCAGACATACCGTAAAACTTCCGATGCCGGCCGTTTTTCATCGGCATAAAGCCGCAATACCAGGTTCAAAATATCATCGGGCAACAGACTGCCCCCGTCTTTCCGCTCTGCCGCCAACTCGGCCGGCGGCGCCCGTTCGATCACTTTCGGCGGCAGCCGTCCGCATCATCAAAATGCCTGCTTCGAATTTCTGCCTGACGGATACAAACCTTTTCAACCGGCTTTTGTCTCGGTAAAAACAAAAAGACTCCCCGTTTTTACGGGGAGTCTTCAAAAAGGCAGTTGAATTAAAAAAATTACTTCAATTCAACCTTGGCGCCGGCAGCTTCAAGTTTCTTCTTGATTTCTTCGGCTTCAGCCTTCGGAGCGCTTTCCTTAATCGTCTTCGGAGCGCCGTCTACCAGATCCTTGGCTTCTTTCAGACCGAGCTGGGTAATGGTTCTGATTTCTTTAATGACGTTGATCTTGTTGTCACCGGCAGCCACCAGAACGATTTCGAACTCGTCTTTTTCTTCTTCGGCGGCAGCAGCGGCACCACCAGCGGCTACGGCTACGGCAGCAGCGGCGGAAACGCCCCATTTTTCTTCCAGCATTTTGGAAAGATCAGCAGCTTCCATAACGGTCAGGGCTGACAATTCATCGACTAATTTGGCTAAATCGGCCATTTTTTTTCTCCATAAATAAAATTAAATCTTTTAAAGTTAAAAACCACAAACAAGCGACAGCTTAGGCTGCCATGTCTTTTTCCGAGTAAGCTTTGGTAACCCGGGCCAGCTGAGCGGCCGGAGCCTGCAGCAGACCGATGATCTTGGCGCGCAGTTCGTCGACCGACGGAATGCTTGCCAGACGCTTGATTTCGTCAACGGAGAGAACGCCCGTTCCCATTGCGCCACCGACGATAACCAGTTTTTCGTTACCTTTTGCAAATTCGACACAAGCCTTGCAGGCAGAGATCGGGTCATTCGCAAAAGCAATTGCGGTCGGACCGGTAAACTGATCTGCCAGATCGGCAAACTTGGTGTCTTTCAGAGCCAGACGAGTGATGCGGTTTTTCGTTACCTTGAACCCGGCACCGGCTTTGCGGATGTTGTTTCTCAGTTCGGAAACTTCGGCTACGGTCAGCCCTTTGTAGTGGGAAATGACCACAACTTCGGAATCTTCAAACAACTGCTTGAGTTCATTCAGTAATTGTGCTTTTTCGTCACGATTCACTTTTCTATCTCCAACAAAACATCTCATAAATTCAAGATGTCATATTTTACAATTTCGCCCTTCCGCGGCAAACCGCGGCGGCGAGGTTAATCTGTCCGGGAGAAAAAAACGATTATAAAATCTTATTACTCCGTCTGCGTAGGAAATTAAGGCCCGGCAGCAAATTGAACACGCCGCCGTTACGGACCGCCTACGGTCTTGGACAGGCAGAACGGCGCTTTCCGCGCCTTTCTCAGGACTGCTTGATAAACTCTTACGCATTAAATGTCAAGCATAATTTTCCTTTTTTCATCGACAAAAACGTCTTTTGTTTCGCCGGCCGGCCTTTTTCCGGCCGATACGCCGTTTGCGGCAGACCGACAGCGGAAACGGCTTATTTTCATAAAAAAAACCTGCGTTTTTCAACGCAGGTTTTCAATTGTCGGCAAACCTTACAGATTCGCAAGATCTACATGCACGCCGGCACCCATGGTGGAACTGATCGAAATCTTTTTCAGATAAGTTCCTTTGGCGCCCGACGGCTTGGCTTTGATGACGGCGTCGATCAGAGCCTTGGCGTTTTCGTAAATCGCTTCTTCGCTGAAGCTGACTTTGCCCACGCCGGCATGAACGATACCGGTCTTCTCGGCACGATACTGAACTTCACCGGCTTTGGCTTTCTTAACCGCCCCGGCAACATCCATGGTAACCGTACCCAGTTTCGGGTTCGGCATCAGGCCTTTCGGACCGAGCACGCGGGCTACGCGGCCGGCCAGCCCCATCATATCGGGAGTGGCAATGCAGCGGTCAAATTCGATTTTGCCTGCCAGGATCGAGTCGATCAGGTTTTCGGCACCGACGATATCGGCACCGGCGGCTTTGGCCTCATCGGCTTTTTCGCCCTGAGCCAAAACGGCGACGCGTACGGTTTTGCCGGTACCGTTGGGCAGCGAGCAGACGCCGCGAACCATCTGGTCGGCATATTTCGGATCAACGCCAAGATTGATTGCCAGATCAACGGTTTCGTCGAATTTGGCATTTGCATTTTCCTTTACCAGCTTGACGGCATCTTTCAGCGAATACAGCTTAGACTTGTCAATGGTTTTGTATGCATTTTCGATTCTTTTTCCTGCCATTGTCTTACTCCACAACCTTTACGCCCATAGATACGGCCTGACCTTTAACCATGTTCATGGCGGCTTCGACCGTCGAACAGTTCAGATCCGGCATTTTGGCTTCGGCAATTTCCTTGACCTGAGCCATCGTAATCTGACCGGCAACGACTTTGCCCGGCTCTTTTGAAGCGGACTTGATCTTGGCGGCCTGCTTGATGTAGTAGGCTACCGGCGGCAGCTTGGTGATGAAGGTGAAGGACTTGTCTTCGTAAGCGGTGATGACGACCGGCACCGGAATGCCCGGTTCCATCTTCTGGGTCGCCGCGTTAAACGCCTTGCAGAATTCCATAATGTTCAAGCCTTTCTGGCCCAGAGCCGGACCGACCGGAGGAGAAGGGTTGGCCTTTCCCGCGGGGATTTGCAGCTTGATCAATCCTAAAATTTTCTTTTTAGATTTTACAGCCATTTCAATACCTCACTTTAGGGTTTGTGGTAAGATTATGGCTAATCTCCCACAAATTGTGATAAACAAACGAACCCTGCCGCCGAAACTTCCGGCCGCAGGTTCGTCATCTGTATATCACAAACGATTCAATTTGCAAGCATTTTTTGCTTTGCTTTAATTTATTTTTATTTTCAGCAGCGCCCGGCACTGTTCATCCATTTTGCGTTCGACGTTGACATAGTTTTTGATAATGTCGTCAATCGTTTCATCGGTAACCGTCGTTTTGCGCAAATCTATCGTTTCCGGCGCTTCTTCGGGATTTTCGTAATAAACGGAATAGTAGTCGTCAAATTTCAGATCACCGCCGATAATTTCGTCCGACAGCACGATCCGCCGGTTGGGAATGCCGAGCGCATCGGCAAAGATCAGCCCGTGCAGCGAAGACGACAAAATGCATTTGCACGACAGCATATCCCGCGCAACCTGTATCGGCGTGTCTTCCACCCGGATGATTTTGATCCCGGACGCTTTAATATTGTTCAGATATTCGGAATTCCTGTCATAATAATGCGGAATCACGCCGACCCGGCCGCCCGGAAGCACCCGGCTTTTGTCAACCATCTTTCGCAGCAGCACCGCCGGATCGGCCAGCACCACGCTCTTTTTAACCGGAATCAGCTCTTTTAACTTTTCCAGCGACAGTTTTCCTCTCAAGGCGTGTACGCGCACCCTGGCGGCAAAATCTTCCGGCATTCTGACTTCTCTTTGCATGCCCGTTCCCATAACGTCAAGCGTCTTTCCGTTCTCGTGCCTGACTTCAAACAACCGCGACAAAAGGCTGCCCACGCACCACAGGTCCGCCTCTTTCCAGCCGGGTACAACGCACCAGCGGAAAACATAACGGGCAACGTACAGGTTAAACATGTCGCCGAAATTGGGAAATCCGGTCCAGCAGGCGATTTTGCGTTTTTTCACTTTTTTGCCGAAGTTTTTATGCTTCAGCATATACCTGCATTTCAGACGTGCAAAGCCCCTTCCAATATACCCCCCCCCCGGTATATTCAAGGATCGCCTGCACAAAACGGCAGCCGTTACGGGCGGCAAAATTACGGACAGCTGCCAACTGTCGGCCGTCATACTTTTTGCGATTGCGGTAAACCCGGTAAAAAAGGGCATCATATTTCTTCAGCAGCGCTTCCCTGTATTCCGGCAGATAACGCAGGTTCATTTCCCCGCCGAGCGCACCGTAAAGGTCTTTGACCGGCAGGCTTTCGCCCTGATAAATTCCGTCTTCGCTCATCTGGTACATATACATCGTTTCCGGCAGACAGGCCAGCCGGCCGAATTTCATCATATACATCGTCAGCGTCGTATCGTTGACAAAATTGTGAGGGAAATCATGCGGAAAACCAAAATAAAAGATATTGCGGAAAATAATCGAACCGTTATGGATATAACGTCCCGACCGTATATACCTCTCGGGAGTAAAAAATTCCGTCTCTTCGCAAATGCGGGCTTCTTTCATCACCCGTTCGTTGGTATAAAAAACATGCCCGCACCCGCAGCCGATGCACTCGGGATGCTCGGACAAAACATCCATCTGCTTCTGAAACTTCCGGTCGTCGCCGTAAAAATCGTCGCCGTCCAAAACGGAAAAGAACTCCCCTTCCGCCTTTTCCAGCAGCGACTTGCGGTTAAGCGAAGCCTTTTCTATGCCGATCGTGTCCATGCCGGCGAAAGACATTTTATAAAGCCGGATAAAATCATGTTTATCCGTATATTCGCGGATGATTTCCTCGCTGCCGTCGTAAACGCCGTCAAGCCCGATGAGAACTTCAAAGTCAAAATTCGTTTTTTGCGCCAGAATACTGTCCAAAGCGCGTTTTATGTATTGCCGCTGGTTGCAGAACGTCACCAGCACGGATAGTTTAACCATAGTCGCTCCATTTAGTATACAACGAAAAGATACAAAAAAGACCGCCCGGCGGCAAACAAAATTTTTCTTTTATAACAAAAAAATCATTCGTTACGAATTTACAATCACGGTTGACAAAAAACGCCTTCCGGCATATTCTGACCGTACGGTTGAATTATTTTTGCTAACTTTAAAATCTTTTTGGTATGAAAACGGAGAAAATAACTTACTGCGTTGCCGAAGGGGAAACCCTCAACATCTTCGCCTCTTCGCTGGCAGCGCTTTCCCTGCGCGGAAAAACCATTATCGCAAAATTTCAGGGAACCGTGATGTACATCTCCCCGGGCTCGACGCAAACGGAAATACTGAACCGTTTCGCCCATGCGGAATACAATGCCGCCGCCATGCAGCTGACCGGCAATTTGTAAACCGCCCCGCTTTTAAGCAAAAACGCCGCCGTCTTTTCGACCGCGGCGTTTTTTGTAACAAGCCCCCGACCGAGCCGGCAGTTTCAAAATGCTTAAAGCTTTACGGATAAAAAGCTCCTTTGCCAAAATAAGTTAAACGGTCCGGCAAAAGTCCAACAAAAGCAAAGAAGTTTTTTATGAACGCACATACAATGGCACACACGACATAAAACCCCAAAATACCATGTCATCTTTGCGCCAAAATATCACAGACAAGCCTTTTACGGAGACGTCATCCGGAAACAGGGCATACTTTAGCAGATGGAAAGAAATAGGCGTAACAGAAACAGAGTTTTGTCCTGACCATGTTCATATGTTAACAGAGATACCGCCTGAATTTTCAGCAAGTTCGGTCATGGACTATCTCAAAGGCAAAAGCAGTTCAGCCATATATGAACGGTGGGGGAAATGCACATCGAGGATACATGCAGACACAACAGAAAAAATACTCAAAAAAAATTACAAAGCCTATCCGAAATCAACTGAAAAAAACGCGGGGCAAAGTCAATTAACAACGGATTTTTACCCATTTACGGTGAACCAAGCAATCTTCGCCCTGTCAGATCATCATACGCCTTTAAGACATTTGCCGGCACATCAGGCTTACACCCGCATACGAAGAACCACCGGCCGGGACGCGGCGCTTTTTCAACGGTTATGCGTCATGCCCTGATCCGATAAGCTCAGGCCTCCGACCGGGTCTTGGGCTTTCTCCCCCTCTTTTTTGCCGCCGGCGCACCCGCGACCGGCGCCGGGGCTTCCGCCGACAGGGGCTTTCGCCCTCTTTTCTTCGCCGACGGCACAACTTCCAGTTCCGAAGTGCAATGCGGACAGCGAATCGCCGCCAACGGAATCTGCTCGCAGCAATAAGGGCATTCCCTGGTCGTCGGCGCCGCCGCTTCTTCCTTGCTGTCCAGCGTGCTCTGAACTTTGTTGATGCCTTTAATCAGCAAAAACACGGCAAAAGCGACAATGGTAAAACTGATGACCGCATTCAGAAAATTGCCGACGTTCAGCGTAGTGGCACCGGCCTGAGCCGCCTGCGCCAGCGAGGCGTAAGCGCCGTGATGCCCCGGCACGTCTTTCAACACGAAAAACAGGTTGGAAAAATCCATACTGCCGATCAGAAGCCCGATCGGCGGCATGATAATGTCTTTGACCAGCGAGTCGACAATCTTGCCGAAAGCGGCGCCGATAATGATACCGACAGCCATGTCTATCACGTTGCCGCGCATGGCAAATTTTTTAAATTCGTTAAAAAAAGACCTCAACATAACGATTCTCCCGCTGTTTACCCTTCATCTTTCATCCGCGGCAAAAACAAATTCCGCCTTTCGTTTTCTCTCCGCCGGAATACGCCGACGGCGCCGCAGGCCTCTTTTTTGGTTTCCGCGGCATAAGAAAGCCGCCTTTCAGGCGGCTCTTAACATATTCTTTTCAGCTGACTTTTTCAACCTGATTAAATTCCAGTTCGACCGGAGTTGAACGCCCGAAAATCGAAACCGAAAGCTTCAGCCGCGACTTTTCGGCGTCAACGTCTTCAACCAAGCCGATAAACGAAGCGAACGGTCCGTCGCAGACGCGAACCTGCTCGCCGATCTCGAAATTGACCACCGTTTGCGGCCGCTCGACGCCTTCTTCAATCTGCCTGATGATACGATTGGCCTCGGCATCGGAAATCGCCTGCGGCTTGTTGCGCGCACCGAGAAAACCGGTCACCCGCGGCGTGTTTTTAACAACGTGCCAACTGTCGTCCGACATTTCCATTTTCACCAGTACGTAACCGGGAAAGAACTTGCGTTCGGAATTGACTCTGGAGCCTTTTTTGATTTCAACGATATTTTCGGTCGGAACCATCACTTCCAGAATTTTATCTTCCATGTTTTTCAGAACCGCCTGTTCGCGCAGCGATTCGGCAACCTTTTTTTCCGAACCGGAATAAACGTGTACAACGTACCAATGAGCAGCCATTGCCAACTTTCTCCTAACCAAAAATCAATTTAACGATAAAGCCGAACACCTGGTCGACGCAGAAGAAAAAGGCAGCGGCGATCGCCACCAGAATCAACACCATGATCGAAGTTTGAACCACTTCTTTCCTGGTCGGCCACGTAACTTTCTTAACTTCCTGTTTTACCTGTCTGAAAAACAGAACCGGACTAACTTTTGCCATCAACTTCATCCAATCATTTAAAACTGTTGTTTATCTCATGAGAAGACAGAACGCCGCTTGAGCCGTTCCGGTCCGTTCCTCCGGGAAACCCGGCAACCGACGAATACTGCCTGATTTTTCAGCAACATAAACTATTACTTAAAAGATTGCAACACCTTTTTTCAAAAAGTCCCCGCGCTTTCGGCCGGACGAAAGCTTCCCCGTTTGCCGGCTCATCCGCCGCTGCCGCCGAAACCGTCCGCCCGCAACGGCCGCCGCACCGTCATCCGCGGCCGTTCAGTCTTTTTCGTCACCTTTCCCCTCCCGGCAAATCCGCACAACATTAAACAATGCGGCAATAACCAAAAACGCAGCCAACGCCCAATCCGGCCAGTGCCAATACCCGCCGAAATACCATGCCCGTTTTATATTTACGTAAAAAACAAACCCGGCCGCACCGCAGACAAGCGTCAGCCAAAACAAGCCGATAACCGTTGAAACATAATCGGCCGTACGTTTTCCCTTTTTTCTTTTTTCAATCGCCATTTTGTTTTATCGTTTCTTAACCCATCAACATTTTATCATTTCTCAATCCACCAATATTAGTATACTGCCAAACTCTCCGCAAGACAAGATAAAAGCATACTGACGCCAAACAACCGTCCCTTGCCCCTCCTTCGCCATCGGCAAAAATACCCGCTACTGACGCCAAACGCCCCTGCTCTCCTTCGCCGCCGGCAAAATCCCCATCGCTGACGCCAAACGCCCCTGCTCTCCTTCGCCGCCGGCAAAATCCCCATCGCTGATGCCAAACGCCCCTGCTCTCCTTCGCCGCCGGCAAAATCCCCATCGCTGACAAAAATACAAAAAAACACTTGATTTATTTCCGATTGTTGTGTATGAAAGGAAACGCAGTTATAAATGACTGTCACATAGGGGTATAGCTCAGTTGGTAGAGCATCGGTCTCCAAAACCGAGGGTCGTGAGTTCGAATCTTACTGCCCCTGCCACTCAAGATGAAGGCGCTGAAAAGCGTCTTTTTTCTTTATAAAACAAGCATTTAACCGAGTCCGTGTGAGGCGCACCAAATGAGGTTGTTTTGGGGGAGTTACACGGACTATCCCAGATGAAATCCTTTATTTTACAAGCATTTAATGCGGTTTGAATCCTATTGCCTTTCGGGATATGTTGACTGTTTAGAATACTGATTTTCTTATTGCATTGTCTTTATCATGCTTTAACATAAACAAAAATAATGACTATTTTCGTCGTTATAAATACCGATGTCAGATAATTTTGAACTATTGCCAAATTTAGGATAGAAAGATGAAACGAATTTTAATAGTTTTATTGATATTGCTGGGGTTAACAATGACAACATATGCATTTGAAAACAGAAACAATAATATGATTGTTCGGATTTCAGAAATTGAAGTTTATCCGGAATATTTAGATGAATATTTAGTATTCGCACAGGAAGTTGCAAAAGCCTCTATTGATAAAGAAGACGGGGTGATTTCAATTTATCCAATGCAAGTTATTAAAAACAATAATCAAATTCGTATTTTAGAAATTTATAAAGATGAAGAAGCATACAAAAAACATATCGCCTCTGCTCATTTCCAAAAATACAAACAAGGCACATTCTCTATGGTTAAGTCACTTGAACTAGTTGATACGTATCAGTTAGTACCTGAGAATTTTTCTAAAATATTTAAAAGATAGTCCGTGCATTATCTTACTGTCCCTGCCAAGGAAAACCAAGGGTTTGCGAGAAATTGCAAACCCTTTTATTCTGACTTTTTTATGCAAAACACACGCACACAGAATCAAACAGTTAGCAAAACTAGTCAGAATGAAAATTACAGAACAAGACAAGAACAAATGACGATTCTTTATCTTGCCTTTTGTCTATTGTTTTCCAAAATAATCCGGTCTATTTTTACCTGTTTTTCTATCCGTTCCCTGATTGTCGATACAACGCAGGCGGTATTCCGAATAATCTTCACGCAGACTATCGACAAAGTCGATAAATTTATCCTGCGGGGCGTAGGTTATTGTCGGACAAAGTCCCGGACGGTAGGCACCTATCAAGCCATTGCTGAGATGAACAAGATATATGTCCTTCATTTTCCGCACACCTCCAGCTCTTGCCGCAATTTGTCGATCCGCCCAATCCATTCCCAGGTGTTCGGAAATTCCGAATAACTCACTTTCTCCAACTCCGCGGCCACTTTTTCACCGGCTACCGGATAAACCGGACAACCCGGACTATAGCCGACCGGCGCGCATGAGCTTAAGCAGATCATCGCGGCCGGCATTAGGGCGAGCGTGAATCTCAGCCTTCTTCTTTTCCACATATCGGATCACCTCCACTTCTTTTTCGATAATCTGGATTTTGGCCTTGCTCCGGCCGACTTCCTGCCCTACCTCGTAAAAGGCAAAGCAGAGGGCGGCAACCATAAGCATGGTCACCGCCCAGCGTATCAGCTTATTTATCATGTTTTATCTTTCCTGATTTTGACTTCCTGATATCAGGAAGTCATCACACCCCCGCAATCAGCAGCATGAACGCCCGGGCAACGTTCTCGGCATATTCCGGCTTAAACAGACAGACAAGAGCCAGAACAAGCGCGGCAACGGCAATCAGGCGCTTTTTATACTTCTTCAACCGAGCCATAACACCAACATTCCCCCGAGATAAGCGCCAAACAGCCACTCGCCCCAGTTCCAGCCCTGTTTGCCCAAAGCGTAAAGTTTCTCAAGCTGCCCGCCCAGCCAGTAAAAAACGCCCATTGCCAACCCGGAGAGCATCAGCCCGACAGAGCCAACCGACAAACCCATCAGGAAAGTCAAAATCAGCCCGGATAAACAAGTCCCACAAAAGCCGAAAAGCCGCGGATACTGGTACAGATAAACCGATTTCCCCTTAAAAGTTATATGCGCGGAGTAAAGAAGATCGTCGATCAGTTCACACTCCCGATACTGCGACAAATTAGGCTTAAGTTCGCCACCCCCGAGCAGCCGGCCGATATAAAGCCCCCAGCCGAACGCCTGATAACCGGCATAACAGGCCAAAGCGGCGCAAAGGGCATATTCTGCCGTACCGACCCGGAAGAACCACGCCATCGCCCCAAAAAACACCGCAAACCAGACTTTATTTGCCGGTACGTATTCTTTGAACAATCCGCCGCGCACACGCCACAAAAAGGCCGCAGCCGCAACAATTAAAAAAGTCATTATATAAGTCATCAGTCAATCCCCTTAAAAAATACATGGTTACCACACTCAAAACACGGCTCTTTGCCGTCTGCCCACTTGGTGTGCGGCAACGCGGCATAGGTGCAATAATGGGTTGCACCGCCCGTGATGTCGCCCTTCTCCGCTTCCTTGATCACGTCAAAATACCTGCTATAAGCCGAATACGGCAAATTTGCCAAAAGCTGGCTGTTGGGGTCTGATTTGTTCCAACAGCTGAATTGAAGCGGTTTTAAGCAAACGCCGGCCAGCGTCTTCGCCGCAAACCATTTCTTTGACCGGAAACGGTTAAAAATAACGCAGGCAACGGCCGTCTGCCCCTGCCTGCTTTCTCCTCTGGCCTCCCCGTAAATGGTTTTGGCCATAATTTCAAAATCATAATCAGTCATTTTTCAAGCGCCTTTCCGATAAGCTTTTCCTTGATATATTGCAAATCTGTCGATATCCGGCTTAATGTCGTATCCAGCTTGACCGACGTCATATTGAAGTTTTTTTCGTTTGCGGTTACCCGGTCTTCCAATTTTGAAGTCCGTTCTTTCAGGTTGTTGATTTCCAGACTGTTGCTTTGCTGATTCTGATAAAAAACGAAACAACCATAAAAAAAAGCCGCCACCCCGACAATCAAACGATAGTTGTGAGCGACCTTTTTACCAAGTTCGATTAAATCCTGTTCTGTTTTATTCACCGATTTTTCTCCTTGAAAATGTTTAAAGTTGACTCTTTTTTTGATTTTGCCTACTCCTTTAAACGTGTTCCAAGGACACAAAGAGAGCAGGAAGTAAAAGCGCTATGCTTTCTCTTTGCGGATTGCACTCCGCAAGGCGGGGCGCGCCAACGCCCCGTCCTCTTTCTTTTCTAATAATAAAGCCCCGGGAAACCGGGGCACATAATTATTCAATAACAATCGGTTGTGCAGATGCGTTTATTTGTTTTAATTGGCTGTTTGCCTTATGCAAAGCTCTTTTCAACCGACGATTTTCTAAATCCTTTTTATCTGCCGTGCACAAAATGTCATCAAGCGAATCGCTTAATACAGATTGTAAAATGCTACAGAATCGAAACAGATTTCTATTTTCAATAGGGTTAGGATTGAACAGCCGTTCCAGCGCATTATTAACCGAGTGATCTATTTCTTCCCGGATTTCCTCTCTGGCTTTTGCAGAAAGGACAATCTCCTTTTTGCCGGAAGGCAGCGCGCGGGTATGCTCGGAAACGATGACCAGTTTGTCCTGACGTTTGCGCAGTTCCGCTTCCATAGCTCTAAAAGCGACAATAAACTTTTCTTTCCATTCTGCGGCTTTTTCTCCGGTAAAACCCATAACGAGAAACATCCAGCCGTCTTGTGTCATATCGTAATAAGTTCTTTTTTCGCCTTTTTGGTCTTTATATTCAACGGGCGCAAAATTGCGCGCGTTAAAATCTTTACTACATTTCAACAACTTAATAGAGCGCAACACATCACGATGACGCTTACCGAAGCGATCGGCAACTGTTAAAGAATCTGTAGTAACTTGATTGTTGTCATTGATTTTGACTAATTCATTCATATTTGGATTCCTTTTCTTAAAAGATTAAAGTGTCAGGGGCTAAGAACACGAATCCAAACGTGTGGACTTATTTATATATATCGTCACACCCCTGACATAAAAACTTTTGCACAAAACAAGGTCAAAAAATGAAATGCACAAAAAATCACCGCTGACGGGGGCGTTATCCGTTGGATTAGAGTTCTTACCTCTATTTATAATAATAAACGAAGCGAAATAAATGTCAATTTATTTTATTTTTCCCCCAATCATATACCTTTTTCCATACTCTTTTTCAAACTTCTTTTTTTCTCTTTTATGCTTATCATACGCTTTCAAATAATATGGCAACAGCTCTTTTGGAGTAAAAGGAAAGTCAAAATCTTTTTCAATAGGCATGGTCAACACCATATCTTCTAACTCGTTTCTGCTTATATCTGAATACTCTAGACAACGCGCAATATTTCCATAAAACTGTACATGTGTTTCATATTTTCCAATTGTTTCATAATACCATTTATCACCTGCAAAAGCATATGTTACCTTTTTACCTCTTTCAACAATCACAACCCCGCAAACTTTCCAAAATATAAAAATCAAATACTGTTCAAAAGATTCTTTGTATTTTCCTTCTTTTAATAATCGATCACCTTCTTCCCAATGAGATTCTTCTATTTTAATTAAGTTTATATTATATTCATGATCCTTTTTCTTTACAAAAGTTTTTATTTTAGGCTTTCTTCTATCTTCTCTCGTAAAAAGAAAACATACAAAAACTATTCCAAAAATAGGGGGAAATATTTCAGGATACACAAAAGACAAAAAAAATGATGCTATTAGAACAACCTTTAAATACTTAAAAAATTTTTCAATTATTACAGAACTCCCCCTTATCATTTTTTAATTTCCCCATGCATTGTAGAAAAGAAACTATAACCCGATCTTTTTCCTTTCAACAATATTAAAAATTATTTTTCATCATCCAAATCACACCTGAGATACACATCCTGTATTGTTTGAAAATATTTTTTAGTTTCATCACTCACATTGCCACCAAAAGCAGACAATACCGCAGTAGATTGAATATATTTCAATTTTTCCTTTGACGAGATAACTTCCAAAAAATCCACAAGAGAAAGATTATTCTTAGATGAAACCTCATACATACATTTACAAATCTTTTTATATTCAGCGCTATTTCTAGAAACCATTTTTTCACATTCTTGCTGTCCTTCATAACCACAGGAGCTAATTAACCCTAATAAAAACAGCATACTATATCTATTTATTTTTACCATTTCAATTCTTCCTTAGATGCTTTATTGTTTTCGTCATACATCATTTTTATGGTGGTATAATTACACATACCAACTTGGCCGCAGTAATTATCTATGGTTTGTTGTAAAACTGTATGATTGTCAGCTTGAATGAGATACTTAAAAGCTTCCAAATTTTCTTTTTCCATCATTCTAAGTGTAACAGGGCTACACATATTAATGTTTTTACAATAATCATTATAGGTATTTTCCTTTATAAACTCGACCACTTTCTGTCGGTTAGCCTCTGTATCCTTAAAACCTATTGGATTAACAAACGATGCTGCATCTGCCACTGTTGGAAAAAACAACACCATTAACAAAAATATACGTATTTTCAAATGCTTTATCTCCCCTCAGTCTAAGCGTTTCAGTTTAGATACCGTATTGGTAGCGCCGAATATCGTCGTATAGGTATAGTTGCCTTGTCCGATAAAAATTCCGGCCGGAACGTTTTGCCCCGTAACCAGCGCGGTATCTTTTTTGTTTTTGGCAATAAGCAAATTCCTTATATATTGCGGATAGGCGACGCTGACCAAAGTGCCGTCCTGTATTTGCTGGCTTACTTCAAAGACTAAATTATCAGAATAAACCATGCAATCCGAAGGAACAGCCATATTGCGTAAAATATAAATGTTTAACAAAGGTTCGGAACAAAACTTTTTGCCATACTTTTTTTCATACTTTTTCATAAGTCTGTCCTGTTCCTTTTTCTTGTCAAGCTCCCACTGCTGCCGAGCCGCTTCTAATTCTTTATCTTTCCGGGTCTCAATAATATCTTCCACAGAGTAAAGGCTTATCATTTTCCCCGCTTTGGCGGTTTCTAATATATCCTCGTATTGTATGTTTTTTTCATATTTTTCTGCAGGACATTTTTTTGTATTCAAATTGACCCATTCCCCTTTTGCCGCTATTTGGTAATCAATAGCGCATAACGTATCTTTTAAGCCTTCACTATACGGATGATTGATAACATGTATGTAGTTTTCAAAAGTCAACAAATGATTATATTTTTTTACTTCGTTATATTGCTCCGTATAAACGGCATATTCTTCCTCTGACAGGCCATACCATGCCGCACAAGAAGACAACAATAATGCCGCAGCAAAAGCACATGTTCTTTTAAGTTGCATATAAAAATTCCCCTCTGTTAATAATAACTAATATAATAAACTCGGCAAGCGGTCTGTCAAGCGCTTTCTTTCCACTCCGCAAATGTTAAAACGGAAATGTCCGGGAAACCTTCTTCCGCCGAAATATCCCGCAAATACTGACGATACTGCCGGTACAGTTCCCGCTCATCTTCCGCAACCGGAAAATCGGCCAGCATATATCTGTCGGTCACAAGCAGCAGTTCGTCCCGTTCTGCCCGCACTTCGGCAGACCGGCGCTTAACTTCAAAATCCGGATCTTCGGCCAAAGCCGTTCCGTTCCATACATAGCGCTCAATGTTTCTGAACACTTCTTCCGAAATTTCCACATTGTCGACGCCTTCCGTCGACTGGCGGCACTCGCCGGCGCCGACCAGTTTATTGTCTTCTATAAAAGCGTAAAACATTCTCCTAATCTCCTACTTTTCGGTATGCAATAACATTGATATAACCGCCGGTCGCCTCGTTGTTGCCGGTATTGGAAAAACGGATCGTCTTGTTATTAACCAAAGCGGCATAAAAACCGGCACAGCGGGATTCGCCCGTCGTCAGAAAAACACCGGCAGTCGGCGAAGACGCAATCGCGTCATAAATTGAGGGATTCAACGCGCCGCGGATCGTAACGATTGAACTCGACGTAAAAAATACGCTGCCCATAATCTCGTACAAACCCTCGTCCGGCAAAAAATCCAAAGCAAAAGTCGAAACTTTGTTGGCGCCGATCGTACCGTTTGCCAAAACGTTCTTCGCCGCAAAATAAACCCACGGGTGCGGAAGTTTCGCGTTGCCGACCGACGACAGATTGCTTAAATCCTTATCCGCCAGATTATCCAGGCTGACACTTGCAACCGCAATTCCGGCGATTGCTTCTCTTCCGGCCGGCGCCAGATTGCTGGCATCCGTTTTCAGCAGGCCGCTCACATCAATATCGCCGCCGCCCGTTCCCGTCGCCGGGGACGCGCCGCCGGCATACAATAAGTCATTCATGCTTCTATCCTTTCAATGCTGACAATCGAGGGGCCTAATCCGTCAGGATCACGCAAATACAAATCTCCGCCGACCTTTTTAAACATCAGCTGCGCTTTGGCAGGAACAATCCCGCCGCGCTCGTCTTCCGTCGGCTGACGATCCAAAACGATATACTCAATATCCCTAAGCAACGGCTGAACGGCGAAAGTGTCTCCCGTTGCCGCTTCCGTCACCGGTTCCCATGCCCGGCTGAATTTTTTATTAACAATAAACATTTTTTCCTCCTTATAAAAAAAGCCAGAGCAAAAGCCCCAGCCAAAACACAATTAAAAACCTCAGCATCAGTCCGTTTTTCCCATCACCCATTCGCCGCCTGCGTTTTTGTAAATATGCGCCGGCAAACTCAAATCTGCCACTTCAGTCATATCCGCATAGCCTTCCGGCCGCTCAAACGTATCATCCGGCGACAGCAGATAAAGCGCCGGCTTGTCAGTACCGGTCAACAAATATATTTTAAGATCAACCGCCGAACCGTCGTCCGTATAATTGATCAGATTGCCGCCTTCCTCATAAGGCTTCATCACAAGCGTTTGCGACGGAATTACCTTACCCTCGTAATAAAACGGCTGCGTAATCAGCTGCATGTAGTCTTCCAAATAAACTCTTATCGTTGGCGTCATGTTTCCTTCGGCAAGCGAACAGGAAACCGTTCCCGACGTCGCCAGAAGCGAAGCTTCATACAGGTCGCATGATCCGTTTTCGGCACCGGTCAGAATATAATATTGATACGGCTGCTTTGGTGAGAGCGTCACTTCGCTTAAAACCTGATAGCGCTCCGCCGTATTTATCAACAGTTCTCCCGTCTCGTCGGAATACTCGCGCCCGGTCCAGGCATTGTAAACCGACAACGGATTGTTGCTGCCGTACAGACGCCAGTTGTCGTATCCGTTTGTCACTTTGGTCTTAAAACTCCGGGCTTTAACCGCCGTCTGGAATTTCCAGACGATTTTATAATTGCCGGTATAAGTTTCGATGTTTTTGTCAAAAGCATTGATATTGTCAGCGGCAAGAACCATATAAGCCGGATCTTTGGTCGGCGTCTCCAGCCAGGTTTTAAGACTTTCGTCATCCTGATACGTCTGCACCTTGTCAGACGTCAGCGCATTCAGAGGAAACTCTCCGTCTTGTGTGCTGTTCTCAAAAACGTACGCGGCAGCCGCTGCCTTGCCGCCCATATTACTGTTTGTTTTTCCCAGCATAGCTAAAAACTCCCTCATTGACACAAAATCGTCGGAATAACAACGGCTTCTTCCGGCTTTTCTTTTGCCCAGATCCGCACATAACCGGCGCCGCTCTCCGCCACCGGTGCAAAATTGCCGCTTTCCGAATCCGCCAACGAAAATATTACCGTCGGTACCAAAGAATCCCCTATTTCCGGCAGAACAATATCCGCCTTATACGGATATTCATCATAAGTTGCATCTTGAGCAAAAGAAGCGACCGGTACATTGACATTTGCATATTTGTAGAGTTCTGCCGCCTCGGCCAGGTTAGCCTTGGCTTTTTCAAAAGCTTCTTCCAAACCAGCAATATATCCGTTATATGCGTCCTGCAAATCAACCAGCGCTTTTTCCAGCTCTTTTTTCAGCGCATCAACATCAAAACGGGAGATTTCTGCCGTATTGTTAACCACCTGAATATATAACGGCAAACGAACATGTTTAGGGTACCCCTCATTGCTTCCGCTTGCCGAAGACTTGCGGTAATTGTCTTGTGCAGAAGAATCGCTTGCCCCGTACACATAAAGCAGCCTTCCGCCGCCGGCACAGGCCGAATTTGCCCCCGGTAACCCATGCGTATGACTTTTTATCTGGTCATTATAGGCTGTCCCCAGTTCCGAAAGCTGACTGATCGAACTGATAAAGCGGATGATTTTCGGCAATCTGACATGGCCGTTCAGCGTATCGATATAAAAACACGGGCACTCGCCATATTCTTCCACCATATCGTCAAAAGCCGCCGAACTGTCCACTGTCGGCACGGCGTTTATGCCGACCAGTCTTGTCAGCTCGTTCCAGAAATCCGGGTAAAGGATTTTACAGTTGGTGATCGTTTCGCCCGTCCACAACGGATAAGCCCCAGTCGGCGTTTCTCCTTTTATGGAAAAATAAATGTCAAACATCTCGCGGGTCGGTTTTTCTTCCAAATCCGCGATTGCCTGATTGATTGCGTTTATCTCAGTAATAACCGAGTTGGCAAAAATTTTCACCTGATCAAAATCGGCGTTGACCTCCGAGGCCACCGCTTTTTCTCCGCCCTCAAAAACATAAGGGTAAACAATATTTGTTACCGCCATATTCTTTCCTCTCATAAGAAAAGCCCTCGGAAACTTGTTCCAAGGGCTTGGTTGTTAAAACAGACATAAAACCAGATACGGCAACACCCATAAAAACAGGGCGTAGGCCGCAAATTCCGCAATTTGCCGCATCACTTTATCCAGCTGCTGATTTGGCTCATCCGGTTTTTTAAGTCGGCATTCTCCGCTACCAACCGATCATTCTCCGCATGCAATCTCCGAAACTCCAATGTATCTTTTTTGTTTTTGGTAGCATGCCAGTGGTATAGTTGATAGAGCAAATCTCGATCGCTCACTTCCCAATATTCGGTCTTTCCCGAACCGGACAGAATCGCCGCCAATTCTTCTCTCACTGCAAACGCTACACAGCTTTTCACAATTCCGCCGATTTCGGTTTTTGCTTTTTCCGATAAAACAATCTCCTTTTTACCGGAAGGCAGCGACCGGGTGTGCTCGGAAACGATGACCGGCTTGTCCTGACGTTTGCGCAGTTCCGCTTCCATAGCTCTAAAAGCGACAATAAACTTTTCTTTCCATTCTGCGGCTTTTTCTCCGGTAAAACCCATAACGAGAAACATCCAGCCGTCTTGTGTCATATCGTAATAAGTTCTTTTTTCGCCTTTTTGGTCTTTATATTCAACGGACGCAAAATTGCGTGCGTTAAAATCTTTACTACATTTCAACAACTTAATAGAGCGCAACACATCACAATGCCGCTTTCCGAAACGATCGGCAACTGTTAAAGAATCTGTAGTAACTTGATTGTTATCATTGATTTTGACTAATTCATTCATTTTTCTTTTGTCCTTTTTCTAGAAGTTTCCTAGAACAGCTAGGCCTGGGGGCTAGAAACCTGACAAAAGAACAGGCGGGATTATTCAATATATTCTCCGCACCCCCAGATAAATTTTGTACAAACGAGGTCAAAAAATGAATCGCACAAAAAAACACATCTGACGGGTGTGTGCCGCTTCTGTAGAGTTTCTAGCTCTGTTTATAATAATAAACAAAACAACCTTAATGTCAATTACTTTTCCTTAAAACCCATATACACCCACCTTATCAAGCAGCAAAAGAGGAACGGGAAATAAAAAGTAACAACCACAACCCATAGTTCAAGTATATAGGCAAAATCATAAGAACTTATATGTATAGGTTGGTTGATATATTTATTAAGCTTTTGACAAAATTCCATCTGTTTTTTATCAAAATTTTTCGGTTTTACTTCTTCAAATTGCGACCAATAGCCACCATCAAGTTTTAATTTTTCGGCGTTATTAGATTGCCGAAGCAAATCATTACATTGCTTGGTAATACGTTCCTTGAATTGATAATCTTCGGAATATGTAGGGATAAAAAAATCTTTCCACGCTTTGAAATCTTTTAATTTATTTCCAAAATCTACCGGATAATTTCTAAAAATATTTTTCAAAATTTCGTCATTATATTTATATTCATAATTCATCTGTACTTCATCAATATTATTAAAAGATAAATCATAAAAATGGCGATTTAATCTGTAGTACCAACTAGCAGAGGGAAAGATTGCAAACAGAATCCCCAATATAAAACAAATTCGCCTGATCCCCTTGTTTTTAAGATACGAAACAAATAAAATGTTTTTTAAAAAAGTCATTTTTCCTTACCTTGTCATAAATCTTTGTAATCAATAATTTCTTCGTTCTCAATATTTTGCCATTATTCTACCCTTTCAATCACAAAATCACCGGTATCAACTTGACTTCCGTTATTTAACACCCCGGAACGAGGATATACTTTGACCTCTTCTGTCGATTGCTGTTCGCCGGAAAGTAAACGGGACAAAAGCCCCTTTCTTTGCGCACCACTAAATATATTACTAAAGAAATCTCTCACATGATCCCAACAATAGCCTATCGGCTTAAAAAAGGTATGATAATATACATATTCACAATTTTTCTCTGTTTCTCTGCAAATAACGTAATCTTTTATTGAGTCCTTAGGACAAGAAATAACATTATATTCTTCATAACGTCCCGTTTCTGCATACCTCTGACACAAATTTTGTTCTTCTATACTAACAAAAGGATACCACAAAAAAAACAGAAAAAGATATAAAAAAATAACTAAAAATACCACGTCTTCTCCGTCAAGACCTTTCTGTTGCATTGTTCCTCCTTAATACTTAAATTTTTTAGGCTTATTAGTCCCCTCACCATTTCAATTTCGGCGCACGTATTCTGGGCGCTTTATACGACGGTGTTTTGTAGGCCGGTTTATAGCCTTTCACACCGCTGTATGGATTAGTATTTCCTTTTGTACTGAAATTGTCAAGCCTGGTACCGTTGGCCTTGGTTCGGTACGACGGCGCCACATACGTCCCGCTGCTTGGTTTATAATAACCGCGTACAAAATTAGCGCTTCGCGCCTCAGCTGCCCCTGCCCATAAAATAAAGGCGAAAAGTAGTAATATTTTTTTCATAGCTGTTCCTTTTCAATTTTTAATAGTACTTTAGTACATATACACCACAAAATTAAAAACGACAACCATAAAAAAGAGCGGTGTTATTACCGCTCTTTATCATTGTTCTTTGTTTATTTCCAAAAGGCTGTCCACGCGGAATATATTTTCCCGTGTCCCTCAGCGCGCAGCTTTTCATAGTCTTTTTTCATAAGTTGGTTATCTTTTCTTAAATCATCAAGCAAACCAATAATGAAAAAAGGAACACAAACCGCAATTAATATTTCCATTTTGTTCTCCTTATATCTATAATAATATAAATAATGAATTAAATCAATAATTATCGGACGAAAACGCTGCCGACAGCGGCATGGAAAGCCCAGCGGGGTTAAGTCCTTTTGCTAAGTTGCCCAAAATTGGAGCCCCTCGCCCGGTCCAGTATGCGACTTCTCCCATCAAACGAGGACTAAGAAATGGAGCAGCAGCCAATGTTGCTGGATTTGTCAGAGCGCCCCAACCGGCAGTCAGACCGCCGATATTACCGATCAATCCTCTTGGAAGCAGACTGTTTAAAGCCTGTCCTGCAAGTGCATCTGTCGCTTTGGTGCCAAGCTTTCCGACCAAATCTTCCCCTCGACCGTATGCGCTTTGAGCATTGTTGCGAAATGCACGTTGCATTTTTCCCAGAGCTGTGGTTGTATTGATTTTTTTCCCTCCTCCGAGCAAATTTTTTGACAATTCATCTATCTCTTCGGACGCCAAAGCGTAGTCCCGCATAGTTTTGGCATATCCGGGATTTTGTTTCTCAATATTGCTTTTCAGATTATTGGCCACTCTTCCGACAAAGCTGTTAGCTGCCCGTTGCTCATAAGGGAATGAAATATCCTGAACAGCCTGTTTTACGGCATCCAACCCCACAACATCATGAGCCGCAGGATTTTGCTCAAATTCAGTTAAAATATTCTCTATTTCATCCATAGCTTTTTTTGTTGTTTTGTCTGCGCGGCTGAAGCCTTTATAATCATAAGATTTTTTCATGGCTTCAAAATCATTGCGAATGGGTGATATATCAACTTTTTGTGCATCTTTTCCCAATTCGGCCATGCCCAGCCTGTATTTTTCATTTTTGGCCAGTTTGAGCTTTGTCAAGGCTTCTTTCGCATAGTCAACAGCATCAGACTTCGGCGCTATATTGCGCATATTTTGCAGAAAAACGGAACTTTTTCGTTTCCCCGCATCATAAGTCGCATTGAGCGCACCGCCGGTTCCCGTCAACCATCCATCTAATCCCCGCGCCCCTTTGCCTAACAGCCCCAGCGTTTTCCCGGCGACAGGAAAAGCGAGGTTAACAGCGGAACCAAGCGCCGCATCCGTTCCGATATTTCCCAAAACATCATCAACGGAATTATACCGGCCAAGGGCATCTGCGGCGCCGGTCGCTGCTCCCAAAACTCCGGCTTTGCCAAGTTTAGGCAAAAATTTTGCCGTGTTTGCTACCAGACCGGCGCCCAGATAATTTGCCGGATTAGCAAAATTCCCGGCGATTTCCAAAGCAACACTGCCGACCGGATGTTGTTCTTCAAAACGCTTTCCGGCCTCAACGGCGGGTTTGACAATTTCATTATATCTGTCCAGACGGGACGGGGTTTCGTATCCCAGAGCCCCCGCCCACCAGTCAATCGGCGCCGAAAAAACAGCATTTGCGATCCCGCCCACTTTTTTACCCAGACCGAAGCTTGCGCCCTGGTCAAATTTGGTAACCGCCCCCAAACGATTATCCCAAACGTCTTTTCTCAGACCTTGCATAAGCTGTTCTTTGTTCACCAGCGATTCTGTCGGCTGTTTCACTTCTTCAAACTGCGACCAATAATCGTTCGGTTTCACTTCTTCAAACTGCGACCAATAATCGTTCGGTTTCACTTCTTCAAATTGATCCCAATATCCCATTATATCAATCTCCCGCCTTGTTTTAACGCGTTTTCAACTTCCGATTCCGGCACATTGACAATTTTACCGTTCGGCGCCATCATCTGCCTGAACTTAGTTTGAAAATCACCAGTATCAACTTGACTTCCGCCACCGTTACCGGCATGTTTCTGAGCTTCGGTACTAAGATTTTTTTCCAATGTACCATTAGCGTAATCTTCCATAAAATTATCCAGAACACGGCTAATTTGATCTTCAGGCATCATGGGGTCAATTTCATAACGATAAGCCACCGCCTCTGTGGCCGCATCCATCTCTTTTGAACCGACACCCATCTCTTTCAGCAAACTGCGCATAAATATATTCATCTGAGCTTTGGCATTTTGAATATCAGCTCTGTTTCTGCCGCCCTGACCGGTCGTCCAACCCCAGCCGCCGATTTGTCCCAAGCCCGTACCTTCCTTAAGGGCATCCTTCGCGCGGTTAATGGCATATTTTACCGTGGGCAACATTGCTTTCTTTTGCTGAGCCGCTTTTTTCTTCTCATGTTCATCTTGAGCTTGCAATTTTGCTTCCTCTTTCACCCGCGCTTCTTCAGCCGGAGAAAGCTGGGGTTGTGATAACTCCCGGTTAACTTTCTGCGTATCCGCCACGGTTTTATTGATACCTGCCACCGTATTTGCATTTGCAAAAACAGCCTGCTTATAATCATTAAACAAAATATCACCTGCCGTTACTTTATAACCCTCTTTTTGCAAGGCCTGCGCGGTCTGATTTGCTTCAATAACGCTGGCAGCCGGCAAAGTTGTCTTAAACACTTCAAATCCGCGTTTCAGGTCTTCCTCAAGAAGCGTTTGCTGCTGTTTTATACCCGCGTCCCGATAAGCTCCTTTGGTTTCATAATCATAGTCTGTCCCAGCATTTGCCGCGTGTGTTCCTCTGTCCAATCCGGCTTTGACACCTTCCAGGCCGACGTTATACTCTAATTTATTCAAACCGGACGCAATCAATGCAATTTGAGGATCAATTCCCCGCTGAACCATCTCTTTATAAGCCTGCATTTCCCCGCTTAAGGATTGCGGTTTGGCTATATAGGAAATCTCTCCTTTGTTCAAAGATTCAGGATCTAATGCCAAACCTCCGTCTTTGGCAATGCCGGCCGCCGCAGCCAGTTTTTCCTCCGGACTTTTAAGCATATTCTGCAATTGACGCTGATTGCCGAAATAATCCAACGCTTCCTGATTGTTCGGGTCGCTGGAAAGCTTGTCAGTGTAATAAGCACCGCGATCAAAATTAAGCCCGTCCAATCTGGCAATCTGCCATTGTTTTTGATCTTCGGTCAAATACGGATTGTTGTTGATGGCGTCAATTTTACGTTGTCTTGCCGCCTTTTCGGCGGTGTCTTTTATTTCCTGCTCACCGCGCAAACGCGCAAGAGTTTTATCCAACTGATAATCCGCCAGTTGCTTGCTTTGAGCTAATGCTCTATCCTGTAGTCCGAGCCTGAACCGATTGTCCCTCTGCTCTTTAGCCAGAGCGTCGGCGCGTTCCTGCTGCTTTAAGGCCAACCGATTGGCATATTGCCGGTTTTGGTTTAATGTACCGACCGTATTGCCGGCGCCGATAACCCCGTATCCGAGCGCATCCTGCAAGTTACCGCCGGTCAGGCCAACGCCCAAAGCCGTTCCCAAACCGCCCCAAAGCGTACGCCCTGAGTCTGAACCGGCAAAGTTTTTGAAACGTCCCCATGCGCTTTGCGGACGCGCCTGTTGCTGCTGCCTCTGCCGCTCTTCCGCCATCCGCAAAACATTGTCTACCGGCGTCGGATCGTTGACGTCTCCGGTTTCGGCAATCCTGTACATTCTGCTTAAATCCATGAGAAAAAACTCCATAAAAAAAGCCCTGAACCCCAACAGGCGCAAGGCTTGACACAGTATTACTTTTGTCTTATAAAAGAAAAGTCCGTTGCACGAACAACGGACAAATTCTTTAACCTGAAAGGGGTTAAAACCCACTTTAACCACTTCATGCGTTAAAGATAGCCTATTTGGCACAAAAAGTCAATAGGTTTTGGGTTTTCCCCTTTCATTTTACGAAAGGAAAGATTATGAGAATAAAAATTATTCTGATAATTCGGAAAATCCGATTTTTCCTGTCAATAAAACGATAGGAAAAGCAAGGGGCGGAGAAATCCGCCCTTTGTTATTACTTAAGCGCCCAGTTGGTCAAAGGTCCGCAATCACGGCGACCGAAACGATTTCGTCAGGCTGCGACACCATGCCGTTGACCCCCGTTCCGCGCTTGATCATATCCACATATTCCATGCCGGAAACCACTTCTCCCCAAACCGTATACTGTCCGTTGAGCCACGGCGCTTCGGCAAAACAAATAAAAAACTGACTGTCGGCGGAATCCGGATCCATCGCGCGAGCCATCGAAACCGTGCCGCGCAGATGAGGCCGACGGTTAAATTCGGCTTTCAGTTTTTTGCCGCTGCCGCCGGTTCCGGTGCCGAAAGGACAACCGGTCTGCGCCATAAAACCGTCGATCACGCGATGAAATTTCAACCCGTTGTAAAATCCCGCGCGCACCAGTTCCTTGATCCGCGCCACATGGTTCGGCGCATCGTCGGAAAACATCTCAATCACCACGTCGCCGTTTTTCAGTTTAAGCAGCAACGCGTTCTCCGCGTCTTTAACCTGATATTTTGCCTTTTCTTTCTTGGCCCTCGCCGGGCTTTTGGTCAGTTTTTTGGTGTCGGCGGATTTCAACCCCTTGGTTTCGGCCTTGCCGAGCCTGGCGGTTTCGGCGTTCTTCAGCAGTTTTGCCATCTTAAATTCTCCTTAAATTTGTCATCTGTTACATATATAGGGATCGGATCATTCGATAGCAAGCGGCTGTTTTAAAACAAAATCCACACGCTCGGCATAGTTCAGCCCACGGGGATAATGCTTGCGGATTCGTTTCAGCAAATCGCGCATTCCCCGTCCGTTGGCGATTTGAATTGCCAGCCCCGGCCGCGCGTTCAGCTCCAGCATCATCGGCCCCCGGTACTTGTCCAACACAATGTCCGCCCCCAGATAGCCGAGACCGGTCATTTCATATCCTTTGGCGGCAATTTCCAGATGTTCACGCCAAAACGGCACCTGCAGTTCCATCAGGTCGGCGCCGGTATCGGGATGATAACGGATCGGCCGGTCATGGGAAACCGCCGCCACCGCATGCCCGGTTCTGACGTCGATACCGACGCCCACCGCCCCCTGGTGCAGATTGGCGCGGCCGCCGGACTCTTTGGTTGCCAGCCTCATCATCGACAGGGCCGGAAAGCCCTGATAAACGATCACCCGCACGTCGGGAATCCCCTGATAGCTGAAATCCTGAAACTGGTTGGAGAAATGCACCATTTCCTCAAGCACCGCTACGTCATACTTGCCGCCGAGGGAATAAAGCCCGCTCAAGATGTTGGAAATATGCTGATACACTTCGTTATAAGTCAGAACCTTTTCCGAAGCGGTAACAAAACGCTCGGCATCATAGCTTTTAACCACCAGCACGCCTTTGCCGCCGCTGCCGTGCGCCGGCTTGATGACGAATTCGTTATAGCCCTCGACCAGCGACAAAAAATTGTCCACCTCGTTTTGCACGTCGATCACGCCGATCAGATGCGGCGTATTGATGCCGACGCCGGCCGCCAGCTTTTTGGTCTGTACCTTGTCGTCCACCAGCGGATAAAGGCGGCGGTCGTTGCTTTTGGCAATAATCTCATAATTACGGCGGTTCATGCCCAGCACTCCGGCCTCCCTCAGCTGCGCGGGCGTGGCAAAACGTTTCAGAAAATCAAACATGTTTCCCGTCCTTTTTCGCCAGCGGGGCAAACCTGGTCAGTTCGGTCAGGCGGTATCCGGTATAGGTTCCGAGCAGCATAACCACAAACAAAATGACCAGATTGAACTCGTTAAAGGCAAACATGATGTGCCGAATGTCCTCGTTGACGATCACAAAATAGGTAATCACAGCCACCAGCACGCTGTATATGATTTCCTTGGTCGCATTTGCCGCACCGTCCTCTTCCCAGGTAATCGAGGCACGTTCGATAATCCAGGCCATGATGATGATCGGGAAGAACAGTGCCGACGAGGCGATTTCCCATTTCCACTGATAACCGACGATTGCCAGCGCCTGCATGATCAGAATTACGAAAATGACGACCGCCGAAATCCGCGGCACCAGAAGCAGATTAAGCTTTGACAGCCCCGCCCGGATCAGCAGCCCGACGCCGAGGATAACCGAAAAGCAGATCAGCCCCGGCCAAAAACCGGTCTTGACCAGCGACATGGCAATCAGCATCGGGGTAAAGGTTCCCATCGTCTGAATGCCGACCACATTGCGCATCAGCACCACCACCAGAATGGCCAGCGGAAAAATCATCAGCCACTTCAGCGTGTTCTGTTCATTGAGCGGCAGATTGTAAATCGAATAGTCAAACCAGCTTTTGCTGTGCGAAAGCTCGGCCCGGTGACCGGCCATGCGGAACGACGAACGGATCGATTTCATCACCGAAAACTTGGTTGTGGAATCAGAGCCGCCTTCCACGTCAACCAGCGACTGATTGCCGCGCTGAAAAACGATAAAATCGCTCGGCAGTCCCTTTTTGCCGCTCTCCAGGTTATAAATCTTCCACATTCCGTCGACATAAGCCTCAAGCATCACGTCCGGCACCAGCGTTTTTTTGCCTTCCGACAGTTTGATGCCGCGCGCCATTCGCGCCGGAACGTCCTTTAGCGCCAGAAGGTCAATCACCGCCTGCGCGGTGGCCTTGGCGGTTCTCGGCGCGGGCACGAAAGACTGCACCGTTTCGTCCGGCGGGTTTTGGTTAAACAGGGCAATCACCTGCTGAATCCCGTCACCGGACTGCTGCCCGGACATTTCCAGCAGCTGGCGGGCCAAAACGGCCGTCTGTTCGTCCATAATCGGCTTTTGCGGCTTTCCCGGTTTTTCCGCCTTCGTTTTGCCGCGGCTGTCGACGTTGTCATACAAAAGCACCCGGTAATAAATGTCCTGCAGCTTGTGCCGCGGCTTGGAAGTCAGCTCTATCCGGTCCGTTTTCTTTTCGATCTTGTACTTCGGCGCGACGATGTCTTCGTCCAAAATTTTGAAACCGGCGGTAGACAGCGGCCGCGCCATCGAAATGCGGATGTTTTCGCCGTTCGGCACAAAACTGACATGTTCCTCGACCGTCCATACGTCGGTCGTTTTGCGCGGGGTGAAGTTAAAACCCCAATATTTTGTCTTGTAATAGGCGCTGTAACCGGCAAACGCCAGCGACAGCAACAAACCGAGAGTTAAAAAGGCTCTTACGGATTTCAGTTTTTTCAGCATGGATGCCTCTGTTGGTAAATTTTATCTAACGCAGCGCGTTGGCAAGCGAGGTGTCGACGACAAAACGGCCGGTCAGGATATTGCGGCCGATCAGCCCCTGATAGTTGAAACGGTCGCGGGCGGCCAGAGAAAATTCCGCCTTGACGATTTCCTCGCCCATTCTGACGTCCATCATCACCACCACGCGCTCTTCGCTGCCGTTGATGCGCTTGACCGTCGGCTGCCGTTTGATTTTCTTCTCAAAACGGTGTTTTTCGCCGGTTTCGCGGTTCACCAGATTAAACGCCACCCATTTTTCGCCGTCGCGCTCAAACGAAACGACATGATCGGCGTCGACAGAAGAAGTTTCCGCTCCGGTGTCGATCCGCGACAAAAAAGGAGATTTCATCGGCAAAAAATAAACGGGCTCCACTTCCCCGATCACCTTCAGCGGCTGTTTGACCGGCCAGGGCTCGGGCTTTGCGGTTTTGTTTTCGGGCATTCTGACCTCCACGCCCGGCACGATCGCCGGCCGGACGGCTTGTCCGCTCTGACAGGCGGCGCAGGATAAAAGCGCGGCCAGCGCCAGAGTTGTCTTAAAAAAATTATCAGCCATTTTGTATCTTCAACATCTTGTTTTTCAGCTTTCTCTATTTACCTTTAAATCGGCTAAAATGTAAAGCAAAAAAAATGACGCTGTGATCACTTTTTTCGTGACTTTTGTCCTGAAAAAAGTTATATTTGTACAAAAATAAGAATCAAACTCGGAATGAAGCGAAAAGATGTCCCCGGAAAAGAAAAAAACATTAAAAATTTTAAAAATCAGAATGCGCAAAGCCGTCTATAAAATCCGCCGCTACCTGTTCGGCCTTTCGGTCATGGGGGCCGTCGCCTCGTCGCCGGCGACGCTCAGCGGACAGGTGAGAGCGGAAGGAAACGGCGGCGGAAAAGAAAAAATCAACGTGGCCGAAAGACGCAGCGCTTTGGCACAGCGCAAACGCGACGTTTCGCTTCTGGCCTACAACCGGATGATTGAAATCGACGTTGACGGCGAAATCGCCGGCCGGGCGGAATGGTTCGTCAACGAATTTCTCGAAGCGACCTCAAAGCACCTTAAAGCGCTGAAAAAAGCGACCCAAAATGGACAAAAAACAAAATACGTCAAAAACAACTTTTTCGATATCGTTTATCCCGACGGCCGTCTTTCCGGACGCAACAACTACTGCATCACCGCCATCAACCGCGCCTTGATAGACGCCAACGTCTGCGGCGATCTCAACAACGTCCTGCCCGAATACGACAGCGAAGGTTTCAACGCCGTCGAATGCCGGCGCTTCGTCAGTCATCTGAAACAAAAAGGCTTCGGCGACTGTATCCGCTCCGGCAGCATTAATGTCCGCGAACTGGAAATCGGCGACATTGTCATGACTCCGCGCGGCGGCGGCCGCTACCATGCCACCACCTATATCGGCAACGGCAAAGTCCGCAGTTTCAACAACGACGGCGAATGGAACCTGCAAAAGCGGACCGGCATCGTCATCAAAACCAGGGAAATAACGGAAAAAGCCATCAAGCTTGAACTGGAAAGACAACAGTTGATCACACCCGCAAAAAACGGCCGCCAGATTATTCCCCTGCCCAAAGCGCAGAAGATGATGCAGATTTTATACAACGGCCGCGATCCGCGCAACCATACGGCTCAGATGCTGTTGCAAAAAACGGACGACCGGCTGCTGGCGGACATTCCGGCCGACAACACCGTCGTCCGCCGTTTCAACGCGGTACGGGAAATCTGAAGCGCCGTCAAAATACCGCCCGGCCCGGCCGGAACTTTCGCTATACAAAAAAGGCCCCGTTTCCGACGGGGCTTTTCGGCATATACCGTCTTCCGTTCAGAAAAAGAAGCTGGCGCGCAGGCTGAACACGGTGCCGTAATCCGATTTCGGATTAAGCGCCGGATCAATGTAAAACTGAATGTCGGGCGTAATCGTCATCCATTTGGAAATGCCCCAGGCCCAATAGGCTTCCAGCACTTTCTCGCTGTCATGGGAAAGCTCTTCGCCGACCGCCTTCCCGTCAATTTTGTTATAGGCGAAAGCCAGTCCGATCTGATCCAGCGGATTGCGGTCCAGCGGATTGTTGTAAACCATGCCGAGCACCCACGACTGGTTGATCTCGGCGGTTGAGCCCGAAACGCCGTTGACCCGTCCGAACACCGTCAGTTTGTCGCCGATCGCCTGGCTGAGATTGACCGACCAGCCGTTGGTGGTCTGTTTTTGTTCCTCTACCCAGGGCTGATTGTACAGCAAAACAGAATACTGCCCGGCCCCCAGCCCTTTGATCGTCGGACTGTAGGCAATATAACCGAACGTGGCGTAATGTTCTTCATTAAGGTTGTTGAACCGCACGCTGATGCCGTCGACATTGGTGGCGTCCTGTGCACCGACGGCAAACGTCCATTCGGAATTGGGCGTTGCCTGCAAATAGGCGCCGACCCCGGCGGTGGAATAAGTCGAACTGGCGTTCTGCGACAGGGCGTAGTTGATAAAGTTCACCTGCTGGTTTGAATCGTAAGCGGTGCCGTCAAAGTTGGAAAGCGGAAACTGTCCGGCAGCCACCGTCAGCCATTTCCAGCTGCCACCCGCCTGATAGCTGTAATACAGCTCGTTAAAGGCGTTGGATTTGTCGTCATAGTCGTTGATCTCCGTCACCGCGCCGATATTGCCGCCGATCCTTGCCGCCTGCGAACCGCCGTAACGGGCAACCGTATAGGCGAAATTGAGCGTGCCGGTTCCGTACTCGTTGTTAAACGCGGTCCAGGTAAAACTCGGCGAAATCAAGGTCTGATAGGCGGTTTTGCGGCCGTTCGGCGCCCCTCGCTGCGGCATGTAGGAAACGTCAAAGGAATAGTCAAACCCGTATTCCCTGTTCAGATAGTTTTTAAATTCACCGTAATCCCTGCCAAAATCGCTGAACGTAAAATTGCGCCGGCGGTAGGCGTCGTCCACCCGTTTTTGCGCTCCCTGGGGCAGATCTCCGCTGTCGGCCCAAACGTCAGCCGTCCCCGCCAGCAGGCTGCCGAGCACGCTCCCGATCAATAAGCAATATCGCATCTTCATAATTTTTCCTCTCCTCCGAAATTACCGATGTCTTTTTATTTATATACGAAAAATCAAAGGTAAAGGACGCCGTTTGGTTTTTATATCTTTAGTATAAGCCGCGCTTGAAAACGGCGGGCCGCCGATTACCTCATAGGCTGTAAAAAGCAAAAAACATTTTTTCAAAGGAGAAACATTATGACCGAAGGCGTTCGTTACCCGACATTGGCGTTTCAGACCGGCGGTGCCGGACAGGCCGACGAGGGCATTCCCCCGCAGCCGTTTGAAACGTTCTGTTACGATTCCGCGCTGATGCAGGCGAAAATCGAAAACTTCAACGTTATTCCTTACACTTCCGTTTTGCCGAAAGAACTGTTCGGCAACATCGTTCCGGTCGACAAAGTGGTCAACCAGTTCAAACACGGCGCGGTACTGGAAGTGATCATGGCCGGCAACGGCGCCAACCGCGACCAGCACAAGGCCATCGCCACCGGCGTCGGCATCTGTTGGGGCAAAGACGCCAAAGGCGAACTGATCGGCGGCTGGGCGGCCGAATATGTCGAATATTTCGACACCTATATCGACGACGATATCGCCAAAACACATTGCGAAATGTGGCTGAACCGCTCGCTTAACCACGAGCTGGAAATCCGCGGCGTGCAAAAACACAGCGAATTTCAGCTCTTCCACAACTACATCAACATCACGCAGCAGTTTGGCTACTGCCTGACATGCCTTGGCTTCCTCAATTTCGAACATGCGGATCCGGCCAAGGTATAATCGGCTTCGATGAAGACAGCCGAGACGTCAAACCTCGGTTGTTTTGAGAAGCCGATGCCGAACGCGAGGCGGAACAATCCTTTGAAAACGATTGCTTCGCCTCCTTTCGCAAATAAAAAACAATTTAATCAAAGGATGAAACAATGACTGATAAAAGCAAACCTTCCGCTCCGGAAACGCCGGCGCCCGCAAACGGCGGTCTCGGCGTGCTGGCGCTGGCGGCAATCGTCGTCAGCTCAATGATCGGCGGCGGCATCTATTCCCTGCCGCAAAACATGGCCGCCGGCGCTTCGGCCGGCGCCGTCCTTCTGTCCTGGGCAATTACCGGATTCGGCGTTTATTTCATCGCCAACACCTTCCGCACCCTGTCGGTTGCCAAACCGGATCTTACCGCCGGCATCTACATGTACAGCCGTGAAGGCTTCGGCCCCTATGTGGGCTTTACCATCGGCTGGTCCTACTGGCTCTGCCAGATCTGCGGCAACGTCGGCTACGCCGTCATCACCATGGATGCGCTCAACTATTTCTTTCCGCCATATTTTGCCGGCGGCAACAACCTCGCTTCCATCATCGGCGGCTCAATTCTGATCTGGGGCTTCAATTTCCTGGTACTGCGCGGCATCAAACAGGCAACGCTGGTCAACACCATCGGCACCATCGCCAAAATCGTGCCGCTGATTTTGTTTATCGTCATCATCGCGTTCATTTTTCATTTTGACCGTTTCGACTTTAACTTCTGGGGCGAAAACACCAAATCTCTCGGTGGACTCAGCAGCCAGATCAAAAGCACCATGCTGGTCACTTTGTGGGCTTTTATCGGCATTGAAGGCGCCGTCGTCATGTCCAAACACGCCAAAAGCCCGCAAACCGTCGGCAGAGCCACCCTGCTCGGTTTCATCGGCTGTCTCGGCATCTATATTCTGCTTTCGCTTTTGCCTTTCGGCTACATGAGCCAGACCGAACTGGCAGCCGTTCCCAACCCGTCCACCGCCGGCATCTTGGAAAAGGCGATCGGCCGTCCGGGCGCCTGGCTGATGAACATCGGCCTGCTGATTTCGGTTTTGACCAGCTGGCTGGCCTGGACCATGATCACCGCCCAGATTCCGCAGGCGGCGGCGGAAAACGGAACTTTCCCCAAAGAGTTTGCCAAAGAAAACGAATATCAGGCGCCTTCGGTTTCGCTGTGGGTCACCAGCGCCCTGATGCAGGCGATGATTTTGCTCGTCTACTTTTCCAACAACGCCTGGAACACCATGCTCAGCATCACCAGCGTAATGGTGCTGCCGGCCTATTTTTCCAGCTGCGCCTATCTGTGGAAAATCTGCGAAGACGGCGAATATCCGACCAACGCCTATATCAGACGCTCAACCGCCCTGTTTTCTTCCGTCATCGGCTCGGTTTACGCCTTGTGGCTGATTTATGCCGCCGGTCTCAACTACCTGCTGATGGCCGTCATTTTCATGACCGTCGGCATTCCGGTTTTCGTCTGGGCCAGAAAACAGTCGGCGCCGGACCAAAAGGCCTTCACCGTCGGCGAAGGAGCCCTCGCCTGCCTGATGGTCGTAATTGCGGTATGGGCGGTTTACGCCTTCTCCCGCGGAATCGTCAACTTAAATTGACACCTGACCATACTGTTTCTGAAAACGGCCGGAGCAAAGAAATGCTGCCGGCCGTTAAAAAAAAACAAAACGTTAAAGTCACGACAACGCCGGAACGATGACCGTCAATTCCCGCAAAATCTCAAAAACGATATCGGCGGCAATTTCCGAAGCCCGCGCGCAGTTTTTCTCAAAAGCGTCCTGCCCCGGACAAACCGACGTATCGGTAATGCAGCGAACGGCAAGAAACGGAATCGCATTGACGTGGCACACATGCGCCACCGCCGCCGTTTCCATATCTGCGGCCAGCGGCGCATATTCCCGGTTAAGGAGGCTGCGCATACCGCCGTCGACAAACCGGTCTCCGGTCACGACCAGCCCCCGCCTCACTTTTGCATTCCGGCGGCAAACTCTCCCGGCGGCTGCCAGCAAAAGCGGATCGGCCTCAAAACGGGCAGCCGGCAGCCAAGGATGAAATTCGGTCAAAATACCGTTATCAACATCATGATAAAACGTCGTTTCCGCAACAATCGTATCAAACAGCCCGACGCTTTCGTCCATCCCGCCGGCAGTTCCCGCATTAATGACCGCGTCAACGCCGTAATCATCGATCAAAATCTGTGTCGCCGCCGCCGCATTCACTTTGCCGACGCCGCAGAAAAGAGCCGCCGCGGAAAATCCGGCCGCCCGACCCTCATGAAACGACAACATGGCTTTTTGCGATACGGCCGTCTTTCCCATTCGGCGCAAAAACGGTTCCAGTTCTTCGTCCCCCGCGCAAATTATACCGATCTTCCGCATTTGAACTCCTTTTGCCACAATACAAATTTCCGGTATGTTACACCGGCCGGCCGCAAAAGAAAACACTTTATTTTTCTTCCGGAAAAGACTGTTTTCCGTTCCGTCTTCACAATCGGCGGCTAAAACAAAAAAAGGAAAACGGTCAAACCGTTTTCCTTTCGCATTCATTCGCTTCAAAACTACAGAGCGCTCAGCAGGCACTTGAAATCACTGGCTTTTCCCCAGCCTTTCAAAACAAACTGGGCAATCGCCGCCGAAAAAAGATCCTGAAACGTCACCGTCCGATCGGCGTTATGAAAATAACGGCGTACGGCGCGGTAACGGCGGCAATGGCAAAACAGATACCATAAACCGCGGTCGGCAAGTTTTGCCATGCGGGCACGACAGCGCTGAAGAAACCTGAGATTGGCGGCAATAAGCTTTTGCATGCCATAATCCGGCGTAAACACCATCATTTCCTTTAACAGCGCCCAGTCGGCCTTAAGATCGGTCTTAAAATCGGACAACGCCCAAACGGACATGACGGTGGCCGGATTGCTTTCCCATACCGCGTTTCCGGCAAAAGGAAAACCGCCCACGGCATACCCCTGGGTCACCTTGGCAAAAAGCAGCGCTTTGACACAGTCTGCAAAACGACGCATGAAACTGTCTTTGTTCTGTTCCTGAAGCACCAAGCCAAACTCGCCGAGTTCGCTCAGTTGAAATATACATGGTACCATAAAAATATTAAATTAAAAATTATTTGTATTTTGGTATGATACGACACTTGGACAAAAAGTCAATTGTTATATTTTCCGTCAATTTTATTTATCCGCCCAAAATTCGGAAGCCGGCAGATCAACCTTGTAAAAATCATTATGTCCGTCGTTGTTGTCCGGCACGCGCATGTCTTTGGGCACCATCAGTACAATCCCGTTTGAACCGGCCAGCCCGCGCGGCAGCCTGACAAATTCCTTCAGCAGGACATACATTCTCAACGCGCCGTATTCAAACGGATTCCGATCCCCTTTTAACGAAACCCCGGTAAGAAAAGAATAACCCGCGGCCTTGATTTTGGCAATATCATCCTTCCCGGCTTTTCTGAGCTTTCCCTCTTTTGTCAGTTGCTCCAACCCCGTATTCGCCGGCGCTATTTCCGGCATAACGAATTCTCCGTCAATAACCTGCGGGTTATATTCATAAAACTTGTCATCGACTTCCTCGCCGATAACCGGTTTGTCCAGCAGCCGCACGTTTTTGACACCGAGATTAAGATTCCGCACGGCCTCAACGATTTCATCCTTTCCGTAATAGCTCCCCAGGCAAACGTCGTCCCCCGCTGCCCGGTGATTACCGTCGCGCACTTTGGTCTGCACCTTCGGATTCATGCCGCGGAGCATCTGCTCTTCATGGCCGCCGGCGACAACCGCCTGCAAATCCGTCGCCGGCGTGGCATAAATGTCCCACACTACCGGCTCATAAGCGCTCAAAAACAAAATGACGCATTTGCCCGGCTGATTGATTTTGACTTTGGCGTTAAAAGTTTCGTTTTCTTCGCTTATATAAACGCCTTTCATCTCGTTGCCCGTCTGATAGGCGCTGTATGCATAAACCTCACAGTCCGGTTTAATGTCCTTCAGCCGGCACAACGACGGCCGGGCCGTTTCCGTCTGTTCCAGATACTTGCGGTTTTCCAGCCAGCTGACGGCATCGTCCAAAACTTTTTCCGCGCAGGCTCCGGTCCGGCAGTCGTTCAAATGAAACAACGTATAAACCTGATAGGCGTTGATCATCTCCGGCATCTCGTCCCGCCGTTGCTCCAGCAGTTCGCGCAGACGGAGATTTTTTTGCCGGAGGGAGACATCGGTACACAACACTTTCTGCACGATTCCTTCGGGACGGTTGCAGTCTGCCGGCTCCGGCAAATCTTCCCTTTCCGCCGGCAGCATCAGAAACGAACGGGAAAACATCCCCACTTTTGAAACGGTGTCGCCGAAAGTCGCATCCAGTGCCAAATTCTCCGGCTGCCGCTGCCCCGCACCGACAAAAACGAAAACGTGCGGATCGCCGGCCGGCAATTTTTCAACGTCATCCAGCAAAATATAGCCGTTTCTCAATATGTCGTCTTCATAACGGAAAAATTCGTCATAATCGGAACGGCGCCACACAAATTTTCCGTTGTCGAGATTGATCACGCCGTTTTTCTTAAAACGCTCGATATCTGCGGAAGTAACCTTCCGTACCTTGCCGTCCGCCACCAGTTTTTTCCAGCCGTCTTCCCGCGGCGGCAAAACGGCAGCCGCCGTTGCTCCGGCAGCGTTTTCGGCCCGATAGCGATAAGTGTCAAGCGGCGCATTGTCGCCGATTTTGCCGTCGGAAACGTAAATCCTCCGTTCGGGGGCAATTTTCAACCGATCCAGAAAATTGTTTTCCTGCCGTTTATCCAGATCAACCGACGAACGCAGACAGTTTTCCGCCCCTTTCAGCAGTTCGCCGCGGTAATGAACCCTCACCTCCGTTCCCTCGGGATAACCGCGCACCAGCTGCGGCAAATCACCGCCGACATAGATTCCCCGCAGATCCGTCCCCTCCGTTGTCAGGATGTCCCACACCTGCGGATAACCCGAAGCAAGGAACAAATAAACGCATTTGTCCGGCCGGTTAATGCGAACTTTTTCCCGGTACGTGTAAAGTTTTTCGGAAAGCAGCGGCGCCATGCTCTTTTTGGCCTGCGGCGGCGTATTGTAAACATAAACCTCACACTCGTCGGCAATTTGCGGCAGCGTGCAAGCCGGCTGACGGGAAAAACCGATCAGCCCGGCCAGCGTTTTTGCATAAACTTCTTTCATGCATTTTTCCGTCCGGCATTCGCGCCCCTCGTTTTTTATTTGGCCGATAAAATTGCGCTTTTCCCGGGCGTCCCTATCCGCCTCGTCCACGCGCCGACGGAGTTCGTCCGCCCACTTTTCCAGCTTTTTCCGGGCAGCAGAGGCCTTCGGCGTATCCCCGGTTTCGCGCGCCAGTTTCTTCTTCACCTGCGCCAGTTCGTTTCTGATTTTTTCCGAAGGGCGCTTCAGTTTGTCTTCCATGTCCTGTATCTGATTGTTCTGTGCCTTGAAAGTGCCGCTCAAACAAACATAGGCATCGTTAACGAACTCAAATTCCGGCATGTTGCAGTCAACCGCCGCCTGAGCCCGGCAGCACCATCCCAAACCGGCCAGCAAGGCCAAAACGCGCAAATTCCTCATCAGTCAGTCCTCCGTCTTTACGTATGGGAAAATCTTAAAACAGTTTCGTTTTAAATCCAGCAAAAAAAATTTTTTTTGCCGGCCGCAACGATAAAGCTTGCGGGAATTTCCGCAATCCGCTAAAATTGTGCGCTGTTAAAGGAAGGACATGCAGGAAACGATACCGGAATATACCGTCAGCGAAATTTCTTTCGCCATTAAACGCACAATGGAAGACGCCTTTGCCCGCGTACGCGTCAGAGGCGAAATCTTCGGCTGCAAAAGAGCGGATTCCGGACATTATTACCTTTCGCTCAAAGACGAAAACGCCAACCTTTCCGCCGTCTGCTGGAAAGGCGTGGCCGCCGGTCTCAAAGTCAAACCCGAAGACGGCCTCGAAGTCGTCGCCGCCGGACGCATCACCACTTTTGCCGGCAAAAGCAGCTACCAGCTGGTAATCGAGCAAATGGAAGTTGCCGGCGCCGGCGCCCTGCTGAAGCTGCTGGAAGAGCGCAAACAGAAATTCGCCGCCGAAGGACTGTTTGATCCGGCGCACAAAAAACCGATTCCCTTTTTGCCGCGGGTTATCGGCGTGGTTACCAGCCCGGCCGGCGCCGTCATCCGCGACATCATCCACCGCGTAACCGACCGTTTTCCCGTCCGTATCATCGTCTGGCCGACTCTGGTTCAGGGCGAAGGCGCGGCCGAACAAATCGCCGCGGCGGTCAACGGCTTTAACCGCCTGCCGGCAGACGGCCCGGTTCCCCGTCCCGACCTGCTGATCGTCGCCCGCGGCGGCGGCTCGCTGGAAGACCTCTGGTGCTTTAACGAAGAAATCGTCATCCGCGCGGTCTACGATTCCGAAATTCCCCTGATCTCCGCCGTCGGACACGAAACCGACACCATGCTGATCGACTTTGTTTCCGACCTGCGCGCGCCGACGCCGACCGGCGCCGCCGAATTTGCCGTCCCGGTCAAAAGCGAACTCGAAGCCCGCCTGCTCACCCTGCAAAGCCGCCTTTTCAGCGCCGGCGGCCGCTATCTGCAGGAACGACGGAGCCTGCTCGACGGACTCAAACGGGGGATCCCCAACCTGGAACAAATTCTTTCTGAAAACATGCAAAAGCTGGACGACCGGAGCGAACGCCTGCGGATCGGTTTTAAAAATTACCTGGAAAACCGGCAAAACCGGCTTAATTTAAATGAAATTAAACCTTTTTACATTACCAACATACTTGACAAGAAAAACGAAACCCTGCAAAACCTTGGCCTTCGGCTCGAGTCCGTTTCGGTCGAAGCGGTCTTGAAAAGAGGTTTTGCCTGGATCAGAAACGGACGGCGGAAAACCGTCTGCAACGCGGACGAAGCGCGCAAAAACGGCAGTCTCGAAATCGTATTTGCCGACGGCGCGGTCAAAGTCCGGCCAATAGTGAGGAAAAATGAATTACAAGGCGATTTGTTTGACGATTAGCATATTGGCGGCAACCCTGCCGTCCGCGGCCAAGGCCGTCGAACTCTGCGGCGACTTCAAACAGGGGGAAATCATTGCCGGCCGGGTTAAGGACAATGCCGAAGCGGTCATTTTCAACGGCAAAAACTATCCGGTTACCGAAGACGGATACTTTATCCTTGCCTTCGGCCGCGACCAAAAAGCAAACGCGGACATATCCCTGCTGTATCCAGACGGCGGCAAACGGCTTCACCGGCTGCCGGTTGAAACTTACGACTGGGACATCCAGCGCATCAACGGCATCCCGCAATCAAAAGTCACCCCCGATTCCTCACACGACGCGGAAATCCGACGCGAACAAAAAGACGTCCGCCGCTCTTTAACCGTCATGCGGCCGGGGGACTACTGGCGCGAAGGTTTCGTCCTGCCGGTAAAAGGCCACATCAGCGGCGAATTCGGCAATCAGCGGATTTTCAACGGCACGCCGAAAAGCCCCCACAGCGGCACCGACATTGCCGCGCCGGAAGGAACGCCGGTCAAGGCCTCGGGCAGCGGCAAAGTCATTTTGAGCGGCAAAAACTATTTTTACACCGGCAACATGGTCATCATCGACCACGGTAAGGGGCTGCAAACGATTTATGCCCATTTGAAAGAAGCTAAAGTAAAAGCCGGAGAAATCGTAAAACAGGGACAAATCATCGGCCTGGTCGGACATACCGGCCGCGCAACCGGCCCCCATCTGCACTGGGGCGCCTCTTTAAACAACGTGCGTTTCCGCCCGCATTCGCTCTTAAACCTCAACCACAAAACATGCCGCAACATAACCGACGGCAAGAAAACGGACTAAAAACATGACCAACCTGCAGATTATCATCCTCTCGGCTCTTCAGGGCTTCACCGAATTTTTACCGGTCAGCTCGTCGGGACATCTCATTTTGCTTTCCAAATTCACTTCTTTCCCCGATCAGGGGCTGGAAATCGACATTGCCGTCCATGTCGGCTCCATCCTCGCGGTAATGATCTATTTTTGGCGCGACATCAGGGACATGCTCTACGGACTGGTCAACGCCTTTTTCAACCGCTTTCCGTCCGTTAAAAATTTTTATCTGCGCAAAGCTTCCGCCGCCGCCAAAGACTTTATTTTAAACCAACTGCCGGCCGCCGACCTCAGGCTGCTGCTGATGCTTGTCGTCGGCACCGTCCCGGCAGTCGTCTTCGGTCTGGCGCTGCACCACTTCGGCATGGAATGGCTGCGCAGCACCAAAATCATCGGCTGGAACATTCTCCTGTTCGGTATTCTGCTGTGGATCGCCGACCGTTTTCAGCCTTCAAAACGCAGCATTGCCGATATGACATACAAAGACGCGTTTCTGATCGGTCTGGCCCAGTGTCTGGCAATGATTCCCGGCACCAGCCGTTCGGGCATCACCATCACCGCCAGCCGTTTTCTCCGGCTGGAACGCCGAGAAGCCGCCAGATTCTGCATGCTGCTTTCGGTTCCCGCCATCGCCGGCGCCGGTCTTCTGGTTGCCGCAGAGATCTGGCAGAGCGGCAATTACGAAAACCTGCACTATGCCTTAAGCGGTATCGGCTATTCTTTCATCGCTTCAATCGCGGCCATTTTCATTATGATGAAATGGCTGAAAAACTATACCTTTCTGCCGTTTGTCATTTACCGTGTCGGCCTCGGAATATTCCTTTTGCTCCATTCGTACGGCTACATCTGACACTCTTATCTTCCGCAACAAAAAGCTCCCGCCGGCTAAGCCGGCGGTTCTTCTTTAAGGGTGCCCCCTCACAGTGCCGGCCACGCCTTAAGGGCATATCCAATTCCAACCAGACGCAGACTGCCTGGCTCACCATAAACGGGACAAAGCCCATAATCTGCCAACCTGCCTCCACGTCTTTTTTAATTGATTCCTGATATACTCAGCTGTCCTGTTTGCATTTTTTCCTATGGTTCCATATAATGCCTTTTGCACCGGAACTCTCTTTTTCAATATCAAAATTCTGCGTTATCACGCTTTGCATATTAACAAATTATTTTCTCCCTCTGGAAAGCCGACTGATGCCGGATACTGCAAATTTTGGCCGTATTTCCGTTAACATCTGAATACGGCCGATATATATCTCTGCTTCCTGTATATTGCTTCCTTTCCGCCAAAACGGTCTCCTTAAAATAGGCCCTGTTTCCACACAAAGGTTTATCTTCGATACTTTGAGGGCAAAACACCATGACATCTTTCGGTTTCATACCGTATTACTTATATATATTCTAAAAAAAACGCCTTTGCCTTTTATTAAACAGCCGACTGACTGTCTTCAGCACAACAACAAAGGAGTTTTTTTTATACATGCTGAGAAAAATGTAAAAATATAAAAACAGAGGAAAAAGAACAAAAAAAGGGGGCTGAAAAACGGAAGAACAGGAAAGCGGAGGAACGGGAGAGGAAAGGGAAAACGAAAAAATTATAAACCTTCCAGAAAACGCATACCCGTCGCGGAATTTCCCTGACACAAACATTGCGGAGAAGAAGAAAAGCGGAGGAACAGGAAATAAAA
>ERZ835980.531-NODE-531-length-52092-cov-8.861387_pt1 | contig 52092 bp, 47 predicted proteins | sample MGYA00519943_ERZ835980 | MGnify/ENA primary metagenome ERZ835980 (study PRJEB31850, sample SAMEA3708791) | human gut metagenome | biome: human gut; feature: human-associated habitat; material: faeces | place: China | collected 2014 ... | reverse complement strand
AAACCGTTTGCCGCCAGCAAGTTTGAAGATTAGACATAAACAAATCCTCCGCATGATCTAAGCCATACGGAGGATTAACTGTTTTACGGACACCCGTCTATATGGCGGCTCTTTTTGTGTTAACTAAAATGGATTTTTGCCTTCGCTACGTACTATAATCAAAAGATATATACTACCCGCGTTTCGGCATTTTCTTTTTGTTTGAAAAAGAAAACGCCTGCAAAAGAAAAGCAAAACAGGGGGAATCCCCCTGTACCCCCGACAACGCCACGCCGCGGTACATAGCTTGCGGCTCTCAGTTAGTTGCTCGGCACATTCGCACGCAAACGCGCCGGAGCTTGAACGAGTGCGTGCTCGTGCGTCTTGCTTCGCAAGCCGTTCCCTCGCCTGTCTCAATTGGCTTATCAAACACTGCGGCGCGGCTATTGAAAGCAGGATTAAATAGGGCGGATAGTATTTATATTTTAGCATGAGCGAGGAACGGTATATTCGTGTAAATAAATTAGGGGTCACGAAGCATGAGTTATATCGTAGAGACTAATATTCTTTTCTGCCGTTTTATAACGAGTTACGACTGTATTGTTTTGATGACGTAAAATTTAGTTTAAAATGGGAAACCCCCAGAGCACCGGAAGCTCTGGGGGTGATGGGGAACTGATTTGCCGTCGCCCGCACAAGCGGCGGCAATCGAGAAGTTGTTTTGTTTTTTTATCCGTTCAGAACACTTTTACGGTTCGGTTCTGCCGGAGGTCGAACTGCCTACTGCCGCCACTGACATGACGACTGCCAATACCAAGATGATTCCTAATGCTTGTAATACCATTTTGTTGTCCTCCTTAACCGTTTCGTAGTTTCTCTTTCCTACGATACATAGTATATACCGAACAGGGGGCTAAAGCCACCACAAAACGATTACAGTTGAATACAAAATGGTTACAAAGAAAGATTAAATTGTAACATTTCTGTAACAATTTCAGGCGAATTTGTCAACTTGTCAGCTCGATGAGGTCTTTTATGCTCAGCTCCGGCTGCAAAGCGCGATTCACCGCGAGCGAGAGCAGCCCCGAACAGCGCTCGATAAGCAGGTCTATCTCTTTCGGTGTGACCATCATTTTTGCGTCCTCGGCAGGTTCATTTGTGTTATTACCCGACACATCGCGGGCGAGCGTGTGCGCATCAACGACCGTCGGAACGCCCACGGATATGACCGGGACGCCGAGCGTTTTTCGGCTTATCTCGGCGCGGGAATTGCCGACACCCGAGCCGGGGATTATTCCGCTGTCAGATATCTGAACTGTGCTCCCGAGCCTGCCGAGCTTGCGCGCGGCGAGTGCATCGACGACTATCACGGCGCAGGGCTTTATCACATTCACCGCGCCGAGCAGCAGCTCGCCTGTTTCGACTCCTGTCTGACCGAGCACTCCGGGTGCTATCGCCGCGACTGGGCGCAGCCTGCCGAGACCCAGCTGCTCGCATAGCTCGCGCTTTAGGTGTCTTGTGACAAACACGCCGCCGATAAATTTGGGGCCGAGCGCATCGGGGGTTATATTCGTGTTGCCGAGCCCCGCGGCGAGCACCGTGCCCTCGGACGGGAGCAGGCGAGAGAGCTCCTGCGCCACGGCATCTATAAGCTCGTCGCTTATGCGCGATGAGCGCGCGAACGACTGCGACTGCACGGTTATATATTCTCCGCGCGGCTTGCCCAATATTTCTTCGCCGCGCCTGTCCGTGACTCGCAAGCGGGTTATTTCCGCGCCCGCGCTTTCAAAGCTCGTGCATTCCACGCCGTCGATTCTGCTGCCCTCGAGATTTTCGCGCACTTCGAGTGCAAGGTCTGTTCTGAAGTTCATTTTTTCGTCTCCGTTTCGCTTTCGCAGGGGTGCGAAAGGCAAAAATTTTTTCTTTTTCTCTTGCATTTTGGCAAAGTCTATGATAAGATTATTAACTGTATGATGAAGGAGGTGCAAAAATGCCTAATATCAAGTCAGCTAAGAAGCGTGTCATCGTCAACAAGACAAAGGCCGCCCGCAACAAGTCCCGCAATTCAGCCCTTAAGACTGCCATAAAGAAGGCTCACACTGCTGCTGAGACCAACGCGGCAGATAAGAAGGAAGTTGTCACCGCAGCTATAAAGAAGGTCGATCAGGCAGCCGCCAAGGGCCTTATTCATAAGAACAATGCTGCTCGCAAGAAGTCCGCTCTTGCAAAGCTTCTCAACGAGGCGTAAGATTGCAAACAAACGATTAACGGTTCTGGCTTTTGCCATGACCGTTAATTTTTTTATTTTACTCTTTTCGCGATTTTTCTTTTTGATGCGGCATAATATCCGTTTGTAAATTTTTATCGTATGGTTTGACTTTTGTCTGCGTTTGGCGTATAATCATAATCGATAAGAATCAAACAGGAGGTGAGACCATGGACAAAGCTAAGAAGATAATCAAGATCGTCGCTATCATCATCGCTGTTGCCGCCGCTGTTGTCGGTATAGCGTTTGCCGTCAAGAAGATCATAGACAAGAAGAAGGCTGCTGCCGACGAGCCGGAGAATTATGTCTCCTGCTCCTGCTGCGATACCTGCGCACCCGCAGCCAACTGATTTTTTGAAAAAATTTCACCTGCTATACGCTATTGTGTATGGCAGGTGACTTTTTCTTATTTTTCCTTTGGTCTCGCAACAAATGACGCGATAAGACCGCAGAGCACCGCCGCGGTTATCCCCGCGCTCGATGCGGTCAGAGGACCCGTCAGAATGCCGAGCGCGCCTTTTTCGGCGATAGCCTCCTTGACACCTTTTACCATGGCGAAGCCGAAGCCCGTCAGCGGAACCGTTGCCCCCGCGCCCGCCCATTTTGCGAGCGGAGCATAGATTCCGACCGCGCCGAGCACGACTCCCGCCACGACGAAGCAGACGAGTATGCGCCCGGGTGTCAGCTTTGTCAGATCCATTATTATCTGACCCACCGCGCATATCGCGCCGCCGACCGCGAACGCCTTGAGAAAGCCGAGAAATATATCCATATCATCACCCGAAAGTATTTTTTTCAAATCTATTTTTTCCCCGCGGCGCGGCTATATTCATGCCTTTTGTATCGGGGAAAAATACACACTGTGAAATTAATAAAATTTTTACAGATAAAGTATTGACAAACGGCGATAATATTAATAATATCTATACTATAAGAGGCACGGAAATTAATTCCGCTTTCCTCGAAAACAAAAGGTTGATTTTAAAATTACAGTATAAGGAGAAATAAAAATGTCAACTTTTGAAAGAGTCCAGAAAATCATTTGCGAGCAGCTCGAGATAGACAGCCATCTTGTTACCGAGGATGCATCTATTTCCGGAGATCTCGGCGCAGACAGCCTTGATCTTGTCGATCTCTCTATGTCCATCGAAGAGGAGTTCAACCTCGAAGTTCCCGACGATGTTCTCGATCATGTCAGAACTGTCGGCGATATCGTTAAGTTCATCGAAGACAACGCGTAAATATAATCAATAACAAAGGGGCTGTTTTGTATTGGATTCAATATGAAACAGCCCCTTTTGCCGCAACGGAGGGATATAAAATGATACTGAAGAATGCGGATATTTTCGATTCCGAGTTTGCTCTGCGCCGCGCGGATGTGCGCGTTGAGGACGGCAAAATAGCTGAAATAGGCGAAAATTTAAACGGTGGGGATGAGCACGATCTTTCCGGATGCGTTATCCTGCCCGGCTTTATCGACATACATATCCACGGCTGCGGGGGAGCGGATTTCTCCGACGCTCAGCCGGATACGCTCGAAACCATGTCGCGGACTCTCGCGAGTTTCGGCGTAACTTCGTTCTGCCCCGCGTCGATGACTCTGCCATATGACAGGATAGAAAAGGCGTTTGATAATGCGGTGGGATATCTCGGCAAGGAGTGCGGCGCATATATCCACGGCATCAATATGGAGGGACCGTTCCTCTCATATGCAAAGCGCGGCGCGCAGAATCCCGAATATCTGCATGAGCCGGACATAGACGAGCTCAAAAAGCTCGATAAAATCTGCAAAATAAGACTTGTGTCGCTAGCACCCGAGCTTCCGGGAGCTATAGAATTTGCGCACGAGGCGTCGAAGATATGCACGGTGTCCGCCGCGCACACCGCCGCGACATTTGAGCAGGCGGAGCTCGGCTACAAAAACGGAATAACCCACACGACGCATCTCTTGAACGGCATGGACCCGATATATAACCGCAAGCCCGGCGCGGCAGTCGCGGCGCTCAGAGCCGAAAATGCCACGGCGGAGCTGATAAGCGACGGGATGCATATCCACCCGGCGTATCTCGCCCTGCTCTATAAAATACTCGGCGAGGACAGGAGCGTCGCGGTCAGCGACTCCATGTGTGCCTCGGGTCTCGGCGACGGCGAATATGAGCTCGGCGGCACGACAGTGTATGTAAAAGACGGCAAGGCTCTGCTCGCCGACGGTACGATAGCCGCGAGCACGACAAATATTTTTGCTGAGTTCAGGAATATAATCAGCTTCGGCGTGCCAGTCCGCCAGGCGGTGAAATCCTGCACGATAAATCCCGCCCGCGCGATAGGTGTCGACGATGTGACGGGCAGTATAGCAGTCGGCAAGCGCGCCGATTTCACTGTTCTTTCGTCCGATTTGAAAGAGCTCGAGTGCGTCTATATAAAGGGAAAAAGGATATAAAAAAGTATGCAAATTGCCGCTTGTGTGGTATAATATAGTATCTTAGACTCAAAGCTCGGAGGCTGAACATGAACTTTCTTGTTATTGACGGCAACAGCATATTGAACCGCGCGTTTTACGGCATAAAGGTGCTCACGACGAAGGACGGCAGATTCACCAACGCCATCTACGGCTTCATGAATATTTTTCTGCGCCTCAAAGACGAGTGCCAGCCGCAGGCGGTGGCGGTCGCTTTTGATGTCAAACAGCCGACTTTCCGCCATGAGATGTACGGCGGCTACAAAGCGACAAGAAAGGGTATGCCCGATGAGCTCGCGCAGCAGATGCCCGTGCTCAAGGAGCTGCTTGAGGCGATGGGCGTGCCGATAGTTGAAAAGCCCGGATATGAGGCGGACGATATTCTCGGTACTCTTGCACGCCACAGCGGCGACGCCGTCTGCACGATAGCCACGGGCGACAGAGACAGCCTGCAATTGGTGTCCGACAGCGTCAATGTTCTGCTCGCCGCGACGAAGATGGGCAGACCTGTGACCGACAGATACACGCCCGAGGCAGTGCGCGAAAAATACGGCGTTGAGCCGATAAAGCTCATTGATATAAAAGCCCTCATGGGCGACAGCTCGGACAATATCCCCGGCGTTGCGGGAATCGGCGAAAAGACCGCCGGCGATTTAATAGCCCGCTTCGGTTCGATAGAATATATCTACGACAATATTGACACGATAGATATCAAACCCGGCGTGCGGGACAAGCTGAAAAAAGACAAGGACATGGCGTTCCTGAGCAAAAAGCTCGGCACGATAAACTGCGATATCCCGATCGACAATAACCCGCAGAGCTATATTCTCAGAGCGCCCGACAATTTCAAGGTCACGAGAATGCTCGCGGATCTCGAGATGTTCAAGCTAATCGACCGCCTCGGACTCGAGATATCAAACACAGCCTCTGAGCCGCAAAAAGAGGAGAAGCCCGTCCCGGTCTGCGCCGAGGATGATTTCGGCCAGCTGATGACGCGCCTTAAATCTGACGGCGAGAGCTATTTTCTCTGGGACGGCGAAAAGTGCCGTTTCGATCTCGGAGACAAAGTGCTCGTGTGCGACTGCGAAAACGAGAATTTTTATCCGTTTTTTATAAAGCTGCTCGAAGATAAAAATATAAAAAAATACACGGCGGACATAAAGTCGCTCTATTCATTCGCGCAGGGCTGTTCGGCTCAGTGCAGGAATATGTGCGGCGATTTGGAGCTTGAGGGCTATGTTCTCAATCCCTCCGCCTCGTCCTATGACGCGCTGCGCCTTGCAGGCGAATATTCAGCGGCAGTGCCGGTTGAAAACGGCGACGAAAACGACTGCGCCGCCGCGTCGCTGAGAAGATTATTTGCGGCGATGGACAAAAAAATTGAGGAAAACGGACAGCAGCTGCTGCTTCATGATATAGAACTTCCGCTCGCGCACGTGCTCTCTTCAATGGAGCAGACGGGCTTCGCTGTTGACCGCGACGGAATCGCGGAATTCGGCAAACAGCTCGGCGGGAGGATAGCCGAAATCGAGCAGGAGATATACGCTCTAGTTGGCTACGAGTTCAATCTGAACTCGCCCAAGCAGCTCGGCGAAGCGCTGTTTGAAAAGCTCAAGCTGCCCGCGAGAAAAAAGACAAAAAGCGGATATTCGACCGACGCGCAGGTGCTCGAATCGCTCGAAAACAAGCACCCCGCTGTGCGCGATATACTCGAATACAGAACGCTTTCAAAGCTCAGGTCGACCTACTGCGACGGTCTGCTCAAGGTTATCGGCGAGGACGGGCGCATCCGCTCGACTTTGAACCAGACCGAGACGAGAACGGGCAGAATCTCATCGACCGAACCGAATCTTCAGAATATCCCCGTGCGCTCTCCGCTCGGGCGCGAGATGCGGAAATTCTTCGTTGCGCGGGACGGATATGTGCTCGTTGACGCGGACTATTCGCAGATAGAACTGCGCGTTCTCGCCCATATTTCGGGCGACCAAAACATGATAAAGGCGTTCAACGACAACACGGATATCCACACTGTGACCGCGTCCGAGGTCTTTGATATGCCGCCGCAGCTTGTCACTCCGATAATGAGAAGCCGCGCGAAAGCGGTCAATTTCGGCATAGTATACGGCATCGGCGCGTTCTCGCTCGCCAAAGATATCGGAGTCAGCCGCAGCGAGGCGGATGAGTATATAAAAGGCTATCTCAGGCACTATTCCGGCGTTGACAAATATATGCACGACGTGGTCGAAAAGGCGAAGAAAGACGGCTACGCCGAGACGATGTTTGCGCGGCGCAGATATCTGCCGGAGCTCACCGCATCGAACGCCAACACCCGCGCGTTCGGCGAGCGCGTGGCGCGCAATATGCCCATTCAGGGCACGGCGGCGGATATAATCAAGATAGCGATGATAAGAGTTTACGAACGCCTTGAACGCGAGAATCTGGCGGCGAAGCTGATAATGCAGGTGCACGATGAGCTGATAGTCGAAGCGCCGGAGAACGAAAAAGAGCGTGTGAGCGCCCTGCTCAAAGAGGAAATGGAAAACGCTGTTAAGCTCTCTGTGGCTCTCACTGCGGATGTCCATTCCGGGCGCACCTGGTATGACGCGAAAGGCTGATAAAACGGAGGAAACATGAATCTGGTTTTTGTTTGCACGGGCAACATCTGCCGCAGTCCGATGGCGGAGGGGATGTTCAAAAAACTGCTCGAAGAAAAAGGGGAGAGCGGTATAGACTGCTCGAGCGCGGGACTTGCGACCTTTGACGGACGCCCCGCGAGCGACAACGCGCAGGCGGTAGCCCTCGAATACGGAGTCGATATCTCGAAACACAGATCTCGTATGCTGACCCGCAGTATCGCGCGCAAGGCAGATCTGATAGTCTGCATGACCGATGAGCAGTATGAAATGCTCAACCGCATGATTCCCGACGAGAGACTCTATGTGCTCGCCGGCGGAGTTGACGACCCCTACGGATGCGATATCGAAGTCTACCGCGAGTGTGCGAAGAAGATAAACGGCGCGCTGCCGGAGCTTTACGAAAAGATAAAGAGCGGGAGCTGATCGGTATTTTTGAAGTTGAAACGGTCCCGATGACGGAAGAATATATAGGCGGCGTCGTGTCGCTCGAGCGCGAATGTTTTTCGCATCCGTGGAGCGAGAAGTCGCTTCAGGAAGAGCTTGATAATGATCAGGCTCATTTTCTCTGCGCAGTCGCCGACGGTTTTATTGCCGGATATATCGGCGTGCAGGAGATAGTGGGCGAGGCGTATATAACCAATGTCGCCGTGTCCGAAAAATTCCGCCGCCGCGGGATAGCGGAAAAGCTGCTCGAAGAGGCGGAGCGCGGCGCAATAAAACGCGGCTGCGTGCTGATAACGCTCGAGGTCAGGGCTTCAAATGACCCGGCGAAGGCACTCTATAAAAAACGCGGCTTCAAGGAAGTCGGAACAAGAAAGAATTTTTATTCTGATCCGCGTGAGGACGCGGAGATAATGACAAAGTTTTTTGACAGATGAGGGTGAGCGAAATGAAGATACTTGCAATCGAATCCTCCTGCGACGAGACCGCTGCGGCGGTCGTCGAGGACGGCAGACGCGTTATTTCAAGCGTCATAGCGTCGCAGGTGAAGGAACATATACTCTACGGCGGAGTCGTGCCGGAGATAGCGTCAAGGCGCCATGCGGAGGCGATATCCGGAGTTGTCGGCGAAGCGCTCGACAGGGCGGAGATGAATGTCGGTGACGTTGACGCGATAGCCGTGACCTATGCCCCCGGGCTTATCGGCGCGCTGTTAGTCGGCGTGAATTTTGCAAAGGGACTCGCGTTTTCCGCGAACAAACCGCTCGTGCCCGTGCATCATCTGCGCTCGCATATCGCGGCGAACTATATAACCCACCCCGACCTTGAGCCGCCGTTTCTCGCGCTCGTCGTGTCCGGCGGTCACAGCCACATAATCGAGGTGCGCGACTACACGGATTTTCATATTATCGGCAGAACGCGCGACGACGCTGCAGGCGAGGCGATGGACAAGGCGGCGCGCGCCATGGGGCTCGATTATCCAGGCGGCGTGAACCTCGACAGAGTGTCCAAGGACGGCGACCCGAAGAGCTACAAGCTCCCGCGTCCGCATGTTGACGGGAGCGAATACGATTTCAGCTTCTCCGGACTCAAGACTGCGGCCGTCAATATCATCCACAACGCAAAGCAAAAGGGCGAGGAGATAAGCGTGCCCGATCTCGGCGCGTCGTATATCGAGGCGGTCGTCAGATGCCTGCGCGAAAACACGGAAAAGGCGGCGCTGAACTTCGGTTTCGACAAGATAGTACTGGCGGGCGGCGTGTCCGCAAACTCGCGCCTGAGAGCGGAAATGACCGATATCTGCAAGGCTCATTCATGGTCGCTGTTCATGCCTGAGCTGTCGCTTTGCGGCGACAATGCGGCAATGGTCGGCGCCCAGGGCTACTATGAATTCAAGGCTGGAAACATCGCCCCGCTGACCCTCAATGCACGAGCTTCGATGCCTATTGATGAAATTGATAAATTTTTATCAAAAAAGGTCTGAAAGTTAACAGTTTCGTCATTGAAAAACCGAGTTTATTGGGGTATAATACATACTGGGTAAAGATGGTACCTTTCTTAATAGATTAGACGAAAGGAGTCAAATATCATGAAACATTTGACACAGAACAAGACAGTGATCGACTGGATCGAAGAGAAGATAGCTCTTGTATCTCCCGACGAAGTCATGTGGATCGACGGCAGCGAGGAGCAGCTTGACGCTCTGCGCGCCAAGGCATGCGAGACCGGCGAGATGACCAAGCTCAACGAGGATCTCCTCCCCGGATGCCTGCTTCACAGAACCAAGCCAAACGATGTTGCGCGTGTTGAGAACCGCACATTCATCTGCGCTGAGAGCGCGGATCAGGCAGGTCCGACCAACAACTGGATGGATCCCGCTGAGGCTTATAAGATGCTCTATGATATAGCCAGAGACAGCTATAAGGGCAGAACAATGTATATTATCCCTTATTCGATGGGTCCTGTCGGCTCTCCGTTCTCGAAGATCGGCGTTGAGCTGACCGACTCCATCTATGTCGTTCTCAACATGGCTATCATGACGAGAATCGGCAAGAAGGTTATGGATACTCTGGGCGACAGCAACGACTGGGTTCGCGGACTGCACTGCAGCTGCGACATCGACCCCGAGAAGCGTTATATCTGCCAGTTCCCGCAGGATAACACCATCATCTCCGTCAACTCCGCTTACGGCGGAAACGTCCTCCTCGGCAAGAAGTGCTTTGCTCTTCGTATAGCCTCTTATCAGGGCTGGAAAGAGAGCTGGCAGGCTGAGCATATGCTTATCCTCGGCCTCGAGAATCCGAAGGGCGAAGTCAAATATATCTGCGCGGCATTCCCGTCCGCCTGCGGCAAGACCAACCTTGCCATGCTTATCCCGCCCGAGGGATACAGAAACAAGGGCTACAAGATCTGGTGCGTCGGCGACGATATCTCCTGGATCAGAAAGGGTCCCGACGGCAGACTTTATGCTATCAACCCCGAGAACGGTTTCTTCGGCGTTGCCCCCGGCACGAACGAGAAGTCCAATCCCAACGCGCTTGCCGCGACAAGAAAGAATACCATTTTCACAAACGTTGCGCTTAACCTTGACAACAACACCGTCTGGTGGGAAGGTCTCGACAAGAATCCGCCTGAGAACGCCATCGACTGGCAGGGCAGACCGTGGAACGGCAAGACGAGCGAGGAAAAGGGCGCTCATCCGAACAGCCGCTTCACCGCTCCCGCTGTCAACTGCCCGTGCATCAGCTCCGAGTTTGAGAATCCGGCAGGCGTTCCGATCTCCGCTATCGTCTTCGGCGGCAGAAGAGCTAAGCTCGCTCCGCTGGTCTATCAGTCAAGAAGCTGGAATCACGGCGTGTTCGTCGGCTCGATAATGGCTTCCGAGACCACCGCAGCAGCAGCCGGCGCAGTCGGCGTTGTCCGCCGCGATCCCATGGCTATGCTTCCGTTCTGCGGTTACAACATGGCTGATTACTGGCAGCACTGGATTGACATCGGCGCAGGCCTCGACGAGGATAAGGCTCCGAAGATATTCAACGTCAACTGGTTCCGTAAGGACGACGACGGCAACTTCCTGTGGCCCGGCTTCGGCGACAACATGCGCGTGCTTGAGTGGATTATCAAGCGCTGCGAGGGCAAGGTCGACGCAGAGGAGACCGCTATCGGCTTCGTGCCCAAGGCTGAGGACATCAACCTTGAGGGTATCGAGGACGAGGTCAGCGAGGATCAGCTCAAGGAGATCCTGAGTGTTGACAACTCCCTCTGGGAGGACGAGGCAAAGGGCATCGAGGAGTTCTACGCTAAGTTCGGCGACAGACTTCCCAAGGCTCTGAGCGACGAGCTCAGCACCCTCAAGGCTAATCTTGAGAAATAATTAAATAAAATTGCGGCAGACAGGTTTTGTGCTTGCCTGCCGCTTTTTTATTTAGAACCGCGCTTTTGCTCGCGAATTGCAGCGCAAATTGTAGGGACAGCCCTTGCGGCTGTCCGATATCGGCGCAGCCGATACGAAGCCGCGATAACTCAAGTCGCTGAATGTCAGATAATTCTTTTGTGCGATGTCGGCGTAATTTGTTATATTTATTTACTTCAATATTTTAATTTATCGCAAAAAACAACAGCCGTGATTCTCAACGAACCACGGCTGCTGATATTTAATTTTGCTTACAATGTCTCAAATCTCTTTACGCCCTTGCGCTTGAGCCTTGAAAAGAATATCACGGTTATTATTGCTATGACCGCCGTCGCGATCATCAGCGCGAATACATTCGGCAGCACCTGCACCGCGAACAGATAGACCGCGACGAGCACGATGATATACGCCCAGCCGAGGCACATCGCGAGCATGATGCCGAGACTCTGCTTGACCGCTCCGCTCTCACTGCTCCAGGTGAGGTTGGGCATCCTGATATTTACTCTGAGCCCCGAAACGGCGCACAGAAGCGTGAATATCTGCGGCAGTATAATCATGACCGCCGCGGTGAGAAGCTCCGGCTTGAGGGCAATACAGAAGCATATGCTGCATATCAGCGCGGGGACGGCGGTGAAGAGCATGTGGAGCTTCAGCTTTGCCCCGAGAATCTGCCACGAGGTGACGGGGAGCGAGCGGGCTATCCAGAGACTCTTGCCCTCGAGGGATATCGCGGGTGCGGTGAGTATATTCATCGAAGAGAGCAGGCATAAAAATAAGCACGCGAAGGTCGGGGCATATTCCAGCAAATCCTCATCCATGCGGGTGACAACGCCGATAAACCAGTCACTTTTTATCAGCGAGAAAACAGCGACGGCTATCATAAACAGCGCCCCGAGCGAGCAGTTGAGCATATAAGACGGGCTCGAGAGGAAGTGGTTTATCTCGCGGCGCAGAAGCGCGCGGTCGGTGCCCTGCTGTTTGACCGTCTTCTCTTTGTAGACTGTCTTTGCGGTCTTTCCGCTGCTCGTGACGAGCTTTAAGAATGTGCGCGACATTATGAGCCAAGTAGCGGCGAGCAGAGCGAGAATGATGAGTGAAATTATAATTGTCGGGAGAACATCGCCCGCGAACGCCTTGCCGAAAATATAGAGCGGGTAGGCGGACGTGCGCACCTTTGCGGCAACAGCCGCGCTGGTCGCAACGATGCCGGTGATTATCTCATTCGCTCTGAAGTAGACATAGTAGTAGCCGCCGAGAAACGCTATTGAAACTATAACTGTTATAATGCTCTTGTTTTTTAATTTAACTGCGATTTTTGCAACGACCCAGCCGAGTATGCACGACAGTATAAGCACGAGAACAGTCACCATAACGGCCATTATAACGGCGGTTATGCCGGATATTCCGGGATGCGCGGTTATGAAATACACGCCGACGGCGGGGATTACCACAACGCCGGAATACATCAGCCCCATGAGATAGACTCCGATGAGGCGCGCCGCCATAATATCGCGCACGGGAATGGGCATCGAGAGCAGAAGGTCGTTGTCCTTTGCGTCATAGAGGCTCGAATATGTGTTGAACACGCTGCCGAAAACGCCGAAAAGCGCGGCGGTAGCGCCCATAATGGCAAAATAGAGCCAGCTCATGCCATAGGTTATCAGCGGGCGCATCGAATATGACATATAGCAGAACATTCCGCCGATGGCAAAAATCATGAGCAATATGAACAGCACTATCGAGAATGTCGCCGAGCGTGCAGATTTGCCCTTGCCCGTCTTGCGGTCAACGAAGAAACTTTTATTGAGTTCGAGAAGCTGTTTTTTTATCAGTGTTTTCAGCATTCTTCTCCCTCCAGTTCGAGGAACACGTTCTCAAGGCTGGAGTCGCCCTTGACCTCTTCCATTGTGCCGGAGCGGATGAGCTTTCCGCTTTTTATTATCGCGACCTTGTCGCAGAGCTTTTCGGCAACTTCGAGCACATGGGTCGAGAAGAATATTGCGCCGCCGGAGTTGCAGACCTCGCGCATCATGCCTTTTAACAGATGCGATGCGGCGGGATCGAGACCGACGAAGGGCTCGTCCATGATGATTAACTTGGGCTCGTGGATCCATGCGGAGATTATCGCGAGCTTCTGCTTCATGCCGTGGGAATATGCCGAGATGGGCTGCGCGAGGTCGGCGGTCAGCCCGAACATATCGGCATATTTATGTATGCGCTCGCGGCGGTCGTCGGCGCTGACGCCGAAAATATCAGCGATGAAGTTCAGATATTTTATTCCCGTCATGTATTCGTAGAGGTCGGGATTGTCGGGGATATAGGCTATGATTTTTTTGCAGGCGAGCGGGTCATCTTTTATTGAGATGCCGTTTATCGTTATCTCGCCCTCGTCGAACTGCAAAATGCCGACAACGGATTTTAGCGTTGTGGTCTTGCCCGCGCCGTTGTGGCCGATGAAGCCGTATATCTCGCCGGGCGCGATATGCAGCGTCAGGTCGTCAACAGCCTTTTTCTCGCCGTAGGTTTTGGTCAGGTTTTTGATGTTAAGCATAATGTCTCCTTTTGGCCCGCATAGCGGAGCGGGTATCCTTTCCCTTTAATATATATTAATATATTTTGCCCCGCGAGTCAATTAAATGTGCTGCTGCGATTAAGAAAACGGGTGGGGATTTTTAATATATGACGAGATTCATTGTGTTTCCCCGCGTCGTCAAGGAAACAAAAAATCGGCACCCTGTTTATCGGATGCCGATGTGACCGATTTGCTCACTGCGCAAACTGGCTGTTATAGAGCTTTGTATAGAATCCGTTCTTCGCGAGCAGCTCTTCGTGCGTGCCCTGCTCGGCGACCTTGCCGTCTTTCATGACGAGAATGCAGTCGGCGTGGCGGATGGTCGAGAGTCTGTGCGCCACGACGAACGAGGTGCGTCCCTGCATGAGCGTGTTGAACGCATCCTGAACTTTCAATTCCGTTCTGGTGTCTATCGATGAAGTCGCCTCGTCGAGGATGAGCATCGGCGGCTTCATGAGCATGACGCGCGCGATGCAGAGCAGCTGTCTTTCACCCTCGGAGAGTCCGTCGTCGTCGCCGATGACGGTGTCGTAGCCGTTTTTGAGGCGCTTTATAAAGCTGTGAGCGCGTGCTGCCTTGGCGGCGGCGATTATCTCTTCATCCGTGGCGTCGGGCTTGCCGAACGCTATATTCTCGCGGACGGTGCCGTTCTTTATCCAGGTATCCTGGAGCACCATGCCGAAATGGTGTCTGAGACTGTGGCGTGTGATGTCGTTTATATTCTCGCCGTCAACCTTTATACTGCCGCCGTCAACGTCGTAGAAGCGGAGCAGGAGATTGATAAGCGTAGTCTTGCCGCATCCTGTCGGACCGACAACGGCTATTGTCTTGCCGGACGGGGCGAAGAAATCGAAGCCGTCGATGAGCTTTTTGCTCTTGTCATATGAGAAGCGGACATTGTCGAACTCCACGCTTCCCTCGGGGTCGCTGAGCGCCGAGCAATTTTCGTCCGACTCCTCGGGTTTTTCGTCTATGAGCTCGAATATTCTTGCCGCGCAGGCGAGGGCATTCTGAAGCTCTGTCACGACGCCGGAAATCTCGTTGAACGGCTTTGTGTACTGGTTCGAGTAGGCGAGGAAGCTGACAAATCCGCCGACGGTCACCATGCCGCCGATGGCGAATATTCCGCCCATTAGCCCGACTACGGCGTAGATAAGATTGTTGATAAATCTGGTGGTCGGGTTTGTAAGCGACGAGAAGAATATGGATTTGAGCGAATATTTGCGCAATTTTTCATTGCTATCGTCGAATCTTTCAACCGCTCTGTCTTCATATGAAAACGCCTGAACGGTCTTTTGATTCTGTATCATCTCGTTGATGAGCGCAGTCTGCTCGCCGCGGGTCTCGGACTGCTTTTTGAACATCGAATAAGTGCGGCGTGCTATAAAACGCGCCGTGAACAGCGATATCGGGGTCAGCACCACGACCGCGAGAGTGATGAGCGGCGATATAGTGAGCATGAAAACGAGCGTCACGGCTATCGTGACAACGCCCGTGAACAGCTGGGAGAAGCCGAGAATCAGTCCGTCGGCAAACTGCTCCGCGTCCGCCGTTATGCGGCTGACGATATCGCCGTAGGGGTGGGAATCGGCGAACGCCACGGGCAGGGTCTGCATATGCGAAAACGCCTTTGAGCGTATATCGCGCACGGTGTTATAAGCTATGCGGTTGTTGATGATGTTCATCACCCACTGGAGCACTCCGCCGACTATGGCGCAGATCAGAATGCCGAAAAGACACTTCTTTATGACTTCAAAATCAACGTTGCCGTGCAACTTTATTCCGTCTATCGCGCGTCCGGCGAGGACGGGGATATACAGCGAGAGAATGACGCTTGCAACGGAGAGGATGAGCGAAAGGAACAGCAGAAGCTTTGAGCGGCCGATGACCGCGATAACGCGCTTGAAAACGGTTTTGTTCTTCACGGTTACGCATCCTCCTTTTCAAGCTGGGAATCGAAAATTTCTTTGTAGACCTCGCACGAGCGCAGAAGCTCGTCGTTCGTGCCCATGCCGACTATCTCGCCCTCGTCGAGGACTACTATGGTATCGGTGTTTCTTATCGCCGCAACGCGCTGTGACACAGTGATGACAGTCGGGGCAAAGTCGGTGTTTCTCAGCGCCTTGTTCAGCGCCGCACCGGTGGCGTAGTCGAGTGCGCTCGCCGCATCGTCGAGGATGAGCACCTCTGGTTTTCTGACGAGGGCGCGGGCTATAGTCATTCTTTGGCGCTGACCGCCCGAGAGGTTCTTGCCCTCCTGTTCGAGGACAAAGTCGAGCTGCCCGCTCTTGTCCTCTATCATCTGCTTTGCCTGCGCCGTTTCGAGCGCCTGCCAGATTTCTTCGTCTGTGGCGTCCTGCTTGCCGAAGCGGATATTATCCCTGACAGTGCCGGCGAACAGGGCTTTTTTCTGCGAGACGACGCCTATTTTCGAGCGCAGAGCCTTTGTGTCGTAGTCGCGCACGTCAACGCCGTCAACGAGCACGCAGCCGCCGGTGACATCGTAGAATCGCGGAATAAGATTGACGAGCGAGGTTTTGCCCGAGCCGGTCGAGCCGATAACACCTATCGAGCTGCCGCGCTTTATTTTGAGGTCGATATTGTGCAGCGATTCTTCGCTGCCGTTATATGACAGGCACGCCTTGTCAAACTCGACTGAATATTCGCTGTTTTCGTTGCCGTCGGTGACAGTGCCGGGGACGGTGCCGGGCTCGATATCGAGCACCGATTGAATTCGGTTGCCGCAGGCTATCGCCTTTGTGACGCTGATTATGAGATTCGCGAGCTTTATCAGCTCAACGAGGATCTGTGACATGTAGTTATAGAGCGCAACGACCGCGCCGCGCGAAATGGCGCCGGAATCAACGCGTATTGCGCCGACATATATCAGCGCGATTATCGCGAGGTTTATGAGCACGAAGGTTGCGGGGTTCATGAAAGCGGATATCCTGCCGACCGCCGTCTGCATCTCGGTCAGGGCGCTGTTCTTCGCGTCAAAGTCCGCAATTTCCTCTTCCTCTTTGCAGAACGCCCTGACAACGCGGGTGCCGAGCAGGTTTTCGCGCGTCTTGCTCAGCAGTCCGTCCAGTTTCTGCTGAACCTTGCGGTACATCGGTATGCACACGAGCATTATCGCGAACACGACCGCAGCGAGAGCGGGCACCGCAACGACAAACACGAGCGACGATTTTACATCGACCGTGAACGCCATTATCACCGCGCCGAACACGACGAACGGCGAGCGCAGGACGAGACGCAGGGTCAGGTTTGTTCCGGTCTGAACCTGATTTATGTCGCCCGTCAGGCGGGTTATAAGCGTCGGCGCGCCGAGCGAATCGAGCTGGGAATAAGAGAGCTTGCCGATATGCTGGAAGAGCGCGTGGCGGATATCGGTAGCGAAGCCGACTGACGCTTTCGCCGAGAAATACTGCGCCACAAGCGTACTGCAAAGACCCAGTATGCCGAGCAGACCGAGCAGCAGGCAGCGTTTGATAATATAAACCTTGTCGCCGTTCTCTATGCCAACATCGATTATAGTTGAGACTATCAGCGGAACAGTCAGCTCGAACGCCACTTCAATGAGCTTGAAAAACGGCGCGAGAATACTTTCAATTTTGTATTTTTTCAAATACTTCAAAAGCTTTGACATGCTATTCTCCTCTTTTATATATTGCATTCTATAATGGTATATAATACCCTAAATAATACCATGAAAACGGCTTTTTTTCAAGATGCTGCGGCTATTTCCCGTTCCTTGACAGAGACGGGGAGCAGTGATAAACTTATGCGTTGTAGAAAAGAAACGGTGTGGTGAACGATGAAAGAAAAGGCTCTCAAAAAAGAGGAAGAGCTTCTCGAATGCGAAAAGCTCTGGATTTTTGCCGTCATGATAGCGGTCGGCGGATTTTTCGGCGCATATACTTATGTTCAAAAGGGCGGCGTGTTCTGCAACGCGCAGACGGCGAACTTCGTGCTCATGGCGGTTCAGCTCGGGCGCGGAAATTGGCGCAAGGCGCTGTATTATCTCCTGCCCGCTTCGGCTTATCTGCTCGGCACGGTCATTTCGGAATTTCTGCCCAAGCATATAAACCGCCGCAAGATAGTCCGCTGGGACACGGCGTTCGTGGCGTTTGAAATGGCGTGGATATTTGCGCTCGGCTTCGTCCCGGACGATGCGCCGCCGCAGATCTGCCAGGTGGCTGTGAATTTTATCGCTTCGATGCAGTTCAATACATTCCGCCAGGCGAAAAAGATTCCGATGGCGACTACCTTCTGCACCAACCATGTCCGCCAGGTCGGCTCGAACCTCGTCAAGTGGCTTCGCAGCGGAAATAAAGAGGCGCGCGGCAAGATGTTCGCGCATCTGCTGATGATAGGCTCGTTTGTCGTGGGCGCGGTCGCTTCAACTTTTCTCTGCGGCTATCTCGGCGGCAAGACCATCTGGTGCGCCGAAATATTGCTCGCGATAGTGTTCTTTGCGCTACTGCGCGCCGATCTCGGCGAGGAACATGATAAACTCGATGTCGTTCCGCACGGTCATTGATGACAAGCTGTTAAGCTTTACATGATTTATAAATAAAAAAACAAAAGCTCCCATGCGTCCCCGAATGTGTTGATATATCGGGAAAGTCGCACGGGAGCTTTGATTTTTGCGCTAAAAAATAAGCGTGTAAATTGTAAAGCAAATCGCTTTACAATTTATTTTAGCCCATTATGGGTATCTCAAGGAATGTGTAGGTGAAACAATTGATAATATAGAAAATAAATGCGGCTGTCGGGACTGCATATCCCGCGAATTTTTTCGCTTTGCTATCGGAAAGTGAAGAATACATCGCTGCGCAGGCGATGAGCGTGAACATCTCGGTGTAGTAAAACACGCGCTGACCGGAGGCGTAGACGGACGAAGAGAATCCGAGCACTGCAGCGCAGCAGACAGCGGCGCTGAACAGCACGCCGACGGTGAAACCGAGCTTTTTGTTCTTTTTGATGAGCGCCGCTATAAGAATGAAAATACTAAAGAGAAAGACAAAACAGAGCGCGATAACCGCGAGTTCGAGCGGAAGATAATTGCCGCTCTTGAACATCTTTTCAAAGCCCTTGTCCGGGGTGGTGCGGCGGATAATAATATATGCGGCGTTGACTCCGACGCACAGCACCGAGGCGAATATTGAAAAGATTGATGTAATTTTCTTTATTTTCCGCGAGCCGCCGAACGCTTCATATACCGATGCGCCGAGCAGAACGAGAAAAACAGCTGCTGTTATCAGCGAGAAGAAAAATGAAAATGCAAAATAATTTGAAAATCCGCAGAGCAGTCTTTCGAATATATTCATTTTAGAGAATCTTTCAAAACCCGCTGCCGCCTCCATCGCTCCGCGCCCGCGAAGTCCGGGAGAGAGAATTAACACTGCGGCGGAAACCGCGCTCGGCAGGAGCGGAATGAATTGACGGAATCCGAGTTTGCGTTGATATGCCGAAAAAATCAGCAGAATCACCTGCAGCGCGAGCACTGCGGCACAGGACTGCTCCTGAGATACCGCGACGACAGAAGCAATCGCGGCGGCGACATATGCCATGGGATTCACGCGCCCGCCGAACACCTCGAATGTGAGCGGAGTCACCGTGATAAGCAAGGCGGCGAACGGAACGAGGAATGTGAACGAACCCGCAAACCAAAACACCGACGGGTTGAGGCATGGCAGGAATACTGCCAACGGCACCGAGCAGGCGAAGAGGTATCTCTGTCTTATATCTGTCTTTTTGCCGAAAAAGTCCGACAGGCGGCAGAGAAAATACATTATATATATTATCAGCGCGGCGATAAATAGCTTCCAGAAAATGAGCGGCAGGCGCAGAAAATTTATCATCAGCCATTCGCCGACTATCCGCCCGGACACGGTCGTGTACCGCTCATGCAGCCAGCTTGTTACTGTGAATCCGTTTCGGTGGAGTATGCCGAGAAAGTGACCGTCGTCGGTTTTGAGGATCAGCCGCGTGAATACCGTGCAGAAAAACAGCACGGCGGCGGAGAATGCGGCGATTATCGAGTGCGGAGAGTTTTGAAATTCTTTCAGCTTCTCTCTCATCTTTCGCCACCTCCTGCCAACGCATACGGATTTTCGGCGGTTCCGCTCCCACAAAGAACGAGAACATTGCTGCGAAGATACATCGCCGGGCATACGCCGCACAGCTCGTCCGCCGCGAGCGTTTTATAGAATCCGCCGGTCGTGGTGACCGCCGTAACGCTGCTCTGATTTGTCGAAACCGGGGAGCTTGTCCAATACCAGCAGTATTTGCGCAGAGTTAAATAGCGCGAAGTATCATTTTTGACGCACTGCTCAGTCGGGCTTCTGCGGCGGTCGGCGGTGCTTATATTTTTGAGCATATCTTTTGGCGGCAGGAATATTGAATCGCCGTTTTTGTCAGGCGATATGAGCGAAAGGTCAAACTCTGAAAAATTCTCCGGATTTAAAAATCCGCTCTCCGAATTGAGCCATGCGCGCAGGGGAGAGGCGAGATAATCGGAACTGCCGATGCCGTCCTCAGACGGGTCGAACGCCCTGAAGCACAACACTTTTTCGCTCATGAGCAGAGTTTTGTCGCCAGTTTCGATGACTCTCCATATAATAGGCTCGCCGAGATATGAGCCGATGGCTATTCTGTCGCCGCTTTTGAGCGTGACTTCCCGCGATTCATTGCCACCGACGCTGACGGACGAAGAAAACAGCAGGTGAGCCGATGCGCTTTTGATTTTTGCGGTCCCGATAAAAGTCAGCGCAAATAGCAATATTGCCGCAATTGCAGCCGCTCTGAAAGCCTTTTTCATCGGCTCACCCCTTCTGCTTTATTTTACATATACTATGTCGAGCTCGTTGCAAGGTCCGCCCAGCTTCTGCTTCCCGGCGGAGTTGAGCCCGAGCATGCCGTTTGCCGCGAAAAATTCGCTCTCGATAACGCACGGCTTGTTGAGATTCTTGAGCTGAGTCGCTTTTGTGCCGGTCGTGTTGCCGATGCCCTTGACATACATCGACGAGCAGTTGCCGCCGTTTAGCAAAAACGCATTTCTCGCGCCGTATGCTATGAGGACTTTCATCATATTGTCGAGCGGCATGAATTCGCCGACAGCCATGATATACTTGTTCTCCGATATCTGCGCGAACACCGTGCGGTTGTGATAATAAGTGTCGTGCTCGTTGGTCGCCTTGCCGTTTGCTATGACCTGCCACTGGTAGCGCAGGGAATTGTAAACGCCCTGCGAGATATAAGATTTGCAGTTCTCGTTTGTGAGCGTTTCGACTTTCCATGTGCCGTTTCTGTAGATCAGCAGTCGCTTTTGCCCGCTGCCGTCCGTCGAAACAATCGAACCGCTGCGAATTGTCGGAGCGCCTTTTTTATATGTTGAGCCTGACTCGCCGTTTATTGCTATGAGCGCGCCGCTCTTTCTGCCCATATCTTCGACCTTGCCGACATTCGTGCCGAGAAGTTGTTGGCTCGATGCAACGCCGATGTGCTCGGGCGAGCAGGTGATTATCGCTATATTGACTACCGGCTGATAAGTGACCGTCTTGTCGTAGTCGATAGCGCCGTCAGCGTTCGCTTTTTTGAAAGCCTGAGTTATCTGCGACCCATAGGCTATTCGGTGGATTTCTATATTCACTCCGTTTGAATTGAGCTTCCACGCCCTGAGCATTTTTGCGCCGGCGATGCTTTTTACGCTTCCTGCGCTGACTTCAAGCTTGCCTTTTGAAGCTGAGCCGGAATTATTTGATTTTGCAGTTGCTGCGGGCTTTGATGCCGGCTTGTCTGCCGTCGGTTTCTGCGTGCTCTGAGCAGTGCTCTCCTCTGCGGATTCGGATACCGCTTCGGAGTTCGTCTCTTCTGCGCTCGTCTGCGCGTTGACTTCTGCCGCAGTTGTGTTTTCTGCCGCGGTCGTGCCGGGCTCGGGCGTTTTGCTGCCGCACGCCGTTAAGCTCATGAGAATCAGCAGGCACGCAAGCAAAACTGCAAATAATCTTTTTGTCATAAGTATCCTCCTCCTGAATATTTCTTCCAAATCGATTATATCATTGTGCCTCGCTCAATTATATGCTGAAAGCGCATTTTGGCAAATAATTTTTCGTCATTTTGCACTCTTTTTTATATAGTATATATGTATATTCTCTCTTAATTTTTGCTTTAATGCGCTGATACTTTATGATATAATTAAAGCAGCGGCGGGCAAGTATGCATATGCTAACCGAACTTGCCGCGCCCGATATGCATCGTTTGTGCATAAATTCTCTGAAAGGGTGAAAATATATGAAATATGCTGTAGTTCTCTGCGACGGCATGGCGGATTATCCCGTTGAGGCTCTCGGCGGCAAGACGCCGATGGAAGTTGCAAAGAAGCCCAATATCGATGCGCTCGCGTCGAAGGGCGAAGTTGGACTTGTCAGAACCGTTGCCGCCGGACTCAAACCCGGCAGCGATGTTGCAAATATGAGCGTGCTCGGATTCGATCCGAAGAAGTGCTACACAGGACGCTCGCCCCTTGAGGCGGTCAGCATCGGAGTCAAGATGAGCGAAACGGATATCGCTCTGCGCTGCAACCTTGTCACCTTGAGCGACGAGGCGGATTACGGCGCAAAGACCATGCTCGACTACTCCGGCGGCGATATCTCGACCGAAGAGGCGGCGCAGATAATCGAGACAGTGCAGGAGCATTTCGGCAGCAGCGAATTTGATTTTTACAGCGGCGTGGCTTATCGCCATTGCCTTATCGTACATAACGGCACGACGGATCTCGGCAAGATGACCCCTCCGCATGATATCTCCGGCAGAGTTATCGGCGAATATCTTTCGACTTCTCCAAACGCCGAAAAGCTCATTGCCATGATGCGCGAGAGCTACGATCTTCTTAAAGATCACCCCGTGAACAAGAAGAGAATAGCCGAGGGCAAGCTCCCCGCAAATTCAATCTGGCTCTGGGGCGAGGGAAGCCGTCCTGCTCTGCCGTCCTTTGAAGAGAAGTTCGGCGTGAAAGGCAGCATCGTCTCGGCAGTTGACCTGCTCAAGGGCATCGGCATCTGCGCCGGCATGAACACCCCCGAAGTCGAGGGCGCAACCGGCTATATCGACACGAATTTCGAGGGCAAAGCGAACGCTGCAATCGACGAATGGCGTAAAGGTCAGGACCTTGTCTATATCCATGTCGAGGCTCCCGACGAGTGCGGCCACAGAAACGAGCCCGAAAATAAAGTCAAAGCAATCGGGCTTATTGACAGCCGTATAATGCCTATAATCCTTGATTATCTCAACACTCAGGACGATTATAAAGTCATGGTTCTGCCGGATCATCCGACCCCGATATCGACCCGCACCCACGCATCCGACCCCGTGCCGTATCTGATTTACCGTAAAGGCAAAGAGCTTGACAGCGGCGTTGCGAGCATAAATGAAAAATCAGCATCCGAGACCGGTAATTTTGTTGATCCCGGCTTCGACCTTATGGGTCATTTTCTCAAAGACTGACAAAAAGGAGGAGACAAAATGAGCTTTAATATAGAAACAAAGTGCGTGCAGTCCGGCTACACTCCGAAAAACGGCGAGCCGCGCGTTGTGCCGATAGTTCAGAGCACGACATATAAATACGAATCGAGCGAGCAGATGGGCAGGCTCTTCGATCTGCAGGAGTCCGGATATTTCTACACCCGTCTCCAGAACCCGACCAACGATTGCGTAGCCGCGAAGATAGCCGACCTTGAGGGCGGCGTCGGCGCCATGCTCACTTCGTCCGGCCAGGCGGCGTCGTTCTTCTCCGTTTTCAATATCTGCTCCGCAGGCGACCATGTCGTTGCCGCGTCCGCGATATACGGCGGAACTTTCAATCTTTTCAATGTCACGATGAGAAAGCTCGGCATCGATTTCACTTTTGTTCGCCCCGATGCGACGGAGGAGGAGCTCAACGCGGCGTTCAAAGAGAACACAAAAGCCGTTTTTGCCGAGACTATATCGAACCCCTCGCTCGTTGTGCTCGATATTGAGAAGTATGCGCGAGCGGCTCATTCCCACGGCGTGCCGCTGATAGTCGACAACACCTTCCCGACCCCGATAAACTGCCGCCCGTTTGAGTTCGGCGCGGATATAGTTACCCATTCGACCACAAAATATATGGACGGCCACGCGACAAGCGTAGGCGGAGTTATAGTTGACAGCGGCAACTTCGACTGGACTCAGAACGACAAGTTCCCGGGACTTACAACTCCCGACGAGTCGTACCACGGTGTTGTATACACCGAGCAGTTCGGCAAGGCTGCATATATAACAAAGTGCACGACTCAGCTCATGCGCGACCTTGGCTCAATTCAGTCCCCGATGAACGCATTCCTGCTCAATCTCGGACTTGAAACGTTGCATCTGCGTATGCCGCGCCACTGCTCAAACGCTCTCGCCGTTGCAAGGTTCCTGAAGGCTCATCCGAAGATCGAGTCCGTCCGCTATCCCGGTCTCGAGGGCGACGAATACTATGACCTCGCGCAGAAGTATATGCCCAATGGCACCTGCGGCGTCATTTCGCTGAGAATAAAAGGCGGCAGAGAGGACGCGGTCAGATTCATGGACAGCCTCAAGCTCGCGGCGATAGTCACCCATGTTGCGGACAGCCGCACCTGCTGTCTGCACCCGGCGAGCACAACTCATCGCCAGCTCACCGCGCAGGAGCTCGACGACTGCGGAGTCTATGAAAATCTCGTCAGACTCTCCGTCGGAACGGAGAATGTAGACGATATAATCTCCGATCTAGACGCGGCTCTCGCGAACGTCTGATATTGGCAAAATAGACAAAAATCACGCGTAAAATTTTATGCATAAAACCCGGCTGCAAGTTTTCCTGCAACCGGGTTAATTTTTTGTCACTGCATATGCGGCTTATGCAGAATATTTCCATATGGTTATTAAAATCAAACTGTAAAGTTTTTTACTTTACGCATATATTCCAAATAGTCATCAAAACATAAAAGTTATCCACATTATCCACATAGTTATCCACATTAGCAAGGAGGAAAGCTTTACCGCTTGCGGAAAAGAATCAATGAATAATTGCTGAATATCGAATGAATGTCAATGAATAAATTCAAAAGTGCGCAAAAAATACCGCCCGAATTTCTGAAGGAAAAAACACGGGCGGTTTCAATATTTTTATGTTGCTCAGTCGATGAACGGGAGACTTCTGACGAGATCGTTTATCCCGCCGAGCGAACCGTGGAAGAAGCTGCGTATCATTTCAAACACAGTCATCGACGCGGTTATCGCAAACAGCACTCCGACGATTATCGCAATAATAACTGCGAGTCCCACGCCGACCGCGAGACCTATCAGCGTAAACTGACCGATACCATTTGCGACCTTCGGCTTGTCGCTCTTCCATATTAGATAGAGCACGAGGCTGACGAACGGCAGAAACCACAGCAGCGGACCGAAGAAGCCGAGGAAAAATCCGAGAACTTTCCATCCGCCGGTGCTTTCGCTTTCCTGCTCGGGCTTCTTGTTCGCTTTCGGCTGAACAGGTGCGGGAGCAGGCAGGGGAGCCGGTTCTTTCGGAATATCATTATGTACGGGCTGAGTATCTTCTGCGGCGGTCTGCTCCTGTGCCGCGCGTCTGGCGTCGCTCTCCGCGAGGCTCACCGGTTCGCCGCAATATGGGCAGACCTTGAATCCGTCTTCGAGCTGTTTTCCGCAATTTCTGCAAAACATAATATCACTCTTTCGTTTTTGTGTCCGCGCAGATTACTTGTCGCCCGACTTCTTTTCGAGCTTGCGCTTGTTGCCTTTGTCGTCTATTATATATGTATTGTCGAGCTGGGCTGTAAGGCTCGCCTTGAAATCGGCGACATACTGCTTTTTGAGACCCTCCCATTCGGCGAATTCTTCTTCGCTCAGATCCCTCTCCTGCGACAGGTGATAGAGATCGTTCATGCGCTTTATCTCTTCTTTTTTCATGTCTGCCTCCGTGTGCTTATATAATACATTTATTATATACTATGCCGGGGATAAAGTCAATTTGAGCGGCAGATTGTCGATTTTATCGCGCTATCGGCAAAATTTTTTCGTAAATCATAAGCGAGCAAATGGTATGAAAAAACGAGAAAACTTGAGAAAAACGGAGATAGCAAAACATAAATTAAAATTTAAAGAAAAAGTGCTTGACAAGCATAGAGCGATGTGGTAATATATCGTAGCATTAAGAAATCGGAGGTAACAAGTATGTCAACTTATATGCCCAAAGCGGGCGACATAACCCGTAAGTGGTATGTCATCGATGCTGCCGGTAAGCCTCTCGGCAAGGTAGCAGTTCAGGCTGCCGTCCTTCTTCGCGGCAAGCATAAGCCCACATTCGCTCCTCACGCCGACTGCGGCGATCATGTAATCATCATCAACGCTGAGAAGGCTGTCCTCACCGGCAACAAGCTCAACCAGAAGATGTATTATCATCACACCGGCTATATCGGCAACATGAAAGAGGTCAAGTACAGCACCCTCATGAAGACAAAGCCCGAGTTCGCTGTCGAGCTTGCAGTTAAGGGTATGCTGCCCGATTCTACTCTGGGCCGCACCGCTCTGACCAGACTCCGCGTTTACAGAGGCGCTGAGCACAAGCACGAAGCACAGAAGCCCGAAGAGTGGGCTCTTTAATGAAGGGAGGCAATAAATAATGTACGATTCAGTTCCTTACTTCTACGGCACAGGCCGCAGAAAGAAATCAGTCGCCAGAGTCCGTCTTTATGCCGGCACCGGCAAGATCATCATCAACGACAGAGAGATTGACAATTATTTCGGCCTTGAGACCCTCAAGCTCATCGTCCGCCAGCCTCTCGCTCTTACAGGCACCAGCGAAAAGCTCGATGTCATCTGCCGCGTCAACGGCGGTGGCGTGACCGGCCAGGCAGGTGCTATCCGCCACGGTATTTCCAGAGCACTCCTTCAGTATGATGCAGAGCTTCGCCCCGCACTCAAGAAGGCAGGCTTCCTGACCAGAGACCCGAGAATGACCGAAAGAAAGAAGTACGGTCTCAAGGGCGCTCGCCGTGCACCCCAGTTCTCGAAGCGCTGAATTTTTACCGCTTACAAGACGAATATCAGCTCCCGGACAGCATTGCTGTTCGGGAGTTTTTCTGCATTTTTAAAGGGCTTTTTGTGCCCGGCAGCTTTTTTGGAGGCAAACTCTCGAGTTTGCGGCTATTTCTTGAAAAATCAATGCGTTATGATATAATTAATATTGAGAAATGAGCTTATAAAGGAGTGACTTGTTCGGAACAGAAAATATAACGGATATAAGAGAACCGAAGCCCTTGCTCTTTTGGCGCAGTGCGGCATATCAAGGAAAGGTAACAGGAAAATGAAAAAGCGCTTTATTTCTTTTGCACTCGTGTGTATTCTCTTGCTGATTTTTCCCGCGTGTTCATCGAAACAGAACAATGACTACGGAGGCGATCCTATGGAATTTAAAAGCTTTAAGCTGACGGAGAACAACTGCTCGGCACAGAACGCCGTGTATGAGGGATGCAAAACAGAGGACGGAGTACATCTTGAGTATTATATGAGCTCGAACGACTGGGATAACGAGCTGTCCTGCTTTGTCGAATCCCGCGATGTCATCCGCTCGGTTGACGGGGACGAGAATCTCTACCGCGAGGTGTGCGCCCTGTTCGGAAATTGCAGAATAGATGAATGGGCGGGCTTCCGAGGCGCAAATCCCCCCGATGTTCTCGACGGAAGCTCGATGAGCTTTTCTGCTGTCTTGTCGGACGGAACGGAGATTGAGGCGAGCGGGAGCAATAACTTCCCGAAAAATTACCAAACATTAAGAGACGGGATTAACAGGCTGATAACCTCGAATAAAATAAGAAGCACCGAGTTTTCCGAAGGAAGCTATGCGATTTCGCTGCCCAAAAGTTGGGTAGGCGTAGTCAGCGCCGGTTTTTCGGAGGGCATGGTGGCGTTTTACGTCGATAAAACGGACGGCGATGAGCTCACGTTCTTTATAATCGATACCGGCAACGGCTATTCCTCGGACTCCTACAAGGGCAGAGTGGAAGTGGGGCGGCTTGTTTCGGACGAAAACACCCTGTTTGTTACGGCGCGCGACCATTATCGGATAAACGCATACCCGGAAAAAGTTTCCGAGGCCGCGCTTGCGCTTTGGGAGACCTATGAGAGCGACAAGCGAGAAATAATAGAAAGCCTGCACGGCATAAACGGGTATGAGCTTTATCCCGAGGACGGGTCTATTCTGCATGAGACCGACGCGCGGGATTTGGCGGATAAGGCGCGAAGCCTCTGGCTGACTCTGAATTTTGCGGGCGAGTATTCCGCCGGGGAGAAGCCCGTGACAATAAGATTCAGAAAGTATATTCCAATGTTCCCCCAATACCGGTATGTGACCACGATGGAAGAGGTCCGCAAAAAATTTTTAGAGGTCTTTTCCGAGGAGTTTACAGATAAAATACTGAGCCAAGCTGTCGCCGACAGGGATTTGATAGAGCATAACGACAACATATATGTAGCATATAAGAAAAACGACGGCGAAGTCTCCTATAACAGCTGGATGCATCACGTCGAGGATGACGGCAACGGGAATTTCACGGTTGTTATGGCCGTAAGAAAACGCTCGGTTGACGATATCATCTATGTCAAGCTGCCGACAGGGAAAAATGCGGAGGGAAAGTTCGTGTTTACCGATTACCCCTATTGGGATAAATCAAAATAATTCTCGCGGACATACTCCGCAGGGAACGAAAAGTTTTCTTGTAAATCGCCGCTCTGCGTGATATAATCATATCGATAAAATTTTATCAAAGAGGGGATTTCTATGAAAACCGCAATTTACGGCGCAGGGTCGCTCGGCACCGTGCTCGGCGCATATCTCGCAAAGGCGGGCGTGGATGTCGATCTTATCACGCGCAACCGCGAACATGTCGACGCGCTCAACAAAAATGGCGCGAAGATAATTGGCACTGTCAATATGACCGTCCCGGTTCACGCGCTGACTCCCGACGAGATGACCGAAAAATATGAGCTGATAATCCTGCTGACAAAGCAGCTCGACAATGTCAATGTTTTAAAGAAGCTTCAGAAGAATATGACCGACGACTGCATCGTCTGCACGCTTCAGAACGGACTGCCGGAGCTCTCTGTCTCCGAGGTCGTTGGCGAGGACAGAACGATGGGCTGCACCGTCGCATGGGGTGCAACGCTCCACGGCAAGGGTGTGTCGGAGCTCACGAGCGAGCCCGACAGCATGAGCTTCGGTCTCGGCAGAATGAACGGTCAAAAGGACGAAAAGCTCATGCAGGTGAAGGCTCTGCTTGAGAAGATGTGCCCCGTCGAGGTTGAGGATAACTTCATGGGCGTCCGCTGGTCGAAGCTGCTCATCAACGCCGCGTTCAGCGGTATGTCTGCCGTTATCGGCGGCACTTTCGGCGATGCCGCGGAGAACAAGACCTCGCGTGTCTGCTGCCAGAATCTCATAAAGGAGTGCATCGATGTTGCCGCGGCGGCGGGAATAAAAATCGAGCCGGTTCAGGGCAAAGATATCGTCAAGCTCCTCGACTACAAGGGCAACGGCATAAAGAAGAAGATATCCTTCGCGCTCATCCCGATATGCATCAAGAAGCACAGGCTTCTCAAGGCGAGCATGCTCCAGGATCTCGAAAAGGGCAAGAAGTGCGAAGTCGACGCGATAAACGGCGTTGTCTGCACCTACGGCAGAAAGTACGGCGTGCCGACTCCGTATAACGACAAGGTCTGCGAGATAATCCATGGCATTGAGGACGGCAAGTATACATATACATTCGACAATGTAAAGCTGTTCGCCAACCTGCCGAAATAAGAGGCATATTCGGCATAAACCAAATAACAAACCCCGACTATGATTTGTAGTCGGGGTTTATGCTGTTCTGCCACGCAGAATTGCAGATGGTGCGGGACGCCGAAATGTGCGTAGAAGCGCGTTGTTTGTCTATCGCTCGAGCTGTAGCAAAGTAAAAGTAAGTGATTCAACTGATTTTTGTAATCAGACTTTCAATAGCCACGCCGCAGTGTTTGAAAGCTTTCTTAGGGGAGCGAGGGAACGTCTTGCGAAGCAAGACGCACGAGCCCGTATTGTTTGAGCGAAGCGAGTTTACGGGCGAATGTGCCGAGCCGCTGACTGAGAGTCGCGGGCTGTGTACTGCGGCGCGGCGTTGCGGGTGTCGAGCGGGAACGGCTCGTTTGCTTTTCTTTTGCAGGCGTTTTCTTTTTCAAATAAAAAGAAAATGCCGAAACGCGGGTAGTATACATCCTTTGATTAGAGTGCGTAGCGAAGGAGAAACTAATTATCAGTGAATTACAATTGCTAAACCCTGTATCGGCTGCGCCGATAGCGGACAGCCGCAAGGGCTGTCCCTACGGTCGGTAAAATCAAAGATCTCGTGCCGCTTGCGCGGCATCGGTGCGTCGAGGTCGCCGCACCCTACAAAATGCGAGACAATAAGTCACTACAAATTTCGCGAGCGAATAATATCCGCCCGCATTGTATATGTTTTATTTATTGATTTGAGCAAAACAAAACTAATCCCTCAGTCTACGCTTCGCGTATCCAGCTCTCCTACAGGGGAGCCAAAATAGATTCTGCGACAAGTCCCAATTTATTACTCCGTATAATCGCATTATATATACAAAAAGTCCCAGCAGATATCACTGCCGGGACTGAAATTGTTTATGAACACTTGCTTGGTACAATACGGGTTTTTCAGTTCATTCCTGCGCTTCCGACTGCGTCGAAAAGCCGCTGAATCTCGTTTTTCAAAGCCGTGCTCTCGGGTGATGAAAGCTCCGGGTCACGCGCCATGATTTCCTTTGCCGCTCTCTGCGTCTCTTCGAGCGTGCTTCTGTCTTCGAGCATGTCGGCAATTTTCATCTCGGGCAGTCCGTGCTGGCGCGAGCCGAAAAATTCGCCCGGACCGCGCAGCTTGAGGTCTTCGTCCGCTATTTTGAATCCGTCTGTCGTCGTCTCCATGACCTTCATGCGCCGCTGCGCCGTGTCGTTTTTGGCGTCCGTGATGAGGATGCAGGTGGATTTATATTGCCCGCGCCCGATTCTCCCTCTGAGCTGATGCAGCTGAGAGAGCCCGAAGCGCTCGGCGTTTTCAATAACCATAATCACGGCGTTCGGCACGTCGACGCCGACTTCGATGACCGTCGTCGAGACGAGTAGCTGCGTTTCGCCTTTGGAGAACGACTCCATAACTTTTTTCTTGTCCACGCTCTTCATCTTGCCGTGCATCAGCCCGACCGTGTAGCCGCGGAAATCGCCGCGCTGTAGTTCGTCGGCGTATTTCACGGCGGAGGCGAGTTCCGTGTCGCTCTCGCCCTCGTCAACGAGCGGGCAGATTATATACCCCTGCCGCCCCGCGTCGAGGTGCTTTTTTACATAGTTATATGCTCTTTGCCGCAGCTCCGAGGTGACGGCGTAAGTCTCGATTTTTTGTCTGCCGGGCGGCAGCTCGTCGAGAATTGATATGTCCAATTCGCCGTAGATTATCAGCGCCAGAGTGCGCGGAATGGGCGTTGCCGACATGACGTAGAGATGCGGATTCTTGCCCTTTTCGCCGAGTGCGTTTCTTTGCTCGACACCGAAACGGTGCTGCTCGTCGGTTATGACGAGCGCGAGGGATTTGAACTCGACATCCGATTGGATTATTGCATGGGTGCCGATGAGCAGGTCGATTTCGCCCGCCTTGAGGGCTTCTTTTTTTCGTCTTTTCTGCGCGGCTGTGTCCGAACCTGTGAGCAGTTCGACATTTATTGAGCAGCCCTCGAAGAGCTTCAAAAAAGTTTTGTAGTGCTGTTCGGCGAGCACCTCCGTGGGCGCCATGAGAGCCGACTGCATCGAATTTTTTGCCGCAGAATAGACGAGCGCGGCGGCGACCGCAGTCTTGCCTGAGCCGACATCTCCCTGGAGCAGACGGTTCATCTGCCTGCCGCTCATCATGTCCCGCATGGCCTCTTTTACCGCTCTGCGCTGTGCGCCGGTCGGGGAGAAGGGGAGATGCGAAAAATATTCTTCGCTGAAATCGCGCTCTATTATCGCGCCCGCGTTCTTCTGAGTCTGCGAGCGCATTTTTTCAAGTCCGAGCTGTAATATTAACAGCTCTTCGAATATCAGCCTGCGCCGCGCCTCTTCGAGATAATCCGGGCTCTTCGGAAAATGAATGTTCCAAAGTGAATCCGGCAGATTCATCAGGCAGTATTTTTCGCGCAGCCAAAGCGGTATGGGATCAACAAGCTCATCTTTGCACTGAGTCAGCGCCGTTTTCACGAGCTTTTCTATCATCTTTGAATTGAGCCCGTGCGTCTGCGGATAAATCGGTCTTATTCTGTCCGCACCCTCAGCGGGTTCTATTTCCGGCGAGTTCATCTCCTTGCGGTAAAGGTTGCCGCCGACTCTGCCGAAGAACAGAAACTCGTCGCCCTCGGTGAGCTTTTCTGCCGCAAAGCGGCTGTTGAAAATGGTGATGCCCATTATTCCGCTGCCATCGGTAATTTCCGTCTTGTAAAGTGTCAAGCCTTTACGAATGAGATTCTTGCGCACAGGCGAACCCACAATGCCTTTTATGCAGCATATCTCGCCTATCTGCGCCTCGTTTATGCTTTTTATCCGGCTCCAGTCCTCGTAGACGCGCGGATAGAGACGCACGAGGGCGTTGACATCAGAGACGCCAAGCCGCGACAGCATCGCGGCGCGCCTCTCGCCAACGCCCTTTAAGTATTTTATATCAGTATCGAGCTTCATCTTATTCGACCGAAATTATGAAATAATAGACGGGCTGACCGCCGTTTATAACAGAGACCTCGATATCGGAGCCGAACTTCGCGGTCAGCAGGGAGGCGAGCTCCTCGGCTTCCTCTTCGGTGGTGCCGTTGCCGTAGATCAGCGTGACAAGCGAGGAAGTTCCGCGCTTGAACAGGTGCTTTGTGACCTTGTATGCCGCCTGAATGACATTCGACTCGACGGTGGTTATCTTGCCGTTTTCCATGCCGAGAATCTGACCCTCTTTGACGGACTGGCCGTCTATCGAGCTGTCGCGTGCGGCAAAGGTGACAAGGCCGGTTGAAATCTTCTCGGCGGCTTTCATCATCGCGAGATGATTCTCCTCTGCGGAGAGTGTGTCGTCAACGTTGAGCAGCGCGGCGATGCCCTGCGGAATGGTCTTTGTGTGCAGCACGCGCACGTCGCGGTCGGTCAGGGGATCGACCTGCTCCGCTGCCATGATAATATTTTTATTGTTGGGGAGAATATAGACATGCTCTGCGGGGGTCGCAAGAACCGCCTTGAGCAGATCGTCTGTGCTCGGGTTCATCGTCTGTCCGCCGCTGACTATCTGATCCGCGCCGAGCTCGGTGAACAGCTCGCACAGACCCTCGCCGGACGCGACCGCAACATAGCCGAACGGCTTCGTCGGCTCGACCGCCTTCATCGGCTCGGGCTGATCCTCGGGAGCCGCGCCCCACGAGGCGTTCTGATGCTCCTGATGCATATTCTCAACTTTTATATTGGTCAGCTGACCGTATTCAATGCCCTTCTGAATCGCCTTTCCGGGCGCGTTCGTGTGGACATGGACGGTTATATTCTTTCCGTCATCCGTGACGGAGACGCACTCGCCGATAGCTTCGAGATAAGCGCGCAGCTCGCGGATATCCTTGTCGCTCTCGCGGCGGGAGATGAACTCCGCGCAGTAGGTGTAGCGGCTGTCTGCGGAGTGTTCGTCCGCTTTCTCTTCGCTTTTCGCTTCCTCCGCCTCGTCGGCGTCAAGGTTCACTTCCTTGCCGTGGAACACATCGGACATCGCGGTGAAAATGCAGACAAGTCCGCTGCCGCCTGCGTCAACGACGCCTGCTTTTTTGAGCACGGGGAGGATATTCGGCGTGTCAGCAAGGGCGGCTTTCGCGCCCTCGAGACCGATGTCAAACACCTTGACCGCGTCCGTCTCGCCGTCGTTCACTGCCTTGCGGGCATACTCGGACGCCGTGCGGATAACGGTGAGAATTGTGCCCTCGGTGGGCTTCATGACTGCTTTATATGCCGAGGAACTGCCGTGTTCGAGCGCGGAGGCTATCGCTGCACCGTCAGCCTCGTCAAGACCCTTGAGCCCCTTGGAAATTCCGCGGAATATGAGCGAGAGGATAACGCCGGAGTTGCCTCTTGCGCCGCGCAGCAGACCTGAAGCCACACAGCTTGCAACAGCCGAGACGCTCTCGCTGTCATCCTTGACCCTGACCTCGCGCGAGGCGTTGGTTATGGTCATGGACATATTTGTGCCGGTGTCGCCGTCAGGCACGGGAAAGACGTTGAGCGCGTCTATCTCCTGGCGGTGAGAAGTGATTAATTGCGCTGCGTAGATAACTGCGTTGCGCAGAATTGCTCCTGTGATTGTCATTTATTTTCCTCCCCGGACAGCCGTTGTCATGCGGCCGTAAATCGGTTTTATTCGTTCTTCATTCCGTCAACATAGACATTGACTGCGTGAACCTCAAGTCCCGTAGCCTCTTCGACTGTGTATCTGACTTTGTTGACGATGCTCTGGCATATGGCGGATATGTTGACTCCGTAGGACACGATTATGTGCAGGTCAACAATAAGACCCTCGCCGTCCTTGCGCACGGAGATGCCCTGGTCGGCGAAATGACCGTTCTTTTTAAAGACGGAACGCAGACCCTGGCGCATATTGCTGTTGGCCATGCCCGCAACTCCGAAGCAAGAGGAGGCGGCATTGCCGATGAGGGACGCGAAATAGGGCTGAGATATCTCGATAACGCCGAGATGATTTTCAAGTCTTATCAAGGAAAGTCCTCCCTTCAAAAATAAGAAGTCAAACTGGTTGTCCATCAATTTATTATACTAAAAACATCATGCTAAATCAAGCTCTTTGAGAAATCTTGCGAGCGCATCCTGCCACGGCGGCAGGCGGTCAAAGCCCGCATCGTCAAGGCATTTTTTAGAAAGACGCGAGTTCTCCGGACGCTTTGCTTTCGCGGGATATTCGGCGGTGGTGCAGGGGATTATTTTAGTTGTCTTTTCAGCCTGACGCATTATCTCCTTTGCGAACTCCGCCCATGTGCAGTAGCCCTCGTTCGAGGCGTGATATGTGCCGTATTTTTCGGTTTTTATCATGTCGCAGATAAGCCTTGCGAGGTCGGGTGTATAAGTTGGCGACCCGGTCTGGTCGTCAACGACTGTCAGCTTCTCGTGCGAGTCGGCGAGCCGGAGCATAGTCTTTACGAAGTTGCCGCCGTTTATTCCGAACACCCACGAGGTGCGCACAATGAAGTGCTTTTGGCATTTCTTAGCCTCTTCCTCGCCGCCGAGCTTTGTTATTCCGTAGATATTCTGCGGGTCTTTCGGCGCGTCGATTTCAAGCGGCTGAGTGCCGCTGCCGCCGAAAACATAGTCGGAGCTGATATAGACGAGCTTTGCGCCGATTTTTTCGCAGGCGAGGGCAATGTTTCTCGTGCCGTCGACGTTGACTTTGCGGCAGGTGTCGCGGTCGTCTTCTGCTTTGTCGACTGCGGTATAGGCGGCGCAGTGTACGATGGCGTCGGGGCGCAGAGCGGTGATATAATCCTCCGTTGCCTTGCCGTCCGTGATGTCGAACTCTTCTCTGTCCGCGCCGACGGGTTCATCCCCGAGGGCGTTCAGGCGTTTTATAACATCGTAGCCGAGCTGTCCGTTGGCGCCTGTGACGAGTACCTTCATTGAAAAACTTCCTTTTTAATCAGTTTTTGAGGCTCTGGAGCGGAGCGGGTATACGTCCGCCGCGCGAGATCATCTTTGCGGGAGATGCGGTGTTGAGCGGCATTATCGGACCCGAGCCGAGCAGTCCGCCGAAGTTCAGCTCCTCGCCGGCATTCTTGCCGATGGCGGGAATGAGCCTGACCGCAGTCGTCTTGGAGTTCACCATGCCGATAGCCGCCTCATCTGCGATAACCGCCGAGAGAACTTCTGCGGTTGTGTCGCCGGGAACGACTATCATATCGAGACCGACGGAGCAGACCGCCGTCATCGCTTCGAGCTTCTCTATCTTCAGTGTGCCCGCGCGTGCGGCGTCTATCATTCCGGCGTCCTCGGTGACGGGGATAAACGCGCCGGAGAGACCGCCGACATGCGACGATGCCATCGTGCCGCCCTTTTTGACTGCGTCGTTGAGCAGGGCGAGCGCCGCTGTTGTGCCGTGAGCGCCGCACTGTTCGAGACCTATCTCTTCGAGTATATGCGCCACGGAGTCGCCGACTGCGGGCGTGGGCGCGAGTGAGAGGTCGACTATGCCGAAAGGCACATCGAGCCTGCGCGAAGCCTCGCTCGCGATGAGCTGACCGAGGCGGGTTATTTTAAATGCAGTCTTTTTTATCGTGTCGGCAACGTCTGTGAGGTTGCCGTCGGGAATCTTCTTGAGGGCGCAGCGGACAACGCCGGGACCCGATACGCCGACATTTATCACGCTCTCAGGTTCGCCGGGGCCGTGAAATGCGCCAGCCATGAATGGGTTATCCTCGGGTGCGTTACAGAACACAACGAGCTTTGCCGCGCCGATGCAGTTGGCGTCGGCGGTGAGCTCGGCGGTCTTTCTGATAATCTTGCCCATGAGCGCGACCGCGTCCATGTTTATGCCCGCCTTTGTCGAGCCTATATTTATGCTCGAGCAGACATGCTCGGTTCTCGCGAGCGCCTCGGGTATGCTGTTGATGAGTGCCTCGTCTCCGGGGGCGAAGCCCTTTTGAACGAGTGCGGAATATCCGCCGATGAAGTTGACTCCGACAGCCTGCGCCGCCTTTTCGAGCGTGAGTGCGTATTTCACCGGGTCGCCGCCCGATGCGGCGGCAAGCATGGCGATGGGGGTGACTGCGACGCGCTTGTTGATTATCGGCACGCCGTACTCTTTTTCAATCTCGCAGCCGACCCTGACAAGATTTTCCGCCTTGCGCGCTATCTTGTCGTAGACTCTGCGGCAGGAGTCGTCGATATCCTGCGAGCAGCAGTCGAGCAGGGAGATGCCCATGGTTATTGTGCGTATATCTAAGTTTTCATCCTCGATCATATGTATCGTTTCGAGAATGTCTCTTGTGTTTATCATAGTAAGGATCCTCTCAGGTGCGTAGATCAGACGTGATACATCGAGTCGAACACGTCCTCGTGCATAACATGGATATCGAGCCCGTGCTCGCGGCCGAGGCGGCTCATTATATCGGAAAATTCGGACAGCGGCACGGAGCATTTCTCCGTGTCAACGAGCATTATCATGCAGAAAAGATCCTGCAGGACGCTCTGCGTCACTTCGGTTATGTTTACATTGAGTTCCGAGCATTTTCCGGACACCTCTGCGAGGATACCGATTATGTCCTTGCCCGTAACAGTCATGACAGCTCTCATTTTTATTCTTCCTTTCCTGTGCACTTATCAGAATTACTTATATACATCTGATATCAAGATATTCTACCATATTTTATGCCCATTCTCAATAGCGGTTGAACAATTTGAACTTTTTTGTGTTTAATACTGTTACTGGGCGGAAAAATATGTTATCATATTGTATACTTTACCGTCAGTATCATGGAGGAAGCGCGATGCCGCAAAGAATTATCGACACTCATGTTCATACCGACAACTCACCCGACGGACATCATTCGGCGATGTATATGTGCGAATGCGCCGAAATGGCGGGGCTTCGGGCGATAGCTTTTACCGACCATGTCGAGGCGGATTTCTACAGGCGGGATCACTATGACCGCGTGGCGCTCCAGTCGTTTATCGATGTCACAAAGGCGCGCTCGGCGTTTCGCGGGAAGCTGCTCGTCTGCGCGGGCGTGGAGCTCGGTCAGCCGATGTACGATGTCGCGACCTCGGAGGAGATACTCGCGAATCTGCCCTATGATATGGTCATAGGCTCGGTGCATAATTTTCAGAATGAGCAGGATTTTATGTATCTTGATTATTCCCAGTGGGATATAACCGACCTGATGAATAAATATTTTGACGAGCTTATAAAGCTCGCGCGCTGGGCGAAGTTCGATACCCTGGCGCATATGACATATCCGCTTCGGTATATCGTCGGCGAGCACGGCATACCCGTTGATATGTCGAAGTTTTCGGACAAAGTCGATGAGATTCTTTCTCTGCTCGTCAAAAACGAAAAGGCGCTCGAAATAAACACCTCGGGGCTCAGACAGAAGCTCGGCAAAACTATGCCCGAAGAGGATGTTGTCCGGCGCTTTAAACAGCTCGGCGGTGAGTTTGTGACCGTCGGCTCGGACGCCCACTATGCAAAAGATATCGGCGCGGGAGTCGATGTCGGCATGGAGATAGCGCAGCGCAGCGGATTCGCCTGCGTGACGCTGTTCCAGAACCGCCAGCCCGTGCAGATTCCGATAGAGTAAAAAGAGAGGTGCAGTCATGAAGATCGAACTCAGGGCAAACGCAAAAATAAATCTCTTTCTCGACATTCTGGCAAAACTGCCGAACGGCTATCACTCGCTGTTCATGGTCATGCAGTCGGTTTCGCTTGCGGACACGGTGACTGTGCAGGAGAACGGCGAGGGTATCATCCGCCTTACCTGCTCCGAGCCGGCTCTGCCGACCGACAGCAAGAACATAGCCTACCGCGCGGCGCAGGCTTTTCTCGCAGAAGCGGGGCTCAGCGGTAGGGGAGTTGACATACACATTGAAAAAAATATTCCGTTTGAAGCGGGTCTTGCCGGCGGAAGCGCGGACGGCGCGGGAGTTATAGTCGGACTCGACAGGCTTTTCGAGACGGATATGGGCACGCAGAGGCTCTGCGATATCGGGCTGAAGATCGGCAGCGATGTGCCTTTCTGCATCGCGGGTGGCACTATGCTCTCACAGCACACAGGCGGTATACTTTCGCATCTTCCGCCGCTCAAAAGCTGCTTCGTCGTGCTCGCAAAGCCCGCAACGGGAGTCTCGACCGCACGCGCCTACGGCGATTTTGATTCCGCGAGCTTCATATATCATCCGAACAAGGTCGGCATGCTCGACGCTGCGGCGAACGCCGATTTCGAGGGTATTTGCCGTCAGGCGGGCAATGTTTTTGAACAGACTATAGAAGTGCCGGAGCGCGTGAGAATAAAGAGCATCATGCGCCGCCACGGCAGTTCGCTCGCGCAGATGAGCGGAAGCGGTCCGACCGTTTTCGGACTGTTCGAGTCGGAGAGCGATGCCGAAAAATGCCGCGCCGAGCTCGAAAAGAGCGGGCTCGTCAAGAGCGTCCACCTGTGCAAAACCGCCGATAAAGGCGTTGAAACAGTAAATGAGGAGTAAAGCTTATCGGCTTTACATGGGTTCTTCAGATAAAAAGCCAAGACAGCGGACAGATTGCTCTGTTCGCTGTCTTGGCTTTTGGAGAATAACAATGAAAAAACCGGAAAAGTTTGTGGTTGTCTTGTTTATACGCCCTGAGCGCCGACCATTTCATAGTGCGGCTGGGCTTCCTGAGGGATCATGCGATAGATTTTGCCGTTGTCGTCAACATCAACCATGCTTATCTGGATATCCGGCACAAGTGTGTGCAGGGCGGAGACGAAATGCGTGCTTCTCTCTTTCGGGAATCCGGTGACGATGTCAACAGCGCCTTTCTTTTTGGCGATGACTGCGGCGAGGATAGCCGGACTGTCATTAAAATATACGCTCATCTGCGCGTTTTCGTTTTTTGCGCATTCGTACAGATCTTCAAGCACTGCGGGATCGGGGCTGAATCCGTCCCTCTCGTGGAACACGCTGAGAACTTCGAGCGGCACTCCGTACTGCTGCGCTATCAGCGACCCGGAACGGATCAGCTGTTCACATTTGCTCTGCGGAGTTACACAGACGAGAACGCAGTTTTTGCTTTTCATCTTGCTGATGTCCTTTCGTAGTTGGTAGCCGTCTGGCTTTTCTTCCCTCTCACTACACTGACATAATAACATCCGATTGTGTACTGAATAGTAAAAATTCATTAAATCAAAGTAAAGAAAATTTGTACGAACCGTGAATAAACCGGGGTTGCGATATTCTTCTAAACATTGTATTATAGAGAAAGAAGAGAAGCGGGCACAGGAATAATATGCCGCATACGGCACGGACAATGACAAAAAAGCATGCGTCGGAATAATTTATAATGTAAATGCAATTAGCTTTGCTTGCTCGCGAGGTGAGATATGTATACTTTTGATGAGAAATTCAAAAAAGGCGCCGCCCGCGCATTCAGGGCGCAGCAGGGGTTGACGGTTTTTTTGAGCGGGCTGAATAGAATTCTGCCCGAGCCGCCCGGATTCAAAACGGAAAAAACGAAAGATGAGCGCGAAGATACAATACGCATCGCGGACACTGCCGGCGACAGCTGGTATCTCGGCTTCTCCGAGCGGAGCATAACGCCGCCGGATATTGACACGAAAAATTATTATATCGGCGGCAATCTGTCCGTTCCTCCGCGCAGGGTTTGCGGCGTGCTCGACGATATAAAGGTGAGGGCGATAGCCATAAGCGACGGCGAGGGAAGAGCGGCTGAGGTGTTCTGCGCCGTTGACTGCATCGGGCTCACAAACACGGTCGTTCGCCGCATACGCAGCGAACTTGATTCGTTCTGCCGCACGAACAATGTCGGATACATCAATATGTTTTCTACCCACGCCCACAGCTCGATAGACACCATGGGCATATGGAGCGTAACTGGAAAGAAGTTTTTTGAAAACATATCGAAGCTGATAATGCACTCGCAGCCATTGCCGAGCGTTGACGGCGCGTTTATTGATCTTATAGTCGAAAAGACGAAAAAAGCCGTTGCCGAGGCGGTGAGAAATATGGAACCGGGTCGGCTTTTTGCGGCGCAGATAGGCGAAAACAGCGTCGAAAAGCTCGAAAAATATTCGGCAAAAAAGCCGTATGGCGACATGACTCTGAGCGAGTACGGGATAAAAGATTTCATCTTCGCCAAGCGTCCGCCGCGCGAATATTCGCCGCGCCTCTACCGCCTGCGCTTCGTGCCCGACAACGGCGCGAGCCGCCCGACAGTTTTGGTCAACTTCGGCGCGCACCCATACGCAAACGGACTGCGGATAAAAAACAACCGCGGCGATATGCTCTCCGCCGATTTTCCGTTCTATATGGAGCGTGAGATAAACTCGGCGGGCAAAAACTTCATTTTTATCAACGGCGCGGTCAACGGAATATACCCGAACAGGGGAGCAGGCGGAGTAAAGGAAGAGAACTTTACACGCCAGACCGAGGCTCTCGGGCGCGATCTTGGAAAGCTCGTTCTCGCGATGACGAAAGAGTGCGAAGAAATAGAACAAAATTCTCTGCTCTCGCCGAAAAACAGCGGTGAAGCGTATAAAAGCGCCGTCGAAAGAATAGGCAAATGCACTGTCGAAGAGCGCGAGCTTGAGCCGAAGCTTGTTTCAATACACAAAGAAACGGCGCTCAGGGTCGATAATCCGCTCGAAAAGATAATCGGGAAGCTCGGCTTCGCGTGCTTTGATATGACAAGACCCGCAAAGGGAATATATGAACTTGAGACGGAGACGGGATATCTCGAACTCGGCGGCGAGTTCAAAGCCCTGCTTGTGCCTGGTGAGATAACACCCGGTCTCGTCAGCGGCACAGGAGATATGCTCGCGGAAAACAGCATTACAAACAGGGCGAGCGGCTTCAAAAGCCTCTGTGATATCGTCGGCGGGGACACGGCGGTTTTCGGGCTCGCGAACGACGCGCTCGGATATATCATCCCGGACAATGACTACTGCATGTTCTTCGCGGGCTACGGCAAGCTCGCTGAAAAGCTGTTTTTCAAAGACTACGCTCATTATCAGGAGATGTTTTCCATCGGCGCGCACACCGCGTCCGCGTTCGCCGCAGGTGTCGAGGACATGATGAAAAGCTTCAAAGCGCGGTTGAATAAATAATTATTCCCCGGTCATATTGTGCTGACCGGGGAAAATTTTAGATATCTTTAATATAGTATTTATCTTCAATCCATTTTGCTGAAAACAGTCTTTGAAACTTACCGATATAATCACTGCTGCCGCCCGATCTTGGGCAGGTGGTGAGTGAGTGCGCCCTTGCGGATCGCTTGCGATTGAGGCACGAGTGTGCTATACTGAGCATCGGCTCAACAAATCGGAATTTGTGGAGGTAAACGAAATATGGAACTGTGGGACGCTTATGATAGAGATTTCAAAAAGATTCAGGGTGTAACCTTGGTTCGAGGAGAGGTAATTCCAGAAGGCTTTTTTCATTTGGTCTGTGAAATAATTGTTAGACATATAGATGGGAGTTATCTCATCATGCAAAGGGATAAAAGAAAGCATTTGGGCGGAATGTGGGAGGCTACAGCGGGTGGTTCTGCATTACAAGGTGAAGAACCTGCAATCTGTGCCGCTAGAGAACTTTATGAAGAAACGGGAATTACCTCCAATAATTTGATAGAAATAGGAAGGGTGCTCCACCACAGCCATAAATCGTTTTATGTGGAGTATCTTTGCATTACGGATGTAGATGAGGATAGTGTCGTTTTGCAAGAAGGAGAAACATCTGATTATAAATGGATTACGGCTGACGAATTGCTAAAACTGTCCAGGGATGAGTTGGCAACGCAACGTATTCTAAATTTCGTTGAAGAACTTAATTGACAAATTCCAGTTTGTCGGTTTGATTTTCTCTACTTTTATATTAACCGTTTAATTTAGAAAATGCCTTTGACAAACTTCGCTACAAGCAATATGAAAAGGACAAAAGGGAGCAGAATTTCTGCTCCCTTTTGCCAAACCTGTCTCCTATATATCGGACGAGCCGAGCTCGGCCTTTATCCGCTGTGCGGTCAACACAGGGGATAAATCATTGTTAATTGCCGCGTCCGCGCAATTTGAATATATCGGGTCGCGCGCCTTGAACATTTTGTCAAGCGTTTCGCGGCTCTTCGAGAGCGGTCTGCCGTCGAGCGAGAGCAGATCGAGGTCTCGCTTGAGATAATATATGCGCCCGTTGCCCTTGAGCGCGCGGACATTTCCGGGGTCGAGCACCGCGCCGCCGCCCGTTGCGATTATCAGCCCTTTTTCCTTTGCCGTGCTGCGGACAGCCTGCGCTTCAAGCTCCCTGAAGCGTTTCTCGCCGTATTGCGAGAATATTTCCGGTACGCTCATGCCCGCTGATTCTTCGACGAGCGAATCCGTGTCGACCGCCTTTCGCCCGGTGAGCTTCGAGAGCTCTTCGGCGACGGTCGTCTTGCCGCATCCGGGCATACCGACGAGGACTATATTCTGAACATCGAGCGCGAGCGAACGGAATACACGCTCGATTTCTTCTTTGCCTATCTCAGCGGAGCAGAAATATTTTGCGCTCTGCGCCGCCTGCGCGACGAGCATATAGAGCCCGCCCGAGCATTTTATCCCGCGTTCGAGCGCCTGCATGATAAGCTGAGTGCGCAGCGGGTTATATATCACATCGAGCACCGCCTCGCAGTGCGGGAATTTGTCGAGATTCACCGCCGAGCTGCCGTTGTTCGGATACATTCCGACAGGCGTCGTGTTTATCAATACTTCGCAGTCGGCGAGCTTTTCGAGATTATCGTAGTTGTATTCGCCGGAGCGGGAGACTACGGTTATTCTCTCTGCGCCGCCGTCCGATGCCACGGCTCTCGCGGTCAGCGAGGTGCCGCCGCTGCCGAGAATGACGACCTTTTTGCCCGCAAAATCTATTCCCGCGCGCTCCGCCATGGATTTGAAGCCGAAATAATCGGTGTTGAATCCGTGAAGCCCGTCCGATGTTCTGACGACGGTGTTGACGCTGCCTATTTTTTTTGCCTCGGGGCTGATGTATGAGCAGTAGGGCATGACCGTGCGTTTATATGGAATAGTCACATTGAATGCGTCAAATTCTTCATTCTCCATGAACTCGCCGACCTTGTCCTTCGGCAGGCTGACCAGTTCATATGAATACAGTCCGAACGCCTCGTGGATGAGCTTCGAGTAGCTGTGACCGAGCCTTTCGCCGATGAGTGCGCACTTCATGTCAGACCTCCGAGTAGCTGCCGAGGAACACGAACAGCTCCGGGCTGTCCGAAAGTTCGTCGAGCAGGGCGAGAACTGCGGGGGAATATACGGACGCTTCGATGTCGAAATAGAACATGAATTCAAAGTCACTGCCGGCTATCGGGCGGCTCTCAAGCTTTGTGAGGTTGAGCCCGAGGACGGAGAACTTCGAGATGAGCGAATAGAGCGAGCCGGGTCTGTGCGGCAGGGAGAGCATGAGGCTTATTCTGTCCGCGCCGGGGAAGATCATGGCTTTCTTTGAGATGCAGATAAAACGGGTGAAGTTGCCGTCCGTGTTCTGAACGCGGGTGTCGAGCTTTTTCAGACCGTAGAGATTCGCGCAGCCCGCCGACGAAATAGACGCGGCGTCATGCCTGCCGCTCTCATGGAGCATCTTTGCTGCGGCGGCGGTGTTGTCGCACACGGTGACCTTTATGCCGGGGTGCGCCTTGAGAAACTCAGAGCACTGGCCGATTGCCTGCTCGTGGGAGAATATCTCCTTGACATCTTTGAACTCGGTGCCGGGCAGGACGAGCAGGGAGTGGTCAACTTTGAGTTTGATGCTTCTTACAATATGGAAACGGTAATTTTTCATCAGGTCGTAGACCTCATTTACCGTGCCGTAGGTGCTGTTTTCAATCGGGAGAATACCGTATTCGCACAGCCCCTGTTCAACGGCGGCGAACACGCCCTCGAAATTCTTGAAATATGAGATGGACGGAGCAGTAAAGAGCTTGTCGCAGGCTAGCTGGGAATATGCGCCCTCAACGCCCTGGCAGGCGACGGTGCCGTGCTTTGGGAATATCGGCGGGGTGTTTTTGAGAGCATCGGTTATAGTTTCCGAGATAACGCCGCCTTTTGCGGTCAGTCTCTCCTGATAAGAGCGGCTGACATCCATGAGGGTCGCGAAAAATGTGCGGGCGTAGTCTTCGAGCTCTTCGCCTGCTCCCGCCGCCGCGGCGGCAAGAATCTCGCGCTCTCTGCCCTGCTGGAGGACGGGCAGCTTGTTTTCTTTTTTATATTCCGCAACGCCGCGCACGGTGTTCATCCTCTGCTTGAAAAGCTCAAGCATCTGCGCGTCAATTGAGTCAAGTTCTTTTCTGTAGTCTGAAAGCTCCATTTTTACCATCTCCGCATGAATTTATTTGCCGAGCACTATATCAAGGACGGTCACTGCCGCCGCCGCTTCGACGCAGGGGACTGCGCGCACCGCGATGCACGGGTCGTGCCTGCCTCTGACTTCGAGGCGGGTCTCTTCGAGCGAATCGAGATCGACGCTCCTCTGCGGCAGACCTATCGACGGGGTCGGCTTGAACGCCGCTCTGAATATTATCGGCATTCCGCTCGTGAGTCCGCCGATGATGCCGCCGTGGTTGTTCGTGACCGTTTTTATCTTGTCGTCAATGAGACAGTAGGGGTCGTTGTGGACACTTCCGGTCATGTCCGCCGCAGAGAATCCCGCGCCGAACTCGATTCCGCGCACGCCGCCGATGCCGAATATCATTGAAGATATCCTGCTCTCGACCGAGCCGAATATCGGGTCGCCGAGCCCCGCGCCGAGCCCCGTGACCGCACATTCGACTATTCCTCCGACGGAGTCGAGCGACTCTTTTGCCTCGATTATTTTCTTCGTCATCTCTTCGCCTGCCTTGTCGTCAATGGTGGGGAAGAGCTTTGTTTTGAGCTTGTCAAAAATCCCGTTGTCCGGGTTGCAGGGGTCAAACGGCGTGTCGTCGATGCCCGCCGCACGCGAGAGATGCGCGGCAACTTTTATGCCCTTTCGCGCGAGTATCTGTTCGCTTATCGCGCCGGCGACGCACAGGGGAGCCGTCAGCCTGCCGGAAAACTGCCCGCCGCCGCTTCGGTCGTTCGCGCCGCCGTATTTGACGAACGCGGGGTAGTCCGCATGGGACGGACGCGGGATATTTTTTATGTTTTCGTAGTCCGCAGGGCGGATGTTACTGTTGCGTATTATCGCGCAGAGCGCCGCGCCCGTTGTTCTGCCGCCGAGCAGACCGCACAGAAATTCAGGCCTGTCCTCCTCTTTTCGCGGAGTGCTCCACGCCTTGCCGCCCATTCTGCGGCGCATGAACTGCATTATCTGCTCCTCGTCTATCGCTTCGCCCGCGGGCAGTCCCTCAATAACAACTCCGACTGCGCTCGCGTGCGATTCGCCGAACACCGTGAGCTTTATGTTCTGTCCGTTTTCAGATGACATCCGCTTTGCCTCCCAGTTTTCTGTAGTCTTCAAAGAAGTTCGGATATGATTTGTTCACCGCCTGCGCGTCGTGTATAATAACGGGATTTTCGCATATGCACGCCGCGATTGCCGCCGCCATGACGACGCGGTGATCGTTGAACGAATCGACCTCGCCGCCGGGGAGTGTGCCCGTGCCGTGGACGGTCAGGGAATCCTCCGTGCTTTCGGCCGAACCGCCGAGTGAATTTATCATCTTTTCGACCGCCTCGATGCGGTCGCTCTCTTTTATTCTGAGCCGCGCGGCGTTTGTAAATATCGTATCGCCCAAAGCCGCACATGCGGTTGCCGCGAGGGTCGGGAAGAGATCGGGACACTGCGAAATATCTATTTTAATGCCGCAAAGTCCGTTTCCTCGGACTGAAATCATATCGCCGCATTTTACATCCGCGCCGAAGTCTTTCAGTATATTCACAATCGCGCGGTCGCTCTGGCGGCTGTCGGGTGACAGCCCCGTGATATCCGTCTCTCCGCCGAGTGCGCCTGCGCAAAGGAAGAACGCGGCGTTCGACCAGTCGCCCTGAACGCGCGGAGAATCGGGCTCGATATATTTCTGCGGACCCTTTATTTTGTATCCGCTCGGGGTCTCTTCTATATTAATAGAAAAGCTTCTGAGCGTATCGAGCGTCATGTCGATATACCCGACCGATTCGCGTTTGCCCTCTATTACTATTTCGCTGTCGCCGTCAAGCAGCGGCAGGGCGAAAAGCAGACCCGATATGAACTGCGAGCTGATGTTGCCGGGAACTCTGAACACGCCCGGATGAAGCTGCCCCGAGACTTTTATCGGCAGATTATCAGCAGAAATCACTGCGCCGTTTTCTCTGAGTGCGTCGGTGAGTGCCGACATCGGGCGCTCCGGCAGTCTGCCGTGGCCGATGAATTCTACATTTATTCCGAGCGCCGAGGCGACGGGAAGCAGGAAGCGCAGAGTCGTTCCGCTCTCGCCGCAGTCGAGGATGCCGCCGTCATGCAGCTCATTGAGACAGCGAAAGGTTGCGCGCGTGTCCTCGGAGGTGCAGAGCGATTCGGAATTTTTTTTGCCTGCGAGCGCCACGGCTGTCATCAGCCTGTGCGCGTGCGACTTCGACGGCGGAGCTTCGAGAGTGCCCCGAAGCATGCCCGGTGTTATTATGATATCCATTGCGCCCTCCGTCAAAGAGAATATATGCTTTCGAGCTCGTCCGGGCTTGTCTTATATAGGATGCACTCGCCGATTTTAGTCGGCAGAATGAGATTTATTCCCGCCGAGCTGCATTTTTTGTCGCGGTGCATGACTCCCGCGAGCTCATGAACGGGAATATCGGTCGAGACGGGGAGCCCGTTTCGTGCCATAACTTTTTTCACGCGCTCTGATATATCATCTTTGCACACGCCGAGCTTCTGCGCTGCGATGCAGGCGCGAACTGTGCCTATCGCCACCGCGTGACCGTGCGAAACAGCAAAATCGCTGCACCGCTCTATTGCGTGGCCGAGCGTATGCCCGAGATTGAGCTTCTGACGCTCGCCCGTGTCAAATTCATCGCGCGAGACTATGTCGCTTTTTATCTCGACGCAGCGGCGCACGATGTTCTCTATATTGCCTTTTACGTCGCCTGACTCGAAAATTTCAAAGAGACTTTCATCGGAGATTATGCCGTATTTTATACTCTCCGCCGCGCCGTCGGCAAAGAGTGAATCACTCAGCGTGTCGAAGCAATCGGGGTCGCACAAAACGAGCGACGGCTGATGAAATGCCCCGGCGAGGTTCTTGCCCTCGGGGAGATTGACTCCCGTCTTGCCGCCGACCGAGGAATCGACCGCCGCCAAAAGCGTTGTCGGTATTTGGACGAATCTGACACCGCGCAGATACGCGCTCGCCGCAAAGCCGGTTACATCGCCGACTATTCCGCCGCCGAGGGCTATGAATATATCGCTTCGGTTGAGGCTGAGCTGCGCCGCGAACGAGAGAATGTCGCCGACTGTTTTAAGGCTCTTGTGCTCCTCACCGTCCTCAAAGACGAACTTCTCGCAGTTTATCCCCGCGCTTTTCAGCGACTCGAGCGCGGCTTTTGAATATAGCCCGTCCACCGTGCGGTCGGTTATCAGCAAAGCTCTGCCGGCGCCCGTGTATTCTTTTATAAGCTCTCCGGCTCTTTTTAATATCCCGCGCTCAATGAGCACATCGTATTCGGTCGATGCCCTGACTTTTACGGTCTGCATGGTCTTCACTCCTGTTTTTTATCCGCAGATGGCTTTTCTCTTCGTGCCGTCCTCGAGCAGGGCTTCGAGCTTCGCCCTGTCGTTTGACGCTATCGCGTCGCGGTATTCGGTCAGATTATTTATAATGTTATCTATTTCGTTCAAAAGATTGTCGCCGTTTTCGAGGAACAGCTCGCTCCACATATTTGAGTTGAGCGACGCGACGCGCGTCATGTCTTTATAGCTGCCCGCGCTCATGCCCGTGTGCTCGAGTGCGGTCGGGCTCTTGATATATGCGCTTGCAACGACGTGCGCGAGCTGAGAAGTGTAGGCGATAATTCTGTCGTGCTGTTCGGGAGAAACAACGGTGATGCTGCCGAAGCCTATCGAGAGGAACATCTGCTTTATCTCGTGCAGCAGTGCTATATCCGTGCCGCCGTCGGGGGTCAGGATCATCGAAGCGTTGTTGAACAGCATGCCGAACGAGCTGTCAAACCCCCATCTCTCGACGCCCGCCATCGGGTGTCCGCCGATGAATTCAAAGCCGTGGGCTTTTGCAAGCTCATGGGCGGGTGTAAAGACATATCGCTTTACACCGGAGCAGTCTATGACGACCGCGCCTTTTTTGATCATATCCGCCTTGCTCTGAAGAAATTCGACCGTTGATTCTGGATAGAGCGCGATTATAACTCTGTCGCACTGCGCGAGGATATCGTCCGTCAGTTCGCCGTCTATCGCGCCGACGAGCTTCGCCTTGAGCATGACGCTCTCGTTTATATCAAGACCGTAAACCTCGCTGTCCGTGTTGTCTTTGAACGCTTTTGCCATTGAACCGCCTATGAGTCCGAGGCCTATAACTGCTGTTTTCATAATTATTATATCCTTTCGACAGACTGTTGGCAACCTTACATTTTATATGCGAACGGGCGGATGCTGTTGACGCCCTTGACCACATCGTCGAACGCCTCGGGTGTCAGCGACTGCGGACCGTCGCAGAGTGCGTGCTCGGGGTCATTGTGGACTTCAATAATAAGTCCGTCCGCTCCGGCGGCGGTGGCTGCAAAGGCCATGGGTTTTACAAGCTTCGAGATGCCGGTCGCATGGCTGGGGTCGACGATTATCGGCAGATGCGAGAGAGTCTTGATAGCGGGAACGGCGGAAACATCGAGGGTGTTTCTGGTGTAAGTCTCGAAAGTTCTGATTCCGCGCTCGCAGAGGATAACATTCATGTTGCCGCCCGCCATGATGTATTCGGCGCTCATCAGCAGCTCCTGCAGAGTGCTCGCAAGTCCGCGCTTGAGAAGTATGGGCTTGTTGATATGACCGAGCTGCTTTAAGAGCTCGAAGTTCTGCATGTTGCGCGCGCCGACCTGAATGACATCGACATCGTCGAACAGCGGCAGCTGAGACAGATCCATGATTTCAGTGACTATCGGCATGCCGGTCAGCTTCTTTGCCTCGAGCAGGAGCTTGAGACCCTCTGCACGCAGACCCTGGAAAGCGTAGGGGGAAGTGCGGGGCTTGAACGCGCCGCCGCGAAGCAGAGTTGCGCCGGACTTCTGAACCGCCTGCGCGATACCGCATACCTGCTCTTCTGATTCAACGGAGCAGGGACCCGCGATAATCTGGAAGTTGCCGCCGCCGATTTTGATATCTTTTTCTTTGTCGATGACGACTACCGTATCTTCGGGATGGAACTTTCTGTTCGCGTTCTTGTACGGCTCCTGGATTCTCTTGACATCCTCGACGATATCGAGAGCTTTGATAAGATCGATGTCGATTCCCGATGTGTCTCCGACGAGTCCGAGCACGGTGTTGTGCTCGCCGAGGCTGCTGTGAACCGTGATGCCGAGGCTTTCAAGCCAGTTCACAAGGTTGTCGCGCTGCTCTTCGTTGTAATTTTCTCTAAGAATAACTACCATTGTTTTTCCCTCCGGTGAAAATTTGTAAAATAAAAAACCCCCGCAGCGTTCAACTGCGGGGGAGATTACCAAGTTTTGTGCGCCTCAAGCGCGGCTCGGTGCTGTCGTTTCCCTGTCTGCGGTCAAACGCAAATAAGCCTTACCGTAAAAGTAGGTAAAGCTAAAGTAATAGGGAAAATATTTAGCTGTCAGTTTTGCTGAAAGCTTCATAATGATGACCTCACTGTCTTGTTGTCCCTATGATAACAGCATAAAAAGCGTTTGTAAATAGAAAATCGTAAAAAAGTCACGCGAAAGCGGAAGTTTGTTGAATCTCTATAAAAATACTGTGGATTTTTCGAGCCGCATCTGTAAAAAATATTTTGATTTCGTGCGAAAAATGGTATAATTATATCGACAGAAACGGAGTGATACAGATGAAAAACGAACTTTCGCAGATAATATCGCAGTCCCGTTCGCTCGTATTTTTCGGCGGAGCGGGCGTTTCAACGGAGAGCGGTATACCCGATTTCAGAAGCGTTGACGGGCTGTATAATCAGAAATATGACTACCCGCCCGAGCAGATGCTCAGCCACACATTCTTCGAGCGCAAGACGGAAGATTTCTACAGATTCTATCGTGATAAAATACTTTCCTATGCCGTCTCGGCAAAGCCGAACGCCGCGCACAGAAAGCTCGCCGATCTTGAAGAGAGGGGTATACTCTCGGCTGTCGTGACACAGAACATAGACGGTCTGCATCAGGCGGCGGGGAGCAAAAATGTGTTTGAACTGCACGGCAGCGTGCTCAGAAACTACTGCACGCGGTGCGGCAGGAGCTTCGACGTTAATTATATGATAAAAAGCGAGGGCGTGCCGCACTGCTCCTGCGGCGGGATAATAAAGCCCGACGTTGTGCTCTATGAAGAGGCTCTTGACGACGAGACGGTGCGCGGCGCGGTCAGCGCGATAGCCTCAGCCGACACGCTGATAATCGCGGGGACGAGCATGGTTGTTTACCCTGCGGCGGGGCTTGTGAACTACTTCAACGGCAAACATCTTGTAGTTATCAATATGAGCCCGACTTCGGCGGATTCGCGAGCCGATCTATTGATCTGCGGCAAGGTCGGCGAAGTGCTCGGAGGGGTAGATATATGAAAAACAATTTCAAAAGCGGGCTGCAAAAGGCGCTCGATGAGCTTGAAAATATAACCCCGCTCAAGCCTTTTAATTGCGGAAAGCTCTGCTCTGCGCGCTGCTGCTCCGGCGGGGACAATGACGGCATGGGTCTGTTCCCGGGCGAAAAAGAGCTGCTCGAAAACTGCAAAGATTTTGAAATAAATGATTCCGAGGGCAACTTCGGCGAGCCTGTTGTCGTCTGCCGCGGCGGCTGCGACAGGCGCAAAAGACCGCTTGCGTGCAGGATATTCCCGCTGTTTCCGCTCGCGGTCGAGCGCGAAAATGAAATTGTTATAGTGCCCGTGCCCGACCCGCGCGCGGGTATGTGTCCGCTGCTCCGCTGTCCGGAGAAAATCGACCGGCGTTTTTACAGAGCCGTGCGCTGCGCCGGCGAATACCTCCTGCGCGATGAAGATTCACGAAAATATCTCCTTGAACTCAGCTCCGAGATAACCGATATCGCCGAGCTTGCGGGGAGGCTGTAAAACATGGCTTAAAATTAATTCCTATTTTTTGACCGAGCGGTTGAACCCTCAGTCTTGGCTTCGCCAATCCGGCTCCCCTGCAGGGGAGCCACGCGGGCAGTGTATATCATTTGATTATAGTAAGACGCGAAGGCATAGGGTGAATTATACAATTTCATATCGTGCCGCTGTCGCGGTAGCGGTGCGTCGAGTCTGTATAGTCTGGTAAGATAGTTAACAGAATGTTCGGGGAGATAGTT